>ERZ778513.2065-NODE-2065-length-10363-cov-8.290454_pt1 | contig 10363 bp, 8 predicted proteins | sample MGYA00510345_ERZ778513 | MGnify/ENA primary metagenome ERZ778513 (study PRJEB29527, sample SAMN07138966) | mouse gut metagenome | material: feces | host: mouse | place: China:Nanjing | collected 2016-01-25 ... | reverse complement strand
GATGCGTATGCGTCAGAAGTAATAAGGCGTTACTTTTGACAAAAGTAACAAAACCATAGTTAGTCTTGATACATAAAAATATGAGAAAGAGAGTGATGCATTGGCGGCAAAAACTATTTCTTTTCCAAAAGGGAAGGGGCATCTTACTCACAATAATAGGGATTTTATCTGCAATAATGTGGTGCCGGAAAGAACAGCTTGGAACCGGATTTACATACAGGAACCATTAAAAGGTGCTTATGAAAAATGCTTCGGACAGGCGCTTCGGGATTATAATGCGGCGCAGAAGCGTAAAGACAGGCAGAAAGACGATTATCTGAAAGAGATAGAAAATTCCGGCAACAAGGAAAAGACATTTTATGAAAATATCGTACAGATAGGCAAAAAGACAGATACTCCGGTTGCGGACGAAAGCGGAGTGTTGACAGAGGAGGCAAAAGCGGCGATAGAGGTCTTAGACCGCTATGCAAAGACTTTTCAAGAACGTAATCCAAATTTATATTTATTTAACTGTGTGATGCATTTGGACGAGGCAACGCCGCATCTGCATATAGATTATATCCCTGTAGCGCATGGATATAAAAATGGCATGAAGACACGCAACAGTCTGACAAAGGCATTCCAGCAGATGGGATTTGCAAAAGCGGTCAGTAGAAAGCAGAATGAAACTGTCGCATGGCAGGAACGAGAGAGGGAATATCTGACAGAACTGTGCCGGGAGCAGGGGATTGAGATAGAAGTTCTCGGTGTACAGCGTGATAATCTGTCATTGTCGGAATATAAAGCCGTAATGCGAGAAGTGGAGGAGTTGGAACAACAGGCGGTGGTGCTGGATAAGCGGAATGAGGATCTTGAGCAGCAGAATGATGATCTTGCGCAGAAAACAGCAGAACTTCGTGGACAGGTGCAAGAAATGGAGGTACAAAACAATGAGTTGGTTTTACAGGCACAGAAACTCACAGAGCAGATTGAGGAAGCAGAGAAAAAAGAAAAAGCGGTGAAGGAGGTTCTTGCAAAACATGATTTGAGGGCGGAAACATTTAAAATGATTTCAAAAGAAGTGACGGCAGAAACAAAAAATATGAAAAGCGTTGCTGTTCCAGTGACAAATCTTTTCGGCTGTGAGGAATATGTCAAAGTAAAGAAAAGCGACTGGAATAAAATGCTGGATGCTTTCAGTAAGGCGGTATCGAGAAATCATCTCTTGGAGAAGTATGAGAAGAAGATATCGAATTTGGAAAAGAAGATATCGAATTTGGAAAAGAAGATAGCTGCGCTTACCGAGCAAGTCGAAAAATTAAAACGGTTTGTGGCATCAAGGGGACTTGGAGAGGCGTTTGTGGAATTTATAAAATCGCTTTCGCCAAAAACGATGAAGCAAAAGCTGGAAGATGCAAAACTGGATGCGGTTGAACATAACCGTCAGAGAAAAAATCAGCAGGCATTGCCTGAAAAGAATAAACAGTGGCAACAGGAAATGTAGATTTTATAGAAGGAGAGGAACAGAAAATGAACATAACTTATGAGAAATGTGGAGATTATTTGATACCGAACTTAATTCCCGATCCAGAGCCGGAAGGGGAGTTGAGGAAATTTGGATTGATGCGGAAGTCTTATTTGGAGAATTATAGGAGAGGAATTTATTCGGGATTGCTGTTAACGGGTGAATTAAAAAAACATCTTCTGATGATACAGGAACAGGCAGAGGAAAGATTTGATTTGCTGGTGGAGCATATGGCGGAGAGGGAGGAAGTTACAGAACAGCTAAAAGCACAAGACCAGTTGCTTTGGGTGCAGAGAATGAATAGCATTAGGGCGAGGGTAGAGGATATTGTAAGGGAAGAAATTATATATTGTCTATAATTTAATGTGAAAGCGGCGAGAATATGATCTTGCCGCTTATGTAAAAGAAAAATGTATCTTTAAATGTGAATATATACTCTAAAAAAATAGATATAATTCTTGACGGAGTAATATGAATACAGTATAATAAGGATAAAATGCTTGTTTTATTGATTTCAAGAAGATAAGGTGTGACATGGCAATTTCGTATAATGGATTATGGAAAATTTTAATTGATAAAGGAATGAATAAAGGTGATTTAAAGGCTCGCACAGGTCTTAGTAATGGTACTATTGCAAAGATGACTAATGGAGAAACAGTAACTTTAACAGTTATTGAAAAAATATGTAAAGAATTGAATTGCAATATAGGGGATATAGTTGAAATAGTTCCGCAAGATTTAGAAAGGTAAGAAAATATTATATGCAAAACAATAGGCTGATTGAACTTGTCAGAGCTTATGCAGAGCATTTTGCTCAGTATAGAAGAACTGATTATAATGAAACAGAGGTAAGGAATGACTTTATCAATCCTTTTTTTGAAATTTTAGGATGGGATGTGCTTAATAAAAAGAAACTTCCGCAACATCTTAGGGAAGTAAAACATGAAGCATCTGTATATGTTGAGGAAGATGGAGAGAATAGAAAAAAGAAACCAGACTATGCATTTCATTTGGGAACGGAAGTCTGTTTTTTTCTTGAAACGAAAAAGCCAAGCGTTAATATTATGGAAAATAAAGAAGCTGCATTTCAAACACGCCGATATGGATGGAACGGAAATCTGAAAGCATCAATTTTGTCAAATTTTACTGATATGATAATATACGATACTTCTGTTAGACCTAGCGAAAATGATGAAGTGTCAAAAGCAATGATTGCGCATTATCATTATACAGAGTACGTTGATAAATTTATTGAGATTTCACGATTATTATCATATGCTTCGGTTGTATCCGGGGAGTTTTTTGAGATATTTGATAAAGTTATAGATACATTTCGTAAAGAACCATTTGATAAATATTTTCTTACTCAAATAAAAGAATGGCGTTATTCTTTAAGCCAGAACATATACGATAACAATTGTGACTTAGATGAAGAATCTTTAAATGTATTTGTTCAAAGGATCATTAATCGAATTGTTTTTTTGCGCATTTGCGAGGACAGGAATCTTGAACAATATGAAACCTTAAAGAAAATAAAAACATATACAGAATTAAGGGCACTATTTAATGCAGCAGACAAAAAATATAATTCTGGTTTGTTTGAATTAATTGATGAAGAAAATATTCAAATTACAGATGCATTGTTGATTCATATTTTTCAGGAATTGTATTATCCGAATAGCTGTTATGAATTTAGCATTGTTGATCCATATATAATTGGGCAGATATACGAGTTGTTTTTGGAAGAAAAAATTGCAATCTCTGATATAAAAGTTGTTGCTGAAAAGAAAGCAGAAATAATAGATTCACAAGGAGTAGTTAATACGCCGAAGAATATAACAGATATTATTGTCGGGCAGACATTAGAACCATTATATAAATATGAACTTTTTTCAAAATGGAATACATATCGTATTGCGGATATTTGTTGCGGTTCAGGAAATTTCCTGTTGTCTGCATATGAATACATTTTGAACTGTTATACAATGTATTATATTGAAATGGACAAGGATAATGCGTTACAAAGAGGGATTCTTATCTCAAAGGGAGAAGGCTCTTATACGCTTTCTTTTGATAAAAAGTATCAAATACTGAAGCAAAATATTTATGGGGTTGATATAGATAATTTGGCGACAGAAGTTGCCAAATTTAGTCTGCTTATTAAACTGATAGAGGATGTTTCATTAGATGAAATAAAAAATTACGCTGTTAGTACACATGGGAAAGTTCTGCCTAATTTAGACAATAACATTCGAAATGGGAACAGCCTGGTGGATTCCAAATATTTGATTTATAATAGTCATTTTTATGAAGATATAGAACTTATATCACAAATTAAGCTCTTTGATTGGAATACAGAATTTAAGGGGAGAAAATTTGATGCTATTATAGGTAATCCGCCTTATATCAGAGTACAGAATATGGTATATTATTCTGAAAGTGAATACAAATATCTCAAATCAGATATTTCAGAATTTGAAACAGCGAAATCAGAGTTGTTAGATAAATACTATCTGTTTTTAGAGCGAGGGTTGGAACTTTTGGGTCCTGATGGAAGATTAGGTTATATTGTTCCACATAAATTTATGTTGATTAAAGCAGGTACTGTTCTTCGGAAAATGCTTTCTGAAAAGAAATGTGTTGAAAAAATTATTCACTTTGGAACCGGGCAGGTTTTTAAGGGGAAAAGTACATATACATGCCTTTTATTTTTAGAGAAGACGAATCATAAGAAATTTAAGATTGGTTTTGTAAAGAACCTGAATGAATATTATGCTGCAAATCAAGTGGAATTACGAGAATATCCTATCGAATATTTAAGCGTAGCGCCTTGGAGTTTTTTATCTGAAGATATTGTTTCACTGCTAGATCAGGTAAAAGATAAGTGTCAGCAATTAGAAGAAATATCAGATATATTTGTAGGGCTACAAACCAGTGCAGATATGATATATATTATAAAGGCTCAAAAAGAGGAAAATGGTTTGACATATTTTATTGATTGCCGAGGTAAGGAGCAATGCGTTGAAACGGATATATTGAAACCGTGTATTTATGATATTCAATTAGAAAAGTATGTGGATATTGAGCCCAATATGATGCTGATATTTCCGTATCATACAGTAAAAGGGAAACCTATTCTATATTCTATAGATGAAATGAGAACGGTTTTTCCAAAAACGCTTGCATATTTGGAAGAATATAAGGAAGATTTGGAACAGAGAAGTATTCAACGCAGAACAGAAAATAATTGGTATCAGTTTGGGAGAAGTCAAAGTATAAGGCGCTTTTCAGAGGGGGAACATTTAATTTGGTCAGTTTTATCTACAGAGGGAAATTATGTCTATGATGATAAGACGACCTGCTTTACCGGTGGCGGAAATGGACCTTTCTATGGCCTTGAGAAAAAAATATCTACAAAGGAATCTTTATATTATATACAGGCACTATTGAATTATTGGCTGTTGGAACGTGTTGTAAAAAGCAAGGCAAGTACATTTCGTGGAGATTATTATTCTCATGGAAAACAGTTTATTGCAAAACTTCCAATATACAGAATAGATTTTGAGAACATAGAAGAAGCGAAGAAACACGATGAAATTGTTTCCAGTGTAAAAAATATTATGGAGCTAAAACGGCGACGGAATACTCAAAAAACAAAAGAGCAGAAAAACACGTATTGCCGCTTAATTGAAACGGAATCACAACACTTGGATGGATTAATTTCAGAGCTATATGGAACAGTAAAGGAGTATGATAATGAAAAGTGAAGTGGGATTGGAGAAATTACGTGGAGGTTATTATACGCCAGAGCCAATTGCACGGTTTATATGTAATTGGGCAATAGATATCAATACGAAGGGCATATTAGAACCAAGCTGCGGAGACGGTGTTTTTTTAAAAGAAGCAGCAAAGAAAGTAATAGAAATCAATCCGAATTTATCTATAGAAGATACGATTGTAGGAATAGAGTTATTCGAAAAGGAAGCAAAAAAGGCATCTATATATGGTACAAAAGTGATATATGGGGATTTTTTTGGATTTTATAAAGACAATATTGAAGGAAAACAAAAATTCGATGTAATTATAGGAAATCCACCATTTATTCGTTATCAGAATGTGGATACTAATTCCAGAGAAATAGCCTTTCAGCTCATGCGAAATGCAGGATTACATCCGAATAAATTAACAAATATATGGTTGCCATTTTTAGTATTGTCAGCACTTGTATTATCAAAAAACGGAAAGCTTGGTATGGTTATTCCTGCTGAATTATTTCAAGTAAGTTATGCAGGTGAAACAAGGGAATTTTTAGCGAAGTATTTTGATAGGCTTACATTAATTACGTTTCAGAAAATAGTTTTTGAGGATATTCAACAGGAAGTTATTTTGCTGTTAGGTGAGAAAACTTCGGACAGTAAAGGAATACAAGTTATTGAGTTGAATGATTTGGACGATTTGGGTAATTTGGATTTAACCAATTTCTATGATTATGAGGTAAAAGAACTAAACCATAGCGATGAAAAATGGATAAAGTACTTTTTATCGTGCAAAGAAATTGAACTTATGCGTAAACTACGCAACAATGTTGATATTGTGCCTACGACTGACTTGTTCGAGATTAACGTGGGGCTTGTTAGTGGTGAAAATTCGTTTTTCTTACTTAATTATGACATGGTTAAAGAATATCAATTGGGAAATGCCACTCGCATGATAATAGGAAAAACAGAACAATTGAAAGGGGTTATTTTATCAGAGAGGGATTTTAAAAATTTAGTTGATAAAGGGAAAAAAGTATATATGTTTGCACCAAAAGATCTTCCCTTCTCCGAACTAAGCAAAGAAGAACAGAAGTATATAAAGTATGGAGAAAAATTAGGGTTTAATATGGGGTATAAATGCCGGATACGCAAAAATTGGTATTGTGTTCCCCAGTCATGGGAACCAGATGCATTTATTTTAAGGCAGGTAAACCGCTATCCTCGTATTATTCTCAATTATGCTAATGCAGTAAGCACAGATACAATTCATAAAATTAGATTTTGGGATGGAGTGAATCCTGAATATGTAGCAGCAGCATTTTTAAATTCTTTTACACTTGCTTTGGCAGAAGTTACTGGGAGAAGCTATGGCGGAGGGGTGCTGACTTTTGAACCTAGCGAAATTCGTAAACTAATGATTCCGATGAAGAATGCGGAACTATTAGATGTAAAAAAAATAGATCAATTAATTCGGGATAATAAAATTGAAGAAGTATTGGATTATTCTGATAGGATTTTGCTTGTAAATGGATTAGGATTGTCTAATAATGAAGTGCAAATGTTGCGGAATATTTGGTTAAAACTTAGCGAAAGAAGATTAGGAAGGAAAGAGAAAAGTGCTTAAAAGTTTGATACAATAGTGAAAACTTTGGCGTTATTTAAAGAGGAAATGCGAATGGAAAAAGTAAATGTTATTCATCATATGAATGAGTTTAGGAACATACTTTCTTATGCAACTAATATCAGTTTCTTTTTTGGAGCTGGAACATCTTGTGCTTTTGGACTTCCGAATATTATGACTTTAACGAGTGAATGTAAAAATCGTCTCAGTACGTCGGAGCAGACATTGTTCGGAAAAATTGAAAATTCAATAGAAAATTTGGAAGGTAAAAAAGCAATTAGTATTGAGGATGTTCTTAATTATATAAGGCAAATTCGGGATATAACACAGGATAAAGCAGATTATGCATTTGATGGCATTACAGGTAAGCAAGCAGCAGAATTAGATAAGAAAATTTGTGAGGCTGTATTTAATGTTATCAGAGAAAAAGAAGAACTTGCGGATATTTCTGAAATCAGGAGATTCATTGCATGGTTTGATTCTGCTAATAGAGGATTTGTGAAAGAAATATATACAACAAATTATGATATGCTTCTTGAAATGGCACTTGAGGCTAATTATACACCATATTTTGATGGTTTTACAGGTTCATATGAACCGTTTTTTTCGCCAGAAAGTATAGAAACTTTTTCAGCGGAAGAAGATTTTACAGGCAGATGGATACGTTTGTGGAAAATTCATGGTTCGCTCAATTGGATGAAGAAAAATGGAACATCCACTTCCGCAGAAAGAATTGTTAGAATTGGAAAAATTGATACACCAATAAATGAGTTGATGATTTATCCGTCGAAGGAAAAGTATAACCTTTCCCGCAAGGAGCCGTTTATAGCATATTTTGATAGAATGAAGAGATATTTACAACGAGGTGAACTTGTATTTATTTGCTCAGGATATTCTTTTTCAGATCAACATATTAATGATATTATTTTTAATGCGATGCGTCAGAATAAGCGTTTATATGTGATGGTTTTTTGCTTTTCGGATGATCAGCTCAATGAGATGAGTTCATACGCAACAGCACACAGGAATTTGTGTGTTATGAGTCCCAAAAAAATAATTGCAAATGGTATTGAGAAAGAATGGGAATATGATGATTCTACAGATGCTGATGCTGGGTATAGATTATATTGGAATCAAGCAAAAGAAGAATTCATATTGGGCGATTTTAGAAAACTGATAGAGTTTTTAATAGAAAATTCTGGTCGAAAATCCATGATAGAAGAAATTGTAAATGCAAAATGATATAACTTATTTAGGGAAAATTATAAGAGTTGATTCAGATACTGTTGAAGTTGAGATAAGTGCAGATATACCCTCTGCTAGTCCTGTTATTAATGGAAAAGTCTATAAACTGGGGCAAATTGGAACTTTTGTTAAAATTATTGCGGGAAATATATCATCATTTGGATTGGTAGAATCTGTCAGTAATGCACCTATGAGAAGTAATGATGTAGCGATAGTACCAAATGTAGGGAGTAGATATTTAATAGTGCATTTAATTGGAGAAAAGGTCGGAAATCGAAAATTTGAAAAAGGAATAGGATTATACCCTACAATAAATGATGAAGTTCATATTGTGACAGATGAAGATTTATATGATATATATGGAAAAGCAGATAGTGTAGAAGATGGATTGTTGGCTATTGGAAAACATGCGTCTTCTGATAATTTGGACGTTTATTTAGACATACATAAACTGGTTTTGAGACATGCAGCTATACTTGGTTCAACTGGTAGTGGAAAATCTAATAGTGTTGTTGCTATTCTGAAACAAATTTGTACACAAATGCATAATTCAAGAATGTTGTTAATTGATCCACATGGAGAGTATGCTTCGGCGTTTCCTGCTGCTAAAGTTTTTAGGATAGGTGATATAGTTAAGCCATTGTATATACCTTTTTGGCTTATGAATTTTGATGAACTTATGTATTTTTTAGTAGGAGCTAAATCTAATGAAGATCAAAAAACAGATTATCGTAGATTTCGTGAAATTGTTACTCAAGCAAAAAAAGCAAATTATCATTTAAAGGCAGGTGATATCAATCCAAACTATATTACTGCAGATTCTCCTATACCATTTAACATAAGAAAGATTTGGTATGATATTAATCGGGAATTGAATGCTACTTATAATATTGCAGATGGTAGTAAGCAAACAAGGAATGAGGAATGTCTTGTAAAGGAAGGTTCACCAGATAACTTGGAACCAGCAGAATTTCAGCCATATTCTATGAGTAATCAAGCTCCATATAAAAGCAAGAAGCAAGAAATGTATTCATATGAAAGAAAATTGTTAGCTCGATTAAAAGATAGTCGTTACGATTTCATGTTTTATCCGGGAGATTATAAAGATGAAAAGTCACCAAAGGATTTGCATAATCTTTTGTTTGAGTGGATAGGAGGAGATGAGCGACTTGCTATATTGGATTTAAGTAATGTACCATTTGAAGTTATGGATATTACGGTCGGGTTAATAACCCGTTTTGTATATGATAGTATGTTTTGGGGGCGGAATGAACTTAACACTGGAAGGAACCGCCCACTGTTGATAGCGTATGAGGAAGCGCATTCGTATCTTGGTAAAAATGATACAATATATGCAAAAGAGGCTGTAGAAAGAATTTTCAAAGAAGGCAGAAAATTTGGTTTGGGAGCAGTTGTCATATCGCAAAGACCATCAGAGTTATCAGAAACGATACTTGCCCAGGTGGGAACCTTTATTGCATTACGGCTTACAAATTCGTCAGATCAAGCGATTGTAAAATCAATGGCACCAGATAATATGAATAGCTTGATTAATTTGTTGCCGGCACTTCGGATAGGTGAAGCTGTTATTGTGGGAGAGGCAATAAATATTCCTTCAAGAGTCAGATTGCCGCTGCAATCACCTAGACCAGACAGTGCAGATCCTGAACTAGTAAAGGCGTGGAAGAAAGAATATGATGCAAGTAATGATAATTACAAATCTGTAGTAACTAAAATTAGAGAACAACATTTTTGAAAGGAGAGAATAAAAAATGGATAGAGAATATGTAGATTCAAGTATGATTACAAGTATTGGGTATGATGCGATGAGTTGTACTCTGGAGATAGAATTTAAAAGTGGTGTCGTATGGCAGTATCATGATTTTCCAGAGTATATGTGGTATGAGTTTCAGTCAGCAGAATCAAAGGGGAAATATTTCCATGCAAATATACGTGAGCAATTTACGCCTCTTGGTCATAGAGTATAGCTTGGGTACAATTTGGGTACACCAGCTTTAAAACCATATAAACGAGAAACAAAAACGTATCATAATGAGACGATTTTGAAAGAAAAAGCAATGTAAAACAGGACTTGTAACGAACTGGAAAAAGAGTTCGAATAGACGATTAAAACGCTGGAAGCCAGTATTTATGCGGTTTCCAAGCAAATTTGTTTAGGTACTGGCAACGATTTGGCAACATTTTCAACATCACGCACTAAATAATTACATCATT
>ERZ778513.2061-NODE-2061-length-10387-cov-10.126113_pt1 | contig 10387 bp, 8 predicted proteins | sample MGYA00510345_ERZ778513 | MGnify/ENA primary metagenome ERZ778513 (study PRJEB29527, sample SAMN07138966) | mouse gut metagenome | material: feces | host: mouse | place: China:Nanjing | collected 2016-01-25 ... | reverse complement strand
CTGTTAATCAAGATTTTTTTCCGTGTGGTTGGTTTTGAGATTATTGTGAATACAAGGATTGTTAATATCTTGTTTGTGTTTGGTCTTCTCGGTATGATTATGGGGTCAATCAACGCAATTTTGGAAAATGATATTCGGCGTATGATCGCTTTTTCATCGGTCGCTCAGATTGGATATATTTATATGGGATTTGGACTTGGGACAACAATGGGCATTGTGGCAAGTATTTTTCATATTTTATCGCACGCCTCGACAAAATCACTTTTGTTTGTTGCGGGGGCAGGACTTACCGATGCTTCTGGGGAAAGTAGGAAATTTGCGGATTTAACAGGAAGTGGATTTCGGAATCCTATGGCGGGAGTTGCGTTTTCAATCGGTGCATGTTCTATGGTAGGAATCCCGCTATTTTCTGGATTTATTTCAAAAATGCAGTTTGCGGAAGCAGCCGTACAGAACAGTTTGCAGAAAATGCTTCCAACGCTGATTTGTCTGGCGGTTAGCACTGTACTCAATGCCATTTATTTTATGAAGACTGTTATACGCATTTATACACCTGTCAGCAAAAATATGAAAAAAACGCAGGCGGGAGAGGCAGCAATGATTGGCATTAAGGAGCATCCGTTATATAATACAGCATTAATATTGATGATTTTGTTAAATGTTGTGCTTGGGTGTTGTTCTCAGCCAATTGTAGACTGGATTACCGATGGTTTAGCCATGTTTGGATGATAGGGAAGGAGTGCGATGAATTACATGATTTTGGTTTCGGTTGTCCTGCCTATACTAGTGGGAGTTATTCTGCTTTTTTTGCCAGCGAATGTATTGAAGAATAGGCAGTATCTTTTAAAAGTGACAGGGTTGTCATTTTTGGTGTGTGCATTTGTGGCAGGTTATGTAGTGAGTGGTGCAGCGGGGGACAGGCAGGTCTTATTTTATATCGTTGACAAGATTCCAGTGTACTTTGCGATAGATAGTCTTGGGAAATTTTTTGCAGGGATTGTAATTGCTATATTTTTGTTAGCAGGATGTTTTTCCTTTGTCTATATGGCCCATGAGCAGAATGAAAAGAGATACTATGGCTTTTATCTAATAACATTTGGTGTGCTGATGGGGCTGTGTTTTGCAGGAAATCTTGTGACGCTCTATCTTTTCTATGAGTTTATGACGCTTGCCTCTATGCCATTAGTGATTCACTCTGGCACAAAAGAGGCTGTTATGGCTAGCTTAAAGTATTTGTTTTACTCTTTTTGTGGTGCATATATGGCGCTGTTTGGCATTTATTTTTTGTATCAATATGCCTTGACGTTTGAGGCTTCTGTCTCTGGCGCTTTGGGGATTGCACAGTACAGCGAGACAGCGCGCATGATGGAGTTTGTACCAGGTGGTTGGCTGGATACAGAGGCTGTTGCACTGTCAGGAAATACTGAAATGTGTCTTGTCGCAGTATTTTTAATGATTGTGGGATTTGGTGTGAAAGCGGGGTGTTTTCCGTTTCATGCATGGCTTCCAACAGCACACCCTGTTGCACCTGCACCTGCCTCCGCATTTCTGTCGGGTATTATTGTAAAGGGTGGTGTCCTCGCATTAATTCGGACCGTATATTATTGCGTTGGTGCAGAGTTTCTGCGTGGCACTTGGGTGCAAATGGTTTGGGGTATCCTTGCGGTAGTGACACTTATAATGGGGTCAGTACTTGCATTTAAAGAGCGCGTGCTCAAAAAACGCCTTGCTTACTCGACAGTTTCTAATCTTTCGTATATACTATTGGGATTGTCTATGTTAAATTTAACTGCATTTACAGGGAGTTTGTTACATGTGATATTTCATGCAGCAATAAAAAGTGCGCTGTTTCTTTTTGCAGGTGCATTAATTTTTGTAACAGGACGAACAAAAGTTAATGAATATATAGGACTTGGCAAAAAGATGCCAATTCTTTTTGGGAGTTATACAATTGTGTCACTAGGATTGGTTGGCATTCCGCCGACAAGTGGGATTGTGAGCAAATGGTATCTGGCGACTGGATGTCTTGAGAGTGATTTGACAGGACTCTCTTGGATTGGTCCGGCTGCACTGTTAGTCTCAGCGCTTTTGACAGCGGGATATTTACTTCCAATCAGTGTCAATGCTTTTCTAAAAGAACCTGACTATGAGGTGATGCGCAATGACTACAAGGAACCGCATCTGTTAATGCTAATACCAATTGCATTACTTGCAACAATCACTTTTGCGTTTGGATTATATCCTGTACCATGGACGCAATGGATACAAAATGGGATTGCCGCTGGATTATTTTAGAAGGAGGAAGAAGATCATGATTTTGGGTTTGATGCTTACAGTGATACTGCTTCCTTTTGCAGGCGGTATGTTATTACAGATAATAAAGTTTAAGAACAAGCGAAACAAAGAGTGTTATATTTTTTTGTATGTACTCGTCAATACATTATTGACGTATGTGTTGCTATCACATGGCCCGACAGAATTGATTCGCGTGATTAATTTTGCTGGGGCAAAGCTTGATTTTTCTTTAAAAATAGATGGCATGAGCATGGTGTTTGCGGGGTTGGTATCGACACTCTGGCCACTGGCCACGCTGTATTCTTTTCCCTATATGGAACATGAACACAATGGGCGCGTTCACGAAAACATATTTTATATGTTCTACACTGCGACTTATGGTGTGACTCTTGGCGTTGCTATGTCAGGAAATATGTTGACAATGTATTGTTTTTATGAGTTGCTTACACTGGTGACAGTTCCGCTAGTAATGCATACTTTGACCAGAGAGGCAGTTCACGCAAGTCGCAAGTATTTTTACTATTCGCTTGGAGGTGCCGCCTTTGCATTTATCGGTTTAATTTTTCTGGTGGTTTATGGGAATAGTCTTGCATTTACCTATGGCGGTGTACTAAATGTATCGCAGACAGATGACAAGAAGAACTTATTATTGTTTATTTATGTGTTGGCATTTATGGGATTTGGGGTGAAGGCTGCAGTCTGTCCGTTTAATGCGTGGCTTCCGCAAGCGGGTGTAGCACCGACACCAGTCACAGCACTTTTACATGCAGTGGCAGTCGTAAAATCAGGTGCATTTGCAATTATGCGTTTGACATATTATAGTTTTGGCACAGATTTTCTGCGCGGAACTTGGGCTCAGTACCTTCTTTTGTGTGTTGTAATCTTTACAATTGTGTATGGCTGTAGTATGGCTGTAAAAGAGACACATATGAAACGCAGACTTGCTTTTTCGACGATTTCTAATCTGTCGTATATATTGTTTGGCGTGCTGATTATGACGCCGCTTGGCTTTGTCGGGGCATTGTGTCATATGGTGTTTCATGGTGTGATGAAGATTTGCTCGTTTTTCTGTGCAGGTGCAATGATCACACAGGCACATGTAAATTATGTGTATGAGACGGATGGATTGGCGAAAAAAATGCCAAAAATATTTGCAATTTTTACAATATCTTCGTTTGCGCTGATGGGAGTGCCAGGGCTTTGTGGTTTTGTGTCGAAATGGCATCTTGCAAAAGCCGCCTTTGCGAGTGGTAATATATTAATCATTGTAGGGGTTGGAGGTCTTTTGATCTCGGCGTTGCTCACGGCGATTTATATGCTTAGTGTTGTGATTCGCGCATATTTTCCCGGAAATGATTTCAATGATGAAAAGTTACAGGATAATATTCATGACCCTGATTGGCACATGGTATTTCCATTGTTTTTATTTGTGGTTGCAATGGTGGTGATTGGTGTATATAGCGCGCCGCTTGTAAAATTCTTTACAAGTGTGGCAGGCGGTCGAATCTAAGGAGGGGTGTTGCAAAATGAGAAATACTTTTGGGACAGTGATCTTTCCTTTTGTGATGTGTGTGGTATTTTGGCTGGTATGTCGTTCAAAATCAAAGGGGAAAAAAGTCGCAGCACTCATAATGATTTTAACCACTGCTGTTGAATTGATAGCAGCATTGAGTCTGATGTACTTTGACTTGCGGGGAATGTTGTCTGGCATCTGCGAAATTGCAGGGGTAAGTAGTCTTGGATTGCATTTTATGTACACAGGATTTCGCGGCATATTTGGAGCGGTGACTGCTTTTGCCTGGTTTATGACAGCGCTGTTTTCATATACATTTATGAAAAATGATATCAATGTCATAAGATATGATATCTTTAATTTGCTGACGCTTGGCGCAACAATGGGTATCTTTTATGCCGCTGATTTGTTTACCTTGTTTTTTTTCTTTGAGATGATGTCATTCACTTCTTTTATGTGGGTGGCACATAGGCAGACGCGCACATCACTGTATGCTGCTGGAACTTATCTTGGAATTGCGATTGCAGGTGGCATGGCAATTCTAATGGGGCTTTTTATTGTGTATGAACGACTTGGAACGCTCTACTTTGATGAGATGTATGGGCATGCTGTAGCGTTGATGGAGCGCGGTGAAAACCTTGGGTGGCTTTATGCAGCGGCGGGATGCATGTTTGTGGGTTTTGGTGCGAAGGCAGGAGCTTTTCCAGTACATGTGTGGCTTCCTGATTCGTACACAGAGGCACCTGCACCTGCGACAGCGCTTCTGTCGGCAGTGCTAAGTAAGACAGGGATATTTGGTATTTTGTTGCTGACACTGGATGTATTGCCGACACAGGGCGGCTGGGGAGCATTTTTGTTAATTGTCGGTGTGGTTACAATGGCGGCGGGTGGTATTCGTGGAGTAATGTGTGGCAATCTCAAGACAACGCTTGCATATTCTTCTATGTCACAGATTGGATTTATTTTGACTGGTGTCGGAATGCAGTCGCTTTTAGCAGAGTTTTTGACAGTGTCTGCTGGTGCAGGAGATGCGAGCTCCGAAAAAGTATCGGAGATTGTTACAGTGTTTGGCATGGCAGTGAATGGAACCTTTCTTCACATGTTAAATCACTCTCTTGTAAAGCTTATTTTGTTTATGGCAGCAGGGATAATTTTTACGCATGTGGGCAGTTATGACTTAAATCAAGTGCGTGGTTTTGGGCGCAAAAAACCATTTCTGCTAATAACGTTTGTGCTTGCAGCGGCAGGGGTAGGAGGCATTCCTCTGCTGAATGGTTATGTGAGCAAGACACTTTTGCATGAAAGTATTGTCGAGTATGGAGCGTTGATTGCACTTATGGCGACAGACAGCACAGTGATAGCTGCTACTCCAGTGATGATAAAAGTTTCAGAGGGATTGTTTTTGTTTTCTGGCGGACTGACAGTTGCTTATATGACAAAACTTTTTATCGTATTGTTTATTGAGAAAAATAGTGACAAAAAAGTACAAGAATCTTATGATGCAAAAAAGAACTATATGTCAATGTTGACAAAAGTGGCAATCGGTGTCTGTGCATTGCCAATTCCACTAATTGGAATCTTACCCAATATGGTTGCAAAGCCAATTGCTGAATATGGACTGGTACAGTTTGGGTTAAGTGCATTGTTAGAACATCATCAGGAGAATATGCACTATTATTCAATGGAAAATCTTTCTGGGGCGTTAATTTCTATTATTGTCGGTGCGATTGTATATTTGTTGATAGTGCGGTTTTGGATGTTGGGTAAATTCTTTTCCAATAAGCATGAGAACGGATATCGTGAGCTTTTTCCAACATGGCTTAATGTAGAAAAATATGTATATAGAGCAGTGTTTTATAGAGCAGTGCCATTTGTATTAGGGATTGTTGCAAGAATTTTGGATAGCATTGTGGATACGATTGTTGTATTGCTTCGGAAAACAACTTATCGTGACCGCGCACTGCCTTATGAGCTACCAGAAGGAAATTATATCACACATACTATCGGGATTAGTATGGAACGTGTTCGGTTGCTGTATTATGCGGTGATGCGCAAAGAAGGTTATACGCCAAAAAATTATGCGCATAAGTTTGCAATGAAAAATATCGATCTTTTTGAAAACTTTCATATTATTGAGCGCAGTTTATCATTTGGATTGTTTATGTTCTGTGTGGGACTTGTGTTGACTATGATTTATTTGTTGGTAGTGAATTAAGGTATAAAGTCTTTTGGGTTTAATATTTCGAGAAGATTTGAAGATGTTATTTGTAGAAAAGTGGGTTACTTTTTACGGGCTAGAAATGTGTAAGTACTATATATCTTGTGAGATATTAAGTATACCAGATGATTCGAGAGAAACTATCTCTGGAATTGTCTGGTATTTTTATGTACACGGGCGCAGAAAATAGGTCACTAAAATAGTATATGGGAGCGACGAGTAAAAGAATGAGCAAAAAAGATTGACATATATAGACAATCGATATATAATCAAAAATATAATATATAGACTATCTATATATAGAGTCGATGGTGGGAAAACTTAGAAAATTTATTTAACGATTTTAAAAGAAAGGAGTTTCAAATGGCAGTTGACAAATCATTAATATCAGGGAGTACATCTATGTTAATTTTGCGTCTATTGGAGGATAGGGATATGTATGGTTATGAGATGATTGAGACGCTCGAGGAAAAGTCAAACAATGTATTTACTTTAAAGGCGGGAACACTCTATCCGCTTCTGCATGCCCTTGAGGAAAAAAATTATCTAACTTCATATGAGTGCGAGGCGAATGGAAAGGTACGCAAATATTACAGCATTACAAAAGGTGGCAAAAAATATCTCAAATCAAAAAAAGAGGAGTGGAACGAATACCAGACAGCAGTTTTAAATGTGCTAGGTATGGCATAAAAGATAAATTTAAATGGAAAGGAGAAATATGATATGGAAGAATTTATTAAAACATTAACGGAACAAATCCGTTGCGTTAGAGCGCGGGAAGGTGTGGCACGTGAGCTTTCCAATCATATTATCGATCAGACGGAAGCGTATGAGCGAACGGGTATGACGCATGATCAGGCGCTTGAGCGAGCGGTGCATGAGATGGGCGACCCAGTGGAAATTGGTATTTCTATGGATAGAATCCATCGGCCACAGACTGACTGGAAAATGTTGGTGCTTACAGTGTTTTTAAGTGCCGCAGGGCTTGTGTGTATGATACCAGTTTTTGGGATAAATTATATAATTTCCAGACAGTTGATTTTTACGCTTGCTGGATTTGGAGTTATCATCGCAGTCTATTTTTTAGACTATAGTATTTTGGGACGAACTGGGATTGCAGCAGGTATGATATTAACAGGAATATTTTTGTTAGGGAAACATTATTATTTTCAGACTATCAATGGACGGATACCAGCAATGTCAAGTCTAGTATATCTGTATGTACCTATATTTGCAGGAATCTTGTATCAGCTGCGCAAAAAGAAGGCGAAAGCTGTAATTTTGGCAATCGGGACTATTGGAATAATTTGTATGTTGACATTCTATTTTTCACACAGTTTAACGGTGGCAGGCAATATTTTTTTGTGCATGATAGTTTTACTTATTGCTTCAGTTGCAAAAGGAATGTTTGGCAAAGGTAAAAAGTATATCGCTAGATGCATTGGTTTTGTGGTAATTTTACTGACTGTGTTTTTTGGCTGGCTATTTTGGTCAAATAGAGATTCACTTCACGTTCTGCGCCTTGTCGCATTTTTTAATCGAAATCAGTATCAGGAGGCAGAAGGATATTTTTACAAAATAATTCGAGATGTTCTGTATGGTTCTAAATTGATAGGAACTGGCAATATTGCATATTTTGATGATTATTATTTTCCGGGGCTTAAAGAGGGGGGATTGGTGCCACTAGTGATTATCTATCGTTTTGGTTTTATTGTGGGAATTGTACTTTTGCTTTTGTTAATCGGTTTTATTTTGCGCGCAATCCATATTGTATATCGTCAGAAAAATCAGCTTGGTGTTTTGGTGTCCTTGGCATGTTTTCTTGTGCTTGGTGTCAATTGTGTTGAGGGAGTTTTAATCAGTGTTGGATTGTTTCCAATCACAACAGCCGCAATTCCGTTTTTGACACACGGAGGTAGTACGGTACTTGTCTATGCAGTGCTGATTGGATTGCTTTTCAGTGTTCATCGTCGTGAAAAGATACTTACACAGGAGGTAATGGAATAAGTTGTCTATATAATTTTTGCCAATGAGTGACTTTTGCTTGATGTTAAGAATGTAAGATAGGCTGTAGCTTAGCATCTGCGGAGGCATATGGAAATGATTTTAAGAATAGAACTGTTACAGCAGGAACTTACCAACTATAAAATGCTGACAGTTAACCCCCTAACAGTTATAATCGTTAGGGGGTTTTTATGCACACGGACGCACACGAATACCCAAGTGAAATTTGTCAGTAATATCTTGTAGGTTAAATACAATATAATTTAAAGAGACAATCCCAATTGAAGTGTGTTTGGTTTCATGTTATAATAATCTCCATATATCATATAATCTCTTAAAGTTTTCTTTGTACTTGCCTTTGCGGCGGATAGGAAAATTCCTTGCAAATTTATACAAAGAACTTTGGAGTGTTATAAATAAAATAAGGAATGAAAATATGGAACAGAGTTTAAAAAAATATGTAACAACATGGGGAAATGCGATTTCAATTGCGGACAGGCGCCCGGAAAACTATGCTAAGGATTTGACGTTACGTTATCCAATTCGTCCAATGTTTGACGGAGATAGTATAAAAATAACCCTTGATAATTTCTGTGGTACAGAGCCTGTGACAATAACTCGTGTGTTTGTGGCAGACAGTGCGGACTCTGCGCGCGCGATTGTGGAGGAGACTAGCACGCCTGTCACATTTTGCGGCGATAGCAGTGTGACCATACCAGCAGGGGAAGCGATAGTAAGCGATGCAATTCCTTTTTCTGTTGTGCGCGGAAATGACATTAGTGTCAGTTTTTATCTTGGTGAATTTACACAGATGCGCTCTGCAGTATTGATTACAGGTCCATTATCGAAGGGATATTATGCGGTGGGAGATTATGCGCAGCGCAGTGTGTTACCATTAGATTTTACAAGAAATACAAACTGGTTTTATTTTTTAAGTAATGTGGAATTATATACAGAGAGCACAAACAGGGCAGTGATTTGCTATGGAGATAGTATTACCTCACAGGCATGGCCTGATTATTTGACATTGCGATTATTTCAGGAAGACATTACACATACTGCGATTGTGCGACGTGCAGCAAGCGGAACACGTATTTTGCGACAGTATGATAATATTACTTACGATTCTTATGGATTAAAAGGTTCAATTCGATTTCCAAGAGAGGCAAAAGTAAGCGGTGCGGACAGTATTATTATACAGCATGGAATTAACGATATTATTCATCCAGTAGGGACAGAGGTCAATCCATTTCGGCCGTGGAGTGATTTGCCGACAGCAGATGAGTTGATTCAAGGGTTGCGGCAATATATCACACAGGCAAAGGAATATGGACTTAAAGTATATATGGGAACGTTGCTTCCAATCTATGGCTGGCGAACCTATGAGCCGTTTCGAGATGAACTTCGCTGTGCAGTAAATGAGTGGATTCGCAAGACAGCAGAAATTGAAGGATGTATTGACTTTGATAAAGCACTTTGTGACAGTGCCAATTCGGCGGCATTTGCAAAGGAGTATGACAGTGGGGACCACCTGCATCCATCTTTGGCAGCATATGAGCGTATGGCGGCGGAAGTGCCAGAAAGTCTTTTAAGGTTACTGTCCATTTGTCCACCAAAATAATAAAATCGTGTGTCAAAATGTTCACACATTAGTATTTTGCGTGCGAGTATGTTGGCTATACTTTTGTTGAACGAAATGATACCAAAATCAGGTGCGCATAAACAGTAATTTTTAAAAGCAATATAAGGAGACATAAAAATGCCCACATTACTATTTATCAATGCATGTGTGCGTGGTAGAGATTCAAGAACATTAGTTTTGGCAGAGCATCTACTTGCATGTATCAAGGAAGCAAACAGTCAGGACATGGCATTTCAAATAGAAGAAATCCGTCTTTCTACAGAAAATTTGCTTCCGCTAAACTATGAACGACTTTTGCGTAGAGAGGAACTTCTAGCAGCCGGTCAGCTTGGGGATTCTATGTTTGATTATGCCAATACGGTTGCACAGGCGGATATGTTAGTAATTGCAGCACCCTACTGGGATATGTCATTTCCAGCTTCTCTAAAGATATTTTTTGAGGCGGCAAGCGTGGAGGGAATTACATTTACATATGCTAAGGACGGAACTCCTGTTGGGTTGAGTGCAGCGGATGATATGTATTACGTGACAACCAGCGGAGGCTATATTGGAGACTGTAATTTTGGCTTTGAGTATGCCAGTGCACTCTGTAAACTTTATGGTATACAAAATACACATTTTGTCAGTGCACAGGGGCTGGATCTTGATGGAGCAGATGTACAGGCGATTTTAGAGGAAGCCTGCAACGGGGAGATACAACATTATTGATGGAGGT
>ERZ778513.2056-NODE-2056-length-10413-cov-6.329793_pt1 | contig 10413 bp, 8 predicted proteins | sample MGYA00510345_ERZ778513 | MGnify/ENA primary metagenome ERZ778513 (study PRJEB29527, sample SAMN07138966) | mouse gut metagenome | material: feces | host: mouse | place: China:Nanjing | collected 2016-01-25 ... | reverse complement strand
GTTCTGCACAAAGAATTTCAATCCACTCATCCCAAGCGGGATGAGACGTTATGAACCTTTTTCAGTGGTTCAAGATTGATTGATTTCAATCCACTCATCCCAAGCGGGATGAGACCATTGAAATTTGCCCCATTTCTGTGCGTTCTGAATTTCAATCCACTCATCCCAAGCGGGATGAGACCATAAAAATTTGAAGCAAATTCATCATCACTTCATTTATCCTCAACAATAAGAAATAAAATATTTTATATATTTATGCATCTTCCTTTTGAGGAAATTAATTTGATATTTTATAGTGCGAATCCCCCGGCTTTTATATGAGTGCTTTAGGTTCGCACCTTCAAAAAATCAAATTATCATCTACATCGATACCATTATCTAATCCATAGACTTCAACTTTTGTACGATAATTTTTACCTAGATTATAGAACCGTACACTATCTACTTCTTCTTCAATAATATCCAGTATTGCTTTTTTTAATTTCAAATACTCACTTTGGTCAACGATACATTCGTACGTCGAATTTTGTACTCTTCTTCCATAAGAATGGCATTTTTGACCAATCTTTAAAAGCCTTTTTTCTCCATATTTATATTTTGTATTGATATCATACACTACAAGCACTAGCATCTCTTTGCTTCTCCTTTACTTCCATAATATTACGGGATAAGAATCAAGTTCTTCCCGCAAATATTTTGCCAGCAAAGATGCTTGTATATAAGGAGCCAATCCCCACTCCATCTTTTCTTTTAAATATGGATGAGTAAAAACTTCCGTTTTCTTCTTCTGCCATTCTGAAAAGAATTTCTTTTTTCCATTATCTGTCAATAGCACTGCACCGTTTTCAAGAATTTTAAAATCCGTTTTATTGATTATCCGTTTATTAATCATGCTTAATACAAATCGATCACAAATTAGCGGTCTAAATTCCTCTACAAGATCTAAACTTAATGACGGCCTCCCGGAACGTTCCACATGAAAAGCTCCAATATAAGGATCTAATCCCACGGATTCCAGTGCAGAAGTGATCATTGATACTTCTAAAGTATAAGCTAACGATAACAGAGCATTTACCCGATCCAACGGAGGCCTTCTTGAACGACCATTAAATTCAAAATCTTTTTTTTGAAGAATCATTTCCGGAAATACTGAAAAATATTTTCTGGCTGCCTCTCCTTCAATCGTCCGCAATGCTACTTTATCAGAACACGATAAAACTCTCTTCTGGCAAACAGCTAAGTCATTGGATACTCGTTTCATTTTTTCTATATCGATCTGCATTGGATGATCGCGAATGAATCGTTCAACAAGCCATCGTGAATTATATATTTTCCCCAATATACAATTCTTTGCGATCTCGAGCGACTGTATAGAACTCATTTTCTGATATTGCAGTTCTCTCAAATACACATTCCCAGTGATTGGGGGCTGAATTCGCGATATATACGATCCATTGGCATCAAGGAAAACGATCGATACATTTTGATTGGCACAGAGTTTCATCAATGAAGGGCTTACACCTCGATATCCAAATGCTACGATACTTTCAAGATTATGGATTGGAATTCTTCCAACTTCCTTGCTCTCTTTATCATACATAATGATTGTATCTAATTTGCATCCTAAATAATAATCGGGAGTCAAAACATACAATGTATTTTTTAATTTTCTCATTGATTATTCCTCTTTCACGGCTAAACGAATGTATTCCAAAACAGACCGACCAGTATCTACGGGGATGCAAAGTTCTTTTAATGAGCATTGTTGGCATTTCTTGCTTTTCTTTACTTGAGGAATATGCTGCTTTTGAAAATAGCCATGCATCTCAGCAAAGTATTCTTTTACTTTTTGTTTAAGTTCTGCCGATATCTCGATTTCTTCCCTTCTCTTTGTAGACGCATAATAAATTGCCCCGTCTTGAACAGAACAGCAAAACATTTCCTCTAAGCAAACGGCTTGTGCAGCAAGTTGTAAAATATCTTCATCGTTTGCTTTCGGCTTTCCTTTTTTATACTCAATCGGATATACAGAATAAAGTCCCGAATGTCCGAAAATCGGAACGCCCTCTTTTTCCTGATGAAATTCGACCACATCACACTCCCCAGTTATACCAAGTTCATGGGATACGACTTTCATTCCTCTAACAATTATCAGATCTTTTCTCTTTTCGTTCAAAAAAGGATCATGAACTCTTTCATGGATCTGTTCACCAAGCGTTGTATGATAATTGTCAGCCCATTTTTTGTCAATATGGATCAGTCCCCACTGACGTCTGCAAAACGCAAAATGTTGAATACCCGAAATCATCAGGTATTCAACTTCGTTATGATCATTCATACATCTTTTCTTTGTAATTCGACAGACTGCGGGATTTTATCCTCATGAATAATCACTTCATAATCATTGTACTTTCGTGGTGTTTCTACATCTGCTTTTTTCACCACTTCGATCTGATCGAAAAGTTTATGAGAAGGGCAATCGCCGAACTCAGAGGAATGTTTAAATACAATCAATTCTCTTACTGCCATTTTTCCACGAGAAGCTGAATGATCATTTTCGAACATATTTGTGATTGCTTCCCACAGCAAATTCAGATCATCTTCTGAAAAACCCGTAACTTTTTGAGCAAGATTTGCAGAAACAAACCCTTCAGCCCGATACAAGCCATAAGGAATAAACGCTTTTTTACCAATAGTATTTTTCTTGGTTTCCGCATCTTTTTCGGTTGTCACCGCCATACGTGTGATTGAAATTTCCTGAGGGAATATCGGATCAATACTTTGTGCAAACGTAAGCTGGACCGGTCCTGTCACTTGTCCACAGTTCATTCCACCTCTTACGAAGGTTGTCATGACAGCTCCAAATGTTCGAATATCATAATAGTTTTTGCACATGAAGTCTCGAACTTTCAGATCGCCAGCAGCATCTTTTTTTACCGTTTTCTTTTTTGTTTTCTCATTGTCTTTAAGCTCTATTCCTAAATAGTCGATCGCTTCTTTATCTTTTAAATTAAGCGGAGTTCCTTCAGAAATATAAATTTTATATCCTTCTTTATTCTCGCGGGTCATTTCCACATAATTTCGGATCTTTCTCTTTAAACATACATCCGTTACATATCCTAACTGTGTTTCCGGATCGATCCGAGGAAGATTTCCCGCATCCGGATCTCCATTTGGATTCCCATTTTCACAATCAAACAACACTACGAAATCATACCGATTTTTGATTACTTCACTCATTCTTCAGTTCCTCCTTCTACGTCTTGATCTCTTTTCTTTTCAAATAATTTTTCTCTTTGCTGGTAATAGCCGATCATGAATTCACATTGTTCGTCAGTGTCCATCCCTTTCGGATAGAAACCATCCAATCTATCAGTCAGCAACTTAATAAGTTCTTTAAAATAAACATATGTTCCATAATTCTTACGTTGCAATTTTCTTAAATGATACTTTGACAGCATAAGCAGTTGTGAATACACTTTTCCGGGAGCTGCAGCAGCCGAACTAAAATAGCGATCTTTAATTGTTGTATTCAGTTTCTCATCTGCTGAATCCTGCTGCACAAGCTCCAAAACACTAAATAACCGTCCTAAATTATAAGGTTTGCTCATTTTGCTTTCATCCAGTCGTGCAGGCCATTCCTTTTTAGGTTCATCTTTATTCTTTTTTTCAAATAATTTTTGGCGTTGCTGGTAATAGCCAATCACAAAACTGCCCTTCTGTTTAAGATCCAGTGTTTTCGGAACACTTCCGTCCAACAAGTTGATGATCTCTCCAATACGTTTGTCATAGTTAACATATGCTGCAGGATTTTTAATACGCAATTTACGCAAATGATTGCTGGACAATTTTATCAATTCCGGGAAGATCCGTGATGGTGCGGCCGATGCCGATCCGAAATACCGATCTTTGATTGTCGTGCCCACCTGCCAATTTAAATGGATGGTCTCTGATCGCTCCTCGGTATTTTTCATATTCAGATAGTCAGATTCAGAATCCTGCTGCAGCTTTTCCAAAACACTAAACAATCGTCCTAAATTGTATGCTTCATTGAATGAGTTTTCATTTAAGAAAGCCGGTGGAATCTCACCTTCATTTTTATCTTCATTCTTTTTTTCAAATAATTTTTGGCGTTGCTGGTAATAGCCAATCGCAAATTCACCTTGTTGATCAAGGTTCAAAGTTTCCGGAAAACACTCATTTAAAGAACCGATAATATTCCCGATCAGCTTATCAGCATTGACAGCAGCACCAAATTTATCAGATCGCAATTTGCGCAAATGATTGCCGGAAGAAACTATTAAATTCGGAAAAACCTGTAACGGAGAAGCAGAGGCTGAACTAAAATACTGCTCTTTGATTGTCGTATTCAATTCTGCTTCTGTACAATCCCGCTGCAGCTTTTCCAAAACACTAAACAAACGTCCCAAATTATACGGTACACTCGATGATTTTTCATTGAGTGCAGCCGTTAAGTCTTCCGTTTTATATCTTCTATTCTTTAAGAGAAACGCTTTAATAATAGATGCTCTTTCCCAGGTTACATTTCCTCTTTCTGCTTGAATCCGCTGCATAATACTGGAAAAAAGTGTTTCAGGATAAGGGGCGTTATTTAAAACGGATACGACCAGATCCTCTACCAACCCCGATTTTGGAAGCTTATCTTTTGACTTCTTATCCACTGTTTGCTGAATCAGGTGGTAAAAATGAATAAAGTCAAACTTAATATAAACTGGCTTCTCCATTTTCATTCGCTCATTATGCTTTTGAAGATTGCTCAAAATGGATCCAAAGTTATTTTCCATAAAAAAGCGTGCAGAAATGCGTGCCGCATTCGGCGTCAATCCTAAAATAAAGAAAGGCTCATTCGCACGAATGTTGGTATCGATCATCTGTCCTTGACTCAATTTTTCAAAAACATTATGAATGATCTCATCGCTTTTTTCGCTTTTAATAAGGAACATTCCAAACAGTTTCTGATAATCCGGTTTTGCACTTTTAGACCAGTAAATTAATTGAACGTCTCCAATTCCTGTGTGCGAATCTCTATGTGTCAGCAAATAATTTAGAGCAGTAACATATTTAAAAGCTGCTTCTTCGCCAACGGCTGAGTTGCCATTTCTGTCAAGTCCGTAAGAAGTATAAGACTCATCATTAAAAGAAATCAGTGCAGCTCCTGGTTTAGCGCCAGGCAGTTTGATCCCTAAATGAATTTCAGGAATATGATCTTTTTTCCCGGTAATAATGCATCGCCTTGTTTCTGTATCCAATGTCTGGTTCATAAATTTCTGCCATGCAGTTTGAATCAGAACATCGTCTTGTGCATACTCCCCATTCACTCTAAACACTAAATTACCGGTCCCGATCGTTTTTAAATGCGCAAGAATTAATTCACTCGGATGATCTACATCAATTTGAAACGTATCAAAATACTTTAAAATAGCTTCTGCTGTCTTGGAGCATACACCATCTAAAACTTGATGATGCAGCTTTCCTGCCGCTTCGAATTTCTTGGCAGTTGCTTTTAAACTATCATTTTTATACTCTATCCCCAAAAAATAAGACAAATTGTCACAAAGAAAATTTGGCAAGATACCACTTGTTCTTTTTAAAAACGCCTGAGGAACTAACATGGGTTTCTTTATCAGTTTTCCTTTGTCCGACTCCGCTACTGGAATCAAGCTAAGTAAATTGCCATCCTGATCGAGATCCAGGATTCCGCTCACATCCCAATACGCCCAGTTTTCTTTTGGCACAGCCCCTTTTTGAGCCATTTCATCATACAGATCAACTAAACTCTTGATAATCATCGAAACACCTCGACATTCCCCATTTCAACGATCCCGTCCTTCATTACTGCGTTAAAAAACATTGGCACGTAATGCTGGGGATCCGAATAATCCATTCCATACAGCATCAATCCAAAATCCTTTTCCCCCTCATTTTCATAGTAAGACACTTCGTTTCCTGTCGCTTTTTCAAAATACGCAGGAAATTCCCGACATCCGAAATACGGCTGTTTATAGCATTGACCTTTTTCAATTCGACGGTTAATGATCGATGCAAATTTTGCTTCCGAATCGTTCTTATGCATTTTTTCCGGAACCAGTTCGAAATGATATTCAACAATGTATTCCACATTTGTAAGAATAGAGGAATTTCTCATTGCGATATCCTGACTCCGATCAAGATAGAGAAGTTCTTTTTTTCCCTCTAAAACTTTACGGACCTTATCCGCTGAAATTTTACTTTTCAATTCATTTCGCTTAACGGAAATCCGCTCGATCCGATTGATTACTTTAACTCGATCAATCACATATTTCACCCCAGGATGCCAGTAGATACTTTCCGCGATCCCCACCAACGAGGATGGGGTAGGGATGTCATAAGAATATCTTTCGACCTTAAGTTCAGGCCTGGAAAATAGAGCTTTATTTCCAAATACTCGAATTTTAAATCCCATACCCTCTCTCACCTCCTTTATATATTTCTATAATATTTTTTATGATAAAATAAGTCAACCTTTTCCACAATTATTTGATTTTTTTTTTAATTGTGCTATCCTTAGGGCGTCTTCTGAAAAGAAGTGGATTGAAATTATAAAATTTTTTATGACATTTAAGGTGAGGTGTAGCAGTTTCTGCTACACCTTTTACCAAAATATCGCATTTCCTCCTTCATCATCGTCCGACCGCAATCCTATCTTTTTGTCATATACTTCCGAATCTGTCAAAACGAACAAGTTCGTGATGTTTTCCACCGGCATGATTTTCCCTAAATCGTAAAGCTGTTCAGTTTTTCTATGCGGTATCGCAACCGTGTATTTTTGGATCATTTTAAAATCTTCCTTTGTCCCACGTTTTGATTGTATCCTAATGATCACATCCTCATTTGTTTCATTTGGAATCACGATCAAGTCCGAACTCTCCTCAATCAATTTGAATTCTTTTCCAATCGTTTTCAGTTGATAGTCTTTCTCTTTTTTCAAGATATCTTTACGATCTAATGAGTTTTTCGATTGATATAAATCATGAAAATAAACGGTCGCTGCATTTGGATCATTACAATCAATTCCTTTTTTAAATAAAGATCTTGTATTTTCAATTTCGGTTTTTTGACTTGAGACGACCTTAGAACCTTCTAACTCAAAAATATACGTCTTTGAATCCTCTTTATTTCTCTTTCCTTCCCGATTCGTACGACCTCCAGATTGAATAATTGAATCCAGGCCAGCCAATTGTCGAAAAACTGTATCAAAATCAAGATCTACACCCGCTTCTACCAAACTTGTCGCAATCAATATGACTTTCTGTCCATTTTTCAACCGAGAGCGAACCATTTCCAAGGTCTTTTCACGATCCACTTTATGCATTGTTGTCGATAAGTGGAACAGTGTTTCTTCCGGCACTTCTTCCTTCAATAATCCATACAATTCCTGTGCTGTTTTTCGTGTATTTACGATACACATCACCCGTTCTTCCTTTTTCAAACGATCGACCAGGTTTTCTTTTGAAATATTCCCCAAATTCTCATAAATCGTTCTTTGGAAAAAGGTAAATTGATCTTGGACCGAGGGACATATTTCCACCATAGTTTTAACCATTTGCAGATGATCATCCAAAGCAGGCTGCGTAGCTGTACAAAAAACAGCCGAACAATTAAAATAATCAACCAGCTCATGGACCATATTCAAGCAAGGTTCTAAATAATCAGCCGGGATTTTTTGTGCTTCGTCAAAGACGAAAACACTATTCACTAAATTGTGATTCTTTCTACAAGCCGATGGACGGCTTGAATAAAATGACTCAAAGAATTGTACGCTTGTCGTCACTACTATAGGCATATTCCAGTTTTCAGAAGCAAGTCTCATCATCAAACCATATTCATTCTCTTCAAATTCAAAATTTGAATGATGTTCAAGCACATTCCAGGCACCCGCAAATTCACGGAAAACATTTGCATTTTGTTCAATAATAGTCGTATACGGAACAACATAAATGATTCGATCCATATGATTCTTATGGGCATGTTCTAACGCAAACATCAGTGAAGCGATTGTTTTTCCCCCTCCCGTAGGGACAGTCAGTCGAAAATAACCAGGATCCTTTGTTTTTCCTATCTCCATTGCTGTTCTTAATATAAAGCTTCTTCGTCCATTTAATGTTGTTAAAGATGATTCTTTCAACCACCCCTTTTTATGAAGCCTTTCCTTTGCCGCCTTATAGATTTCATCAATTGAATCACCGCACTTTCTCTCTTGCCCGCTCATAAAATTTTCTGTATCAAGAAAATCCGCATCAACAAGGCACGAATACAGTAATCTTGTCAAGACCGCCAGGTAAAGATATAAGTCTTTTTCTGAAGCTGGTTGTTCCAGCTTGGTCAAAGCGTCCTTGATTTCCTCAACATCTATAGGAGGAATTGTTTTTATCTCACTTTGATAAGCCTCATAGTTTGGAATATTATGTCTCTTCATCCGAGCTCTAAAGGTAGATCGATCTGGAGTATCGACACTGCTTCCTAAATCACACAATCCACTATGATGAGACATAATTGGCAAAGAGATCAATAAATCCGTTATTTCACTAAAATTACTATACAGCTTTCGAGTAAGTTGTGCTCCTGCTGTAGAATGATCCACACGATACATTCCACCATGTACGCGTTCCTGAAATTCATTGGAATATTTTCCTACATCATGCAGTTTTCCAATAATCTCACCCACATTTCTCATTCCAAACTTAGCGCCAAACTCCCCTGCCAATTTAGAAACATTATTTAAATGGTCAATTAGTTTTTGCTCATTTCCCTCTTCATTTGTATGTCCAATCCAATTCATGATTTTCTCCATTCTTAATTTAGTTATTATTACTATTAACATTATTAATAACGTAATTATAACTTTAAAACAATGAATGCGCTATCATTTTTATGATTTTTGGAAATCAAATCAGGAAGAATTTTAACTTTGGATATTTTTTCTGCTAAAAAGCAAAAGCATCAATTAATTATTCGATCGATTCGGAGAATAACAGGTTGGAAAATGTAAATAAGGAACTACGCATAAAATATGTAAAATAGAGATAAAATAATACAAATGATAGAAAGATTAAAAATTCATAATGGCATGGAAAAGATTACTATTTGAACAGATAGAAAACAGATCCGAAACGTCAGCCAGATACTTGGCGGCATTGAAAAACTTAGTAAAACAAGCTGAATCAAGAAAAATATCTTCGTACATATTGAACTCCGAAAGGAAAGTTTGAATGACAATATTGTGTATGAACTATTACCCCACTTCCATAATAATTATATATTAAAAAAATAAAATGCCCTGTTTAACGGAGCTCATACAAGCATAGCACAAGGCATTTTCATTTGTAAGATGGGCATGGTATTGTTAGGCACTTAAGCATGACATACATCTTTCATTCCTTTCAAACCACTCATCCCAAACGGGATGAGACTGCCGGCCTTAAAATGCATTATTTGATCGCTGCTATTTCAATCCACTCATCCCAAACGGGATGAGACACCATTGGCGATACTATTAAAATTCTAAGAGAAATTTCAATCCACTCATCCCAAACGGGATGAGACGCGATGGCCGTCGATACGTCAGCGGATTCAGCCGGATTTCAATCCACTCATCCCAAACGGGATGAGACTGCCGGATTGTCATGCCACAAGCAAAAGAACAGCCATTTCAATCCACTCATCCCAAACGGGATGAGACAGAATTGCGACAGCGAATTCGGCAGAGTCTCGCTATTTCAATCCACTCATCCCAAACGGGATGAGACTTGCTTCAGCTTTCAATTCAGCCGCAGCTAACCTATTTCAATCCACTCATCCCAAACGGGATGAGACCAGTTCCATACAAATACGAAACTCGTGTACCGAATATATTTCAATCCACTCATCCCAAACGGGATGAGACCGTAACGGAGGCCGGAGACACTGGCGACGGCAAATTTCAATCCACTCATCCCAAACGGGATGAGACCGACGTCGCCGTTTGCTTTGGTCAACTGGATATCGTATTTCAATCCACTCATCCCAAACGGGATGAGACTCAAGCGCAAGCTGCATAAGCAGTGGTGCACGAAAATTTCAATCCACTCATCCCAAACGGGATGAGACAAGATTTACGGCGGGGTCATCGCCAACGTCAACGTATTTCAATCCACTCATCCCAAACGGGATGAGACTTGCTCTGTTCGATCTGTGCCGGGAACTTTATGAAATTTCAATCCACTCATCCCAAACGGGATGAGACATCTTGTACCGGGCGCAGTGCCTGCTCCTCGTTAATTTCAATCCACTCATCCCAAACGGGATGAGACCATTTGATTTATACGGAGCTAGATATTGGGGACAAAATTTCAATCCACTCATCCCAAACGGGAT
>ERZ778513.2046-NODE-2046-length-10453-cov-7.109829_pt1 | contig 10453 bp, 12 predicted proteins | sample MGYA00510345_ERZ778513 | MGnify/ENA primary metagenome ERZ778513 (study PRJEB29527, sample SAMN07138966) | mouse gut metagenome | material: feces | host: mouse | place: China:Nanjing | collected 2016-01-25 ... | reverse complement strand
AGACTGATATTTCTTCGCTTTTTTTGCTGCTGCCCGCGCTGTAATTGGTTTTTCTCGTTGTCTTGGCACCATTCCAATTGCATCGATTCCTGGGGAAGATCCATCTGCTGGCAAGGCACCTGACACATTATCCGCCAATGCACTTAAATCAAGTGTCATGTCCATCAAACCACCTAGATCGGGTAAAATAGAATGATCTGTTCCTATTTGCCGAAATTTATTCGCCTTAATTTGGATTACCCCTTTAGAAAAAATAATACTGGAATTGCCAACATTAAGCACAAGCTTTTTTGCTGCAAAAATATCTACAACGCCTTCCTGATATCCTTTCTTGTCTTTTTCATGTGCCTCTGTTCCTGTAGAACCACCAATATCTCCCATCAGCTTTTGCACATTATCTACTAACTGAAAAGGACTTTCTACATTGTCCTTCACAGCCTTTTTGAGTGCACTAAAGCTGATAGCCTTTGTGTTGACAAGTGCCCCTGTGTCTGGCAGCCCCCCTCCTGATGCCACAAATCTTGTGTTGCCGATTGCATGGGTTCGTTCAAATGCCTGTTTTGCCTTGTCTAGCCCTTTAAATCCCTTATCCACTGCCTGTATTAGAATATTTCCACCCTTTGATGTACTTAAAGAAATGTCATTGGCACTATAAATCTCTATTCCATAATCATCATCTAATATAATATGGGTCTTTTTTCCTTTTTTACCATCATATTTCTTTCTGTCTCCAATTAGTTCCAGTGTCTTGCCACCAAATTTAATCATACGATTATTTCCAATAAACATCTTATCCTGATATCTTTTAAAGTCTGGGCTATCATTCTCGTGATGGCTCTGAGTACATATCACTCTAGCACTGTCTTTTTCTCCTTTGACAGCCTCATAGTACACAGATACTTTATCCCCCACATCTGGCATCGTATAAAAATAATTTCCCGCTGTATGAACATAAGGGATCCATTGTGGCTTGTTATCCTCATTTTCAAACGCTACCTGCACATAATTCTTCTTTACCGCCTGTACTGTTCCTTCCAATACTCTTGAAAAACTTGCTGCCTCTATAATTTGTTCTTCTGATGGTGTAAGCCCCTCGGCATTTGCAAGGGTTATCTCATTCTGCAAGAGTTGATCTTTACAGGTAATTGTACTTTTAACTACAATCTGTGTTCTATTATCCCACTTTACCCCATAGCCAACACCTATCGCAAGATTGCTAACTGTCAAAACCACATTTTCATACTCAAACACCGAAGCTTTTGGAATACTATTTCCTTGAAGCTTTCTTGCCTTGTCCACATCGCGCACAATGTATTGGTCCAAAATTATACCTGGTTCCAAAATCCGAAAGGGAATATTTCCAATATGAACTTTTCCGCCCTCATCTTTACTATTCACAAAAAGTAACTTCTGATATCGGTTGGCAATACGTCGGTCAAATTCCCAATCCGTCTCGTCTTTTTGCGAAAGAATTTCCTCCACTTTCTTGTTTTTCAAACCACTTTCGTAATCCAGAAAATTATGATTCTTTTTGCCAATTCCCTGTGACATTACTTTTCCAAAAGTTTTTGATTTATCCTGAAATACCTTTGTGCATTTTTCCTTGTCTGTCTCTATGGAAAGCGTATCTGCTGTCAGTTCTATCTCTGCATACTGATTCTGACTGATTAAGTGTATCTTTCTACAAATACCACAGAAAATAGTTTCCTCTTCTTTAACTTTCAAAAGTACCTTGGACCCCTGATATCGTACAACATCATTCGATTCCACTTTATCTTCCGTGAGAAAGCGCACAGTCATAACACCATGTTCATTCACCTGTTCACAAATCTGTATATTTTCTATATGAACTACTCTAAAATCTGTCTGTAATTCCAGTTTCCCTAATTCTAACTGTTCCTCTTTTGATGTCATCCTGCCACCTCCAGTTTCTTTAGTCCAACACCGTAGAATCTCCTGCGCAAGATACTCTCTGCAACAGGCATTGATACAATTATCTTGTATTCAAGGCATCCAGATAATCTAAATACATCCTGTTTCCCAATTTTGCTTCCATCTAGTATTAGACTAGATAACATTCCATTATCGTACACTATACTATCTTTATGAATACATGCAATTTCAGAAAAGTATGGCACCCAATATAATGGATATAATCCACACTCCTCTACTGTAGGAAGGGCTTGAATCCCTTTAAATGCAATCTCCTTGTCATACATAGAGAGCAATCTTTTTAGCTCATCTGATACCATAAATGTTGGTTCTAATAGAATATCACATGGCTCCTCACGTTCACTTCCACTAAAATATGCCACGGTAAGTCTTTCAAGTGCTGTAAACTGTTTTGATGACATATCATGACAGTACATCTCTTTGTCAAGTCCTGTCAGAACAATCGGATTCTCTACCTTGGGACTTTGTAATAATTCAAAATAATTCATCCTGTCCCTCCTTATCTTTTCGTTCCTCAAATCCCGACCCAACAATACTGCTGTTTTCCAACTCTAATTTACTAGCATCACAATTCTTAACAATACATTTGTCTGCGTTGCAATTTTCTAAACGTACCTCTCGAAATTCACAGTTATGAAACTCTGCTGGCGCAAAATAATCCAATATGCTAGATTCCTTATCAGACTCAGATAACACAATTTCCTTCATGATGGTCTCTTGAAAAACACAATTGGCAAAAATACAACCCTTCATCATTGTACTCTCAATACAAAGTCTCTCAAACACACAGCCGTCGAACATACAATCGTTCATTAAGCAATCTGTTATACTACTCTCTGTAAAAACACAATCTCTAAAATCTGACTGACTTAAATTAAACGCTTTAAATTGCTTTTCGTTATAATGAATAGCATGAAAACTGCGAAATCTCAAATCGGTGTCCTGCTCGCAATTAAAAATATCTACAGCAGGTTGCACAGCATATATTGTTTTCATCCAATCCATATATTCTCCAATCTGTACGAGAAAACAGGGTTCCTTTTGTACTCTAGCAAGGCTTCTAAAGTCAATCATATCTCGTATGATATATTTAAAACGTACTGCCAAACACAATAATAGACTTCGCACTGCACGCAACCGAAGTTTATCTATTTCTGCTGCTCTAACATACCCACGCAAATTCTCCTGTTCTGCTCGTTCTGCAAGACGTTCTGCAAGAACTTTTGCTCCATCTGCAATCCAGTCAGCAGAAATATACTCTGTCAGTATACTCTCACCAGACACACGTCCTCCTTCTCCATAGCTGTCTATCTGAAATTTTGCATGTTTATCTTCCAAAGAGGTGTATAGAAAAGAAAAATCAATCTCTTGTATTGACGGTGCTTCCTCTTCTTCTTGAAGGTCTGCAATCTGGTCCATATACTGTTGCAAAATTGTTTTCCATTCTTCTATTATTTCTTTTTTTTGTTTTCCAAAGCGGTCCATTACATTCCCTGCCACTTCTGCAAATATTTCTGGATATATCTGCTGTTCAAACATCTGTATACGGGTTTGTTCCATATTTGCCTCCTAGTTGACTAGCACTTTCTTAGCTGTCAGAACCGCCGAACTTTTATCAATATCAATATAAGCATCCTCTGTACCAATGATAATTTCATTTTTTGCCGCAATATGTACTTCCTTGCCAGCACAAATATTGACTTTGGTATCAGACATCACATTGATTTCTTTGTCCGAATATACTTCTACACCTTTTTCATCTGTTAAATTAATATAAAGTTTTCCTGATTTACCAATAATGTACATTCCTTCTTTGGTAAGCAGTATTTGTTTGCCACCGGGCGCCTTCCACACCTTATTTTCTGGATTTTTAGGCGGCTTAGCAAACATAGCGCTCGACGCAAATGCATCCTTTTCATCCCCTGTTGGAAAAAGGATTCTGACTGCATCTTCCTTCTCTGGCATACAATACCAACCACTGCCATCACTTGAAGAATATACTGTGGAAAATGGAAACAACCAATTCACTCCCTCAACCATACTTTCGTCATCAGGCTTTTCTTCTCCAATTCCAGTCAGACAAACCTTTACTTTATCTTTCTGAACACCAACTACCTTGCCATCTATCATGTGCCCCATCGCTTTACTAAAAGTTTTTGGAGCTGCCAGACCAATTACACTTCCTCCTAAATGCATCAAATCATAATGTATACGAAGGATACCATCTACTAGCTTAGCATCTACACCTTTAATTACGCTAGATTTCCCATTAATCACTATTTTATCTCCAATATATGCATAGGCATAAGACTCCGCCCTATCACCCGAAAAATCTTGCACCATAGCATTGGAAAATCTTTCGTAATTTTCCACATTGCTTGTATAAGTATATTCTTTGCCTATAATTTCTTTTTGTTCTCTTGGCTTTGGAAGCCCAATTGTCAATTGTGGTTCTTCAGCCTGTATATCTGCTATAAGCGGCGCATCAAGTTGCGAGGCCATTCGCAGCGCAAACTCCCACGTTGTCTCCTCATACTGCATGATTAAATGTTTAATTTCTCTATCTGAGACTGTAATATCTAAATTATCTTTTTCTGATTTTATACTTTCCTGAATGCTTTCTCTTATTATTGTGCTATAGTTATCGTTTAATTTTTGAAAACTTTTGTTGTGTTTCTTAACATCAAGAAGGATACTCATTGTATTCAATTTTAAAGTGACAACACTGTATTCATTTTCCTGTTTTAGTGAAATATCTTTTACAGAACCACAGAAAAGGTTCCTAGGCTGCCCTTCTGCATCTGTCGTAATTTTTACAACTGTTTTCTCATCCACACGATTTACAAAATCTCTTGCCTTGTCTGATTCAACTTCCCCTTCCACTATCGCCATACCATGTTGATTTGGTTGATGGGTAATATATATAGAAAGAATCCGTTTAAATGTAAAGCCTTCTACTATAATATTGGCATATGATATTGTTTTCATAGTGTTTCACCTCCTAGATGATTTGATGGCGGCTCACAATTCTGTTCTTTTTCGTCTGTAAAATGAAAAGAGGCGAGCATTTCCTGCGCAATTGATTGATAACGCTCCATATTCTGATAATTAAAATTAATAAATCCCATCAGAACCCTTCCATCAACAGATGCAAAATACATTAGATTATAGATTGCCTCCGTAATAGTATGCGATATCATTTCAATGCTGGATATGATATGCTTTTCTGTGCTACGCATATCTTCCGATAAAATCCTGACTTTAGGACCCATTCGTTCAAGTGCAATCCGAACCACTTTTGGAAAATCTCCCATGTATTCCTCAGGCACTTCATGTCGTGTGTAAGTATACCCTGTAGCAAGGTCAAGATAACTATTCATATATACTTTGTCTGGCTTATTTCCAAGTGGATATGACATTGCTATCTCTTGTGGAGACAACTCTGTAAAATCCTCTGGCATCCATATCGCCACTTTGTCGTCAAGAAATGTACGTTCCGAAAATGCAGTTGGTACCATATTTATCATAATCGTTCCGTCAAATATAGATTGTGTTTTTTCTTCCGCAATATTTTCTTCTGAAAATCGTTCTCTTTCAAATTCTTCCTGTATCTCTCGTCTTCTTAACAGTTCCTCATCCATCTGTGCCATCGTTTTCCTCCTCTGGTTTCAACCTATTTTGAAATACTTATGATTCCTCCAAGAGTACACACGCACATACTATTTGTTGTCAGTGCTGGCGCTCCATCAATCAGATAATCCTCATTGCAAAATCGCCATGCAAGTGGTGTTGCTGGCACACAGGGTTTATTGATGCACACACCAAATGTTGTAAAGTTCATAACTGGCAGATGATCATTTGCATTTAAAACCTGTTTCCCTTGATAAGTTACTCCATGTCCTTGAAGTACATTGAGACAACACATTGTAGTACCCAATGAACACTTTACTTTTGTCCCTTGCACCACATAATCATTTCCTGCTCCTATCATATTACATTCTCCTTTCTGACAATCCGCTCAATACAGCATCTGTCACTCCATCATCATTTTTCGCTTCCTTGTTTTTCCGTCCCGTGAATGTGTTCCTACTCCTTTCTGGTATTCGAGTATCCTGACAAGTTCCTCAAAAAGTCCCATATTCGTAGTGTCCTTGGGTTTTTCTCCATTGATATGTGCTATATACCCGATCAGTGCATCTGGTGCTATAGGATTACTACTACCAAGCACCTGCAAGCAAAAAGTAGCATCAAAATCAGAAATACTACCTGCTGAATCCATCAGATTCTGTGCGAACTCTCGCGTAATTTCAGGCGACAATGTACTTCCTCCATATGCGGCGTAAGGAGCATGTATCCTGTTCATTGTGTCAAATTCTGTACTCCGATCTTTAAAATCCTGATATTTACAACGAAGTTTTGCACCTTCTTGCAACTTGAAACGACATAATTCTATCTGTCCTGGCTTACAAGTCATATCTCTAGTAATCTCTAAATCCATATCTCGATAAGTGCAATTATTATCTGATATCACACTAGAAAAACACATTTTTAATACTACAGTTGTATTCGTAGGGCTGTAATTAATTATTAACGGTTTCTTAATGAGAAATATCTCTTTTTCAAGAAACACAGCTCCTTCTTTTACAATAATAGCATCTTCTGTAGTCTCAAGCTTACAACCTGATAAAATGCCATCTGCATATTCCCGCATCAAATATTCGTTTGTCATAAATGCCGCGTCAGATATTGCAGCAAGCGTAGTCTGTCTCAAAATATTGCCTGGTTCTATCCGGGGAATTGTTTTTATAATCATGACTGTTTCGTTCACCTCTCTTATTCTGACACAAAAGCCCAATAGTCCTATATAATTATTGTACACTTGTGGATATATTTGTCAATTATTTTCATAATTTAGCATTTTTCCCTAATTATTTTGTCGCTAATGTAGAAAAAACACGAAAAAAGATAGACCACCAGTACCACTATTCAAAACCCGAGAAAACAAAGACCTATTCTGTCATAGATAATTCTATAAAATAGCCAGTTATACACATTCCTACAACGCTCGCTACTACAGAATCTACTAATTTCTATCATTTATATTGACATATAGGTAACTTGTTGCTATAATTAAAAAACGTAACAAGTTGCCAATAAGGAGGATTGCATGAATTTAGATGATTTGACTAAAAAATTTTCAAGTTCTACGGAAAACCAGAGGAAGGCTATTTTCAGCACATTATTTATTGTCGGAAACAAGTTGCAAACGCTTTTTGATAACCATATTCCAGAAGTATCTTTAAAGCAATTTATGTTATTGTCAATAGTCAGACAATCAAAGGAGCAACTAACATTTACTCAATTAGGAAATTTATTAGGCTGTTCAAGACAAAATATCAAAAAATTAGCTGATGTTTTGATGAAAAAAGGATTTATTACTATTCAGCAAAGTCCGCATGATACAAGAGCTATGTGTATCTGCCCCACAGAAAAGGTAAATGATTTTTATGTAAATGACTTTTCAGAATACCAAGAGGAATTAAAATATCTTTTTGAAGTTTATACGGACAAAGAAATTGAAATTCTTTTCATTCTTTTATCAAAACTTTATAACGGAATAGAGAATTTAGAAAAGAAAATTGCTGCTGATGAAAAAAAGTACTGCTAATAACATTCATTATTGTTTTATCTTTGTTTATTGTAGGAAAAATTATAACTGGAAATATAATTAGAAATGTTCAGAATATTTCTGTATCTATGCCCGACTTATCGAATATTCAAGACGGCAATTATATGAATATTCGATTGCACCTATTCCTGTCAAAGTAGAGATATCAGTTAGTAATCATCAAATAACAAATATTGTAATTTTACAGCATGATAATGGGCTGGGGAGTACGGCAGAAAGTAATCGTCAATGATATAGTACAAGAACAGTTATTCGGTATAGACACAGTATCAGGAGCTACGATAGGTAGTAAATGTATCTTAAAAGCTGTTGAAAACACAATAAAAAATTAAAGAGGGAAATTTAAGCAGATGAAAACAATCGTAATTCACAATTCACAAACCGGGTTTACAAAACGTTATGTCGAATGGATAGCGGAAGCAACGGGCGCTGATTGCCTTGAATTATCAGTCGCCAAAAAGAAAGATTTGGCTATATATGAAACAATTATTTTTGGAGGTTGGGCCTGTGCAGGCAGTATCAGTAAAATTAGTTGGTTTAAGGGAAATATAGATAGATGGGCAGATAAGAAGCTGATTGTATTTTGTGTTGGAGGAAGCCCGATAGATAACCCAGAAATTAACATAGCTCTTAAACGAATTTTCAACGAGTCAGAGCAGAAAAAAGTAAAAACATTTTACTGTCCGGGAGGATTCAAGTATGAAAAAATGTCTACACCGTCTAAACTAATGGTGAAAATGTTTGTAAAAACGCTTAAAGCAAAAAAGATAAGACAGAAGCAGAACAAATAATGGCAAAAATGATTTCTTCGTCTTATGACATTTCGGACAAAAAGTATATTGAACCCATTTTACAATATCTGAAAGTTTGATAACTGCTGTAAAAGTCTCCAATATCATTATTACCATCTTCTTATCCAAGTTTTGAGATATTTCGTATAAATCCTTGTCTTGTATCAATTTATTTCCCTTTCCATATGCATTACTTTTATCTGCTTTTTTATTGTTTATAACAGTTCTTCAAACTCTGCAACAATCTCTGATAAAATCCCAGATAATGCAAACATTTTACAAATATCTTTTGCCAACTGAATCTGTTCCTCAAGTGTTACCATATCCTCATAAGGATAGAAATACATATTGCTTTGATAATACAAAAATGCGTCCTCATTATTGAAAGCCAGCTTCTTATCATAATCTTCATTTTGTTCTATCTCAACATTGTTTCTGCCAATTATTATTGTCTGGTTATGTTCATAAACTTTCATACAAAAATCTTTTCGTGTTTTTACTATCTTTATAATATTCTTTTTATTTGTGTTAACAGCAATAAAAAATGATAGAGAAAAATCTTGCATTGTTAATCTCCTTTGCTCTAAATTATTATAACATTTGAAAGATACTGATTCTTTCAACTACATATAATGTATATCTTTGCTTCTTCTATATGTTGCCAAAAAATCCTTACCTATAATATTTGATATGCATTATACAATTTATCCTTTTTCCCAGTTAAAATCAGGATCTGGTTTTATATTTAAGAAAAAATATTTTGCGGCTTTTAATGTTACATCTTTCGTTACACATTCATTGGCTTTATATCGTCCCTCCTGGCCGCCAGTCACAATATATTCTATCTTATTCGCATCTTTTTCTAAATCTTTTAAAAAATAAAATATTTCCTCGTCATCATAAGATATATAAACAACATATCTATTATTTGAACCACCACTAATACACATATAGAATCCTTCATTATAATTACCAATAGTTACTTCTGTTTTATTCATCCCATTTAAGTCAACTATTATCTTTTCTATATCATCCCAATTTGGCTTATTGATTTCTTCCCCAAAATCTTTATCTTTTTTCCAATTATCGTATTGTGCCTTATCAATATACATATAACTATCCTTCAACTTCTTCAAATATTTTTCTTTAATTTGCTAATTTTAAATTATTTTCCAAGAATTTTTTATTTTAGTAAAGAACATCATTTATTTCCTTAAATTGATCTTCTAATGTACATGCATAAAATACTTGTGATGAACACTTTTCTTTACATATACAAATTATCTCGTCGTCATTATTTTCATAAAACTGAGGCCACTTTGGAAGATTATATGGTTTTAATCGAAACTTTTTTTGTATCTTCTCTGTTTGCTGAAATGTACACATAAGATTGCTTTTACTATATGGCAGCCAAAATAGTGCTTGCCAATATGCCATAACATATAAAAATTTCTCCAAAGTCTCACTATCTAATGTGTCTTGTATTGTACTTCCATTTAAAATGCGGCGATACACAGGCGGATTATCAGATTCTAGCCTACTCATATCAATATACCAATAAAGTTCCTCATACTTTGATCTACAAAAGGATAAATAATTGCCATAAACTAAATTTTCAAGTTTTCCTGGTGAATAAAAATCATAATATGCATGATTTAAGCCAAAATGTTTTCCCAACTGCCAATAGTATTGCATTAAAACATTTGGCAGTTTCCCAAATTTAGCATTTGCTTTGGAGATTGTTTCTTGTGAATAACCAATATTATCGTTAATATGATACAATTTCCTAATTTCATTAAAATCCATTAAAATTTCCATTCTCCCTTTAAAGTTATATTTCTCATCTGGATTTATGATTCCGCTTCGCGGAATCATAAATCCAGATGAGAAATTCCGTATTTTAGGCATTTCTTGGTGTGAGACATAGTACTTCTCCACGAAACAGCCTTTGCTGTGAGTGGAAACTGCCACAGGCAGTTAGAAGTACTTCTCACACGAACTCCCATCTGCCCGCTTTAGC
>ERZ778513.2041-NODE-2041-length-10481-cov-11.355266_pt1 | contig 10481 bp, 9 predicted proteins | sample MGYA00510345_ERZ778513 | MGnify/ENA primary metagenome ERZ778513 (study PRJEB29527, sample SAMN07138966) | mouse gut metagenome | material: feces | host: mouse | place: China:Nanjing | collected 2016-01-25 ... | reverse complement strand
TTGTCAACAAATAAACAATTTAGAAATGTCCTCTCCTTTAGCAGAGGCATTTTTTTGATGGACTATCTTAACAGTTGTTATGAAACACCCTCTTTGTTTAGAGCTTGTTTAATAATAAATGTTACCGTCAGGGCGGTTAGTCGGCAAGCGGAAATATGCCGGCGAATGACCGACAGGAGGTAATTTGTTTCATATCGTTGATATATTTTGCATTAATCTTAGAAGCAGCCAAGAGATTGTATAGGTTATAAAGTTACCTTTTGTCTCGTATATCTTGGCTGTTTTTCGCGCTGTCCCTCAGTTATGTACATAAAGTATACTCCTTCGTCACATGTCGAAAATCGGCTCAAGCTATACAACCCTGGCGGCAACATTTATTATTAAACAAGCTCTTAATTGAACAATGGTTTAAGGGCTCTTTGGATTGCTTCCCTAACATCGTCAGCTTCCGTTTCTCCTTGCCCTTCTGCTGTACAAGTACAAATTGGGCGTTGTGTATATGCTGATATGAACTGAATTGTGACCTCAATTGAATATCCCAGATTAACATTTCTTCTGCCGGTTTCTCCAAAGTTCACAATCATTGTTTCTTTTGCATTATTGGGATTTACCTCATTGACTTGTATAAACCCATTATTAAAAAGAATTCCAGATATTAGAGATGCAGGATTGATGGATTTTGTAGGACCTCCATAAACGCCATATTTATTACCGTACACTCCCGAATTTGAAGTATAATCTCCTGTCGGTGATATGTAGAAATATCGGTAATTATTGATAGAATCATCAAAAGTATGGATAACGGGAGGACGCATTGAAGCGCATCCCCCCAATATACATGCTACCAATAAGGAAAACAGGCACATGCCGATGATTTTATAAATCTTCTCCATTTGCTCGGTTGTATTCGTTATCATAGAACATGGTTATGTAGTATTTACCGTAAAGGTCAGAAATCATAAACCATACAGTCTTATTAGTGTATAACTCTATCATATATTCAAGAGCCTTTTTCATCATCTCACTTTTTATCTCCTCTGTTGGATTGGCAAGTTGCTCGGGAGTATATTTTTCCGTTAAGATAGGTATTATTTTTTCCAGTATGAGCGTCGTGTCTGATAATTCAACGGGGTGTTGATAGAAAATGGCTTCATAACGCTTGTTATTTACTGTTATGCCGTATGAAATATCTTCGTCATCAGGTATTATATAATCATCCATTGACATATATTTGGGGCTCTTCTTAAACTGACGGCATAGGTTATTGAAACGAATCTTTATGGAGCGTTCGTCAACAGGGTTTGCATCGCATACCATTATACGACATACTTTATCTCCATTAGTGCCAATATGGACGTTCACATCCATTCCGTTGAACTCTCCCTCCAACACATCTTCTCTGTAAGAGTTCGCTTTAAAGCCCTTGGCTTTTAATTTTTGAATCATGGCAGATTTACTGCCATCAATAGGAATTCCGAGAAACTGGGTTACATCTTTTTGAGCGTATGCAGCACAAATGGTAACCAAAGCTAAGATAAAGCCGGCGATTGTCTTTTTCATATTCTAACTAAACGCACCTCAGTTACCATAAGCGCAAATAAAAATTAAGAAGCGTGGAACTGTAATGCCACGTCTTAATGCGAAGGTGGTAGGAATACCTTGATGAGCAGATGTGGGAATAACAGCCCCACGCATATGCGTGGAGACTATTACGCCATCTCTTGCTCATGTGAATAAAGTTTCCTACGCTTTTCGCATACAAGAAGAAGACATAACGCCTCTTTTTTCAAAATGTCATGATGGGACTACTCCCAGTCAACGGCAAAGTTACGACTTTTTGCGTTGCAGGTCAATAGGCTGTGCAAAATAAGTAGGCCCTATATCACACCCTATATCACACAGATTCTTTATTTTTAACGAATTTGTGTTATTGTATATATAGGTAATATTTCTAAGCCAATCGTTGTTGAAGCAAATAAAGAGGTTGACTATGGTGCAACATTGAATATTGACATGTCTCGTCAACCATATTTTAATGGGGATTTTAAATTGATACATGGAATGATGGGAGAAGCGCATATAATCACGCATGGAAAAGAGCATTAATTGTTAGCATTATAAATTGGATAAATGAAATGTGTAGGTATATTATGATAAATGTATAAAATGTGCCTGTTAATTTCAGCAGAAATTCTGTGCGATATTGTCGGAAAAACGCTAACTTTGTGGGTGAAAGAGTGGGGCGCCGCATAATCAGGCAGAGCGTCTCCCCGCAAAAGCACTATGATAGAACTGAACCAGAGAGCCGAAGCTGTGCTTCGCCAAACGGTTGCGCGTCTGAGCGACGGAGACAACCTCACCAACATCTGCCCTTCGCAATGGCGAGGGGAGCCGTTGCCGTCGCAGGAGGCGGTGCGCGACATTGTCACGCTCTCGCGTGCGTTGGTGTTCCCCGGATTCTTTGGCGACAGCGATGTCACCCGCGAGAACGTGCTTTACTTTACAGGCCTCTGGATGGAAAAACTGTATCATCTCCTTGTAGAGCAGATACATGCCGGCATATCAATGAGCACATGCACCGACTCCATGCCGCAGTACGACGCCATACAGCGCCTGGCCGCTGAAAAAGCTCTTTCGTTCATAGAGACCCTTCCCGAGCTGCGCCGGGTACTCAACACCGATGTCGAGGCTACATACCATGGCGACCCTGCCGCCGATTCCGTACAGGAAGTGATATACTGCTATCCCGGCATCAAGGCCATAGCCAACTACCGTATCGCCCATGAGCTTGTGAAGCTCGGCGTGCCTATCATACCTCGCATGATCAGCGAGCGCGCCCACAGTGAGACCGGTATCGACATACACCCCGCGGCCACAATCGGCGAATCGTTCACCATCGACCATGGCACCGGTGTGGTAATCGGAGCTACTGCGATACTCGGACACCACGTGAAAATATACCAGGGGGTGACACTCGGTGCAAAAAGTTTCGACCTCGACGAATCGGGAAATCCTATCAAGGGAATACCCCGCCATCCAATAATCGGAAACAATGTGATAATCTACAGCAATGCATCCATACTCGGGCGCATTACTGTGGGCGACAACGCCATAATCGGCGGGAATATATGGGTGACCAATGATGTGGCGCCCGGCGAACGACTCATACAGGCGAAGGCCGACAATATACTTAGAATAAAGCAGTGATGAAATCGGAAAATTTTGAAATGGTAGCCAAGACCTTCCAGGGACTGGAAGATGTGCTTGCCGGCGAACTTACACGACTCGGTGCCGAAAATGTGACCCCCGGAAGGCGCATGGTATCGTTTACGGGCGACAACGAGATGCTATACAAGGCTAATCTCTGCTGCCGCACAGCCTTGAGAATACTGAAGCCAATATGCAAGTTTACGGCGTCCGACCCCGACACACTTTATGATATGGTCAAGGAGATGGACTGGAGCTCGCTGCTCTCGGTCGACAAGACTTTCTCCATCGACCCCGTGGTAAATTCCGATACATTCACCCACTCGCGCTATGTGACATATCGCGTCAAGGACGCCATCGTCGACTACTTCCAGGACCGTCTCGGCGAGGGCAGGCGCCCCGGCGTGCGCCTCCAGGATGCCGACGTGATGATCAACGTGCATATCGACGGCAACCGTGTCACCATGTCGCTCGACTCTTCGGGCGAATCGCTCCACAAGCGCGGCTACCGTGTGGCACAGACCGAAGCCCCCATCAACGAAGTGCTTGCCGCAGGCATCCTGCTAAAGGCCGGCTACGACGGACAGTGCCCGCTCGTCGACCCCATGTGTGGCTCGGGCACATTCCTTATCGAGGCCGCCATGATTGCCGCCAATATCAATCCCGGAGTATATCGTCGCAACTTTGCTTTCGAGCAGTGGCCCGACTTCGATGAGGAGCTGTTCGAGCGTCTCTACAATGACGATTCATCCGAGCGCACCCCCGAATATCCTATTATCGGAGCCGACATATCGCCCAAAGCGATTGCGATTGCCGAGAAAAACATCAAGCAGGCAGGAGTAGGCCGCTGGGTCGACATACAGATCAAGCCGATAGCAAAGTGGGAAGAGGCTCCCGCCGCAGGCATACTCGTGTCCAATCCCCCTTATGGCGAGCGCATATCGGTCGACGACATGGCATCGCTGTATTCCACCATCGGCAACCGCCTCAAAAATGTGTTCAAAGGCTATCATGCCTGGATTATCGGCTATCAGGATGAACACATGCGGCATATCGGTCTCGCCCCCTCACACAAAATCAGCCTCTACAACGGCTCTCTGGAATGCGAACTGCGCGAATACGAGATATTCGAGGGCGATTACAAGAGTTTCAGAAGCGAGGGCAACCGACTCAACAAGGATACCGTCCCTCAGCGCGGCAAGGCCGATCGCCGCAAGACTGACGATGAGTGGCGTCGCGATGCCCGCAAGAAAGGATTCGGCGGACGCGACGGCGACAATCCTCGATTCCGCAAAGGCGCCGACCGTCCTCAGCGCAAGCCCAATGCGCTTGAAGAGAAATACCGCGCCAAACCGCTCGGACGCAAAAAACGCTACGACGATGAGGAGCGCCCCGACGGCTTCGGCCGTAAACCGTCGTTTGGAGGGAAACCTTTCGCCCGTCGCGACGACAGCAAGCCTTTCGCCCGCAAAAGCGAGGGTAAGCCGATGGCGCGCCGCGATGATGCTCCCTCCGCAGAGTCGGAAAATCCGCTTGCAAAACGCCGCAATCAGGCCCTGCTTGACAAGATTATGAACCGCGACTCGCAGCCGCAGCCGCTTGCACGCCGCGGATGGCGTCGCGTTAAAGGCAATGATACCGACTCCTCGGCCGCACCGGCGTCGGAGGATTGATTTTAAATGCTCCAATTTTTATCGACATTACAACCACAAAGCATAACCCCAATGAACATACTCCTGCTTGGATCGGGTGGCCGCGAATCGGCCCTCGCCTGGAAAATCAGTCAGAGCCCTGTCGTAGAGAATCTTTATATTGCCCCGGGCAACGGAGGCACCGGCGCTTACGGTACAAATGTGGCCATATCGCCGGTAGATTTCCCTGCAATAGCCGCTTTTGTCAAGGAAAATGCCGTCGACATGATTGTCGTAGGCAACGAGGACCCGCTCGTAAAAGGCATCTGGGACTATTTCAAGGATGACCAGAGTGTGCTTGTTGTAGGCCCGTCGCAGGCCGGAGCCGCCCTGGAGGGGAGCAAGGACTTCGCCAAGGCATTCATGATGCGCCACTCCATACCTACAGCACGCTATCGCAGTTTCACCGCCGATACTCTCGAGGACGGATATGCCTTTCTCGAAACTCTTCAGGCACCATACGTGCTCAAGGCCGACGGACTCGCCGCAGGCAAAGGCGTGCTCATAATCGACAATATCGATGAGGCCAAAGCATCGCTTAAGGAGATGCTCGGCGGCATGTTCGGCTCTTCGAGTGCGACTGTGGTTATCGAGGAATTCCTCTCCGGCATAGAGTGCTCCGTATTCGTCCTCAACGACGGCAACGGTGGCTACCGCGTGCTCCCCGTCGCTAAAGACTACAAGCGTATCGGCGAGGGCGACACCGGTCTCAACACCGGCGGCATGGGCGCCGTCAGCCCCGTTCCCTTCGCCGACGACGAGTTCATGCGCAAGGTTACAGAGCGCATCATCGAGCCTACTGTAAAGGGCCTCGCCGAGGAAGGTATCGTATATCGTGGATTCATATTCCTCGGACTGATTAACGTGGCCGGCGAACCGATGGTTATCGAATACAACGTGCGCATGGGCGACCCCGAAACCGAGGCTGTGATGCTGCGCGTCGATGCCGACTTGGTTGAGCTTATGAAGGCTGCTGCCGAAGGTAATCTCGGCAATCTTGAACTGCGCCACGACCCTCGCACTGCCGTCACCGTGATGATGGTGTCAGGAGGCTATCCCGGCTCATATGGCAAGGGGTACGAAATCACCGGGCTCGACCGCGTGACCGACAGCATCGTGTTCCATGCCGGAACCTCGCGCGACGACGACGGACGTGTCCTTACCTCCGGCGGACGAGTATTGTCGGTTAGTTCATATGGCGATTCGATTGCCGACGCGCTCGCTCGCAGCTACTCCTCAATCGGCGAAATCGCTTTCGACCATGCCAACTTCCGCCGCGACATTGGCCGCGACCTCATGGCTCTCGAAAAATAATCGAATATACAATTACTCAAGATAGAAGAGGCGGTTGAAAGGCCGCCTCATTCTGTTTGTTCAAAACTCCCGTCTGCCTCCTGTCTGTGATGACGAGGCTGTTGGATTTTTCCATTTAGATATGAGAGAGCAACGAATCACCGATTTCTTGCATTCGCGCTACGGATTCATGCTGATGGCCCTTATGTCGGTTGCTGCGGCCGGTGGCGCGTACATACAGGCTCCGACCATGGCGCCCGGGGCCGGATGGGGACCGTTGATGTTTTCATTTGCAGAATGGTTCTCGGCAATGCCGCCGGTGTCTCTGGCAGTAGCCGTGGCGCTCAACTTTTTTATAGCGCTTATGCTTATCTACATCAACAAGCACTACAATGTGCTACGCTCCATATCCTACCTGTTTGCCGGACTGTTTCTGGTGATGGAGGCGGCGCTCCCCACGCTTTTTGTGCATATGTCCGACGGCATATTTATTGCTGTGGTCGTTCTCCTTTCTCTCATACCGCTGTATACCACCTTTCAGGATTCTGAGCGCACACGCCGGGTGTTCCTGAGTTTCTGCATCGTAAGTGCCGGTGCATTGGTCGACATTACATGTGCGGCCTATCTTATAGCCTTGTTTGTCGGATGCTTCCAGATGAGATGCATCACACTGCGCACGATGCTGGCCGCCGTATTGGGTATCATCACACCATGGTGGATAGCGTGGGGCACGGGAGCGCTATCTGTAGCGGCGATTAGACTCCCTGAGTTTGTAAGCCTATTCTCGGTGCTTGAGGTCATGAAGATAGCCCAGGTACTGGTATATGCCGGCACATCCCTGGCGCTCGGCATCGGATTCGGAATGTTCAATCTGCTGAAGATTTACAGCTACAATGCACGCACACGCGCCTACAACGGTTTCCTTGTCGTTCTGGCCATTACCACGGTCGCGCTGATGGTGGTCGACTACAACCGTCTTGTCATATACCTGCCGATGCTCAATGTGTGTACAGCCATACAGATGGGCCACTTTTTCATAATCAACCGGCGTAAGCGCAGCTATATCCCTGTCATATGTGTTATAGGTATATATGCCGTGCTTTACCTGTGGGCGTTGTCCTTGTAGCCCCATGGGAAAATTTCTGTGATGGTAATCCCGAATAACTGCACGATTGATAGTTTTTCTGTCATTATGAAACTTATAATTGAAAAAAACATCCCATTTATCCAAGGCTTGCTCGACGGCATGGCCGATGTCGAATATCTAGCTCCTGAGGACATTACTCCCGAGACGATGCGCGATGCCGACGCGTTGATTACGCGCACCCGCACCCGATGTGACGCCGCTTTGCTCGAAGGCTCCCGTTGTCGGTTTATAGCCACTGCCACAATCGGCACCGACCATATCGATCTCGACTACTGTCGTGCACGCGGCATCACCGTGGCCAATGCCCCCGGATGCAACGCTCCGGCTGTCGCCCAATATGTGTTTGCTTCCATCCTGGCCTACCGTAAAGCCTTTGGGCTTGCCGGAGACGTCTCGGATGTCGATGGGTGCGACTCACGGTTGAGCAGTATGACTCTGGCCGTGGTCGGTGTAGGAAATGTCGGCTCCATCGTAGCTCGCTGGGGCGAGGGACTGGGGATGCGAGTGCTTCGTGTCGACCCGTTGCGCGCAATGGCCGAGGGGCCTGCCGGATTCTCCACTCTTGCCGATGCCGCCCGTGAGGCCGATGTCATCACTTTCCATACTCCGCTTACCCGCGATGGCTACTGTCCGACCTACCATATGGCTGATGCCGTTTTTTTCAACACTCTTGAGCGCAAGCCGCTGGTCATCAACAGTGCCAGAGGGCCGGTAGTCGACAATGCCGCGCTTGTGGAGGCTATCGATGGCGGCAAAGTAAGGGCTGCGGCCATCGACTGTTGGGAAGGCGAGCCGGCCATATCTCCCGCGCTTCTTGAGCGTGCATTCATCGCCACTCCCCATATTGCCGGATATTCACGAGAGGGCAAAATACGTGCCACATCAATGGCGCTCGACGCTATCTGCGGATTTTTCGCCCTGCCCCACGTATCGCCGTTGGAGACTGTCGGCTTTCCCGTCCCCGACCACCCTGCGCCCCATGAGATATCGGCCTCCTACAATCCGCTTGCCGACACCGCCGCACTGCGCCTCAATCCGTCGGCGTTCGAAGCCCTGCGCAACGGCTACAATTACCGTCCCGAGGTCCGTTGAATTATCTGATAATTTTATAATTAATTTATTTAAAAAATATGAAATAGTTACCTCGACGGGTAACTATTTGTTTATGGCAGTGTTTATAATGCAGTATAAAGAAAGATTTAAACAAAATCAAATATTCCTGACTTATGAACACTGCACCATTACAGGGAATCAAGGTGGTGGATTTCACCGAGGTTCAGTCGGGCCCGTCATGTACACAGATGCTGGCATGGCTCGGAGCCGATGTAATAAAAATCGAGCGTCCAGGAGTAGGCGACGCTACACGTAAGGAACTTCAGTTCGCTCCCGATGAGCCGTCTTACTACTTCCTTCAGTTGAATTCCGACAAGAAATCTCTTGCTCTCGACGCAAAGACTCCCGACGGAAAGGAAATCCTTACCCGGCTTATTAAGGAAGCTGATATATTTGTGGAAAATCTTCATCCGGGAGCAATGGATAAGCTCGGATTCTCGTGGGAGGCCGTGCATGCCCTTAACCCCCGTTGTATCTATGGCACAATAAAGGGATTTCCGGTATCCTCGAAATATAAGAATCTGAAAGCATATGAACCTATTGCCCAGGTGACTGCTGCCGCTGCATCTACTACAGGATGGTATTCGGGTCCCGACAATATGCCTACACAGTCAGGCGCCGCTCTTGGCGACTCCAACACAGGCATGCATCTGCTTATCGGTCTGCTCGCCGCTCTTTGCCAGCGCGAGAAGACAGGTGAGGGCACATATGTGTACCAGTCGATGCACAATGCATGTCTTAACCTCTGCCGTATCAAGACGCGCGACCAGCTTACACTCGACCGTATCGGGTATCTTACCCAGTTCCCGCAATATCCCGACGGAAAGTTCGGCGATTGTGTGCCGCGTGCCGGCAATATCGAGGGTAGCGGTGTGCTCGGATGGACCTATAAATGTAAGCCTGCCGGTGGCCTCGACTCTGAAATCGATGGAAATAATTATGTATATGTAATCCTTCAGCGTGGTGCCAAGGACTTTGAGGCCGCATGCAAGGCTATGGGATTCGAGGACTGGCTCACCAATCCCGACTTCAACACCGCCGATGCTCGCGACCGTCACAAGGATGCCGTCCATCAGCGTATCGCCGCTTGGACTGCCGATAAGACAAAGTATGAAGTGACCGAGATTCTCGGTGCAGCAGGTGTGCCTGTCGGCCCCGTGCTCTCGACTAAGGAGATGATGACCGATGAATCGCTTTACGATGGAAATACCCTCGTGAGGATAAATCAGGGTGGTGATATCGGCGAGTTCATCACTGTCGGATGTCCGTTTACGATGTCCAACTATCAGCCGCAGTATGGCCCGTGCCCGTCACTTGGCGGCAATACCGATGAGGTGCTCAAGTCACTTGGCTATACCGATGACCAGATAAAGACTTTTGCTCAGAACGGCACTACCGCTTCGCTCGCAGAGCCGAAGAAATGATAATGTGATTGTTTTATGAGGTGGCTTGCCCGCACATGGACACTACTCCCTGTCGGCGCCACCTCTTTGTCTAATCGGCTGTTTGGCAATCTACTCTGCCGGACAGCTCTTGAAAATACTGAACACAATGGCTGATGTTAATACAATAAAATCTGCTGCGCCGGCTTCCGCCGCGGCGCCACATTTTCCTCAGCAGGTGACAGGCATGTATATTCTTGCCGAGACTCTGCGACGACTGGGGCTGATGCATGTCTACGGACTTGTCGGCATTCCGGTCACAGAAGCCGCCTATGCGATGCAGAAAGTGGGCATAAATTACTATGGATTCCGTTTCGAGCAGCAGGCCGGCATGGCTGCCGCTACCCACGGCTACCTGACAAAGCAGCCCGGAGTGCTCCTCACCGTGTCGTCGCTCGGCATGCTCAACGGTCTTACCGCGACTGCCAACGCCACCGTCAACTGCTATCCTATGATACAGATATCGGGTGCATCCGACCCCGATATGGTCGACATGGACATGGGCACATATGAGCAGCTCGACCAGTTGAATACCGCACGCCCGCTTGTCAAGGCCGCTTTCCGGTGCTCTCATGCCAAGGATATTCC
>ERZ778513.2032-NODE-2032-length-10522-cov-8.781217_pt1 | contig 10522 bp, 8 predicted proteins | sample MGYA00510345_ERZ778513 | MGnify/ENA primary metagenome ERZ778513 (study PRJEB29527, sample SAMN07138966) | mouse gut metagenome | material: feces | host: mouse | place: China:Nanjing | collected 2016-01-25 ... | reverse complement strand
TTTATCAACCACCCTTCTTGGAATTCCCTATATTTGAATTATACAGGAAGCTCCTAAATCGGTTAACAACTATTGAACAATCTTCTAGGCATCTTTACTTGCTGATTTTGACAGTTCTAAAATAGGTTTTTATTTTGAAGTAAATTAAAAATTTCGTGTATATCGGATGTGGAATGATTCCTGACGGTATAGGTAGCAAGCAACTTATTTGTATCAGTGGCAGGATTCAATCCCCTCATCTAATATGGCTTTGGTGGATTACAGAAGCGCGCGGAAGAGTATGTTATGGTTGCGCATGATACGCGCTTCGTAACAAGAACGCCGATGGCGTTCTTGAATTTGTTCCATGATTGGTTAGAAATAGTATAACATGATTGAAGAAAAAACAAGGTTATGATAGAGCCGTAAATTATTTGATGTAACAGTTCAGCCATGCAAAATTGAATGTACAAAATGCTGTTGGGAGCTTGCTCACATAAGGCAATTTGTATATTCATTTTTATAGGGCGGACGCCCAACATGAAATAAGTTGTCGGAAGTTGCCTAAATAAATTGTCAGATTGTACAAACCGACAACTTATGAATGGGCATGGCTGAACTGTTACTATTTGATAAATTGTATAGGCAACCATCGATTTGATAGTATTCAAATACTTTTTTGGATAAGAATCAATATGCATAGAATATTTTTTCGTCTTCCAAACGAATACAAGCGAGTTTTGCGTCAGATATTTGGTTTTGAAAAACACATCCACAGTCAATATCATAAAAAATGCAATCCATTGCATCATCATAATATCGAAAAACATTTCCTCTATTATAAGCAAATGCACCTTTAATGATAGTGGGTGTATGTCCCGCAATAATCATGCCATGTGGTATGCCGCCCAACTGACAGACTTCGTCTCGCGCGTAGAGATAAAATTGTTTTAGACTGTGAAATCGTGTATTCTTGGTTTCTAACTGTTCGGTGTATCCTGCATGAACAACAACACAGATTCGATTTCCTATAAATAACTTTTCATAATAAGGCATCTGACGAATACGTGCAGACCAACGACAAAGGTCATGTAACGTAACAGGGTATTGTGCTAATAAATTATTAATAGTATGATACGAATCAAAAAAGGTAGTCTGTGCTTTACAATGGAGAAAATAGTCTACAGATGAATATAAGGCTGTAGTATCTAAATTTGAGGAGAAATCAGTATCTAATTCTTCTTTGTGGTCAACTAGAAGCATCAAATCTACATAGGCTGCAAATTCCTCTTCATGGTTTCCACGCAGCAGATGGACATTCGGTGGACAATGTGTAATCCATTGTAGCATTTCATAGTTTTGGTTACCTCTGTCAATATAATCTCCGGCTAGGATTAAGCAGTCTGAATCTGTAAAATTAATTATTTTGAGCAAGGAAAGAAAAGTATCATAACAACCATGAATATCGCTTATTACATAAGTGCTCATTTTTATAGTTCCCTTCTAGGTGTTGTAAGAGTATAATATTAAGAAACGTGTCTGTAAAAATACATACACTTTTAAGCTTTTAAGTATAACATATCATAACAAAAATGTACAATATAAATAAATCGTAACTGTTTAGTCATGTGTATTTATAAGTTGTCGAATTGTACCTTTGCAAGTAAGTTCTCAACAACATTTTGTATGGCTGAATTGTTACAATAAATAAGAACAATAAGTTTGATAAGACTGTTTTGTCATTAACTTTTGTATTTATTTATCAATTATGAAGGAGTATGTAGAAAATGAACAACTATAATTGAACTAAAATTTTAGAAATGGATTAGAGAAGCGCGTTTGAGGAAAGGAGTATTTTGCTATGATATATGATGTAATTCGTCTGGTAGATAGACCAGATTTAATAGAAACTGCGGCTGAGTGGTTTCATAATAAATGGGGGATTCCACTGGAAGCATATTTGGAGAGTATGGAGGAATGCCTAACACAGAAAAGTGCTGTGCCACAGTGGTATCTAGCGATTGAAAATTCGCAGATTATTGGCGGAATAGGGGTAATTGAGAATGATTTTCACAATCGAAAAGACTTGGCACCCAATGTCTGTGCTGTCTACACAGAGGAGAAGAAAAGAAACCAAGGTGTAGCGGGGGTACTGTTAAACATCGTCTGTGAAGATATGAATAATAAAGGGATAAGCACACTGTATTTGGTGACTGATCATACATCTTTTTATGAGCGTTATGGATGGGAATTTCTGTGTATGGTACAAGGTGACGGGGAGCCAGAGATGTCAAGAATGTATATTCATAAAATGTAATTGAGTAATTTTGTGTTATAAAAAATGCATCACATTTTATAAGGAAAGTAATTTTTGGACAGCGAAAAGTTGTATAAAGAATAAAAAACAAAGGAATAAGTTGCCCAGAATCAGCAAGGAGACGCAATATCATCTGTTATCCACTGATAGACTACTGATAATGCGTCCCCTACTAATTATAGGAAATAAAGCGTGCCTAGGTTTTCAAAAGAAGTGAAAAACATTATTGGGCGAAAGTTAGTTCTGTTTTTCAAATATTGGAATTTGCTCTAATGGTGCGGGGCAAAGGAGTGTTTGCCCCCCTTCGTAAATTTGACAATCGGTGATATTCTTCCATTTTCCAGCAGGTAAATAGACTTCACGTTCACGCTGTCCAAGCTGCAATATTGGTGCGACTAGATATTGATTTCCAAACATATATTGGTCTTCAAGTTCCCAGCAATGTGTATCATTAGGAAATTCGTAGAACATTGTTCGCAGCAGTGGTGCGCCCGACGCGGATGCTTCTTGCATTAAAGCTTCGATATAAGGTTTGATGGAAAGGCGCAAGTCAAGTTGTTTTTTCATAATGCTAAAAGCCTCGTCACCATAACTCCAAAGTTCATTGGAGTGTCCAGTGAACAAGCAGCCACCGCCCCATTCTTTCTCGGAGAGCGGTGCAATATCGTGGGGACCACGGTCGCCATGCATCCGCAGAATTGGACAAAACACTGCAAACTCGAACCACCGCAGTAAAAGCTCGCGAAAATCTGGGTCCGCTACGTCATCTGTCATAAATCCGCCAATATCGGTAGTCCACCACGGGATTCCCGCAAGACCCATATTTAGCCCGGCGCAAAGCTGGTCTTTTAGGGATTCAAAAGTACTTGGAATATCGCCAGACCAGAAAAGGGATGCATATTTTTGACTTCCCGCCCAGCCACAGCGCACCAGCGAGAGTGATTTTGTCTGTTCATAGAAGGTCTTTGTGTAAAGTTTTGGATAAAGATTGCTAACTTCGAGTCCAGTGCCCAGATAATATCGATAATTATCATAGTCGTATACGCCATAGTCTGGTTCTGCATTGTCGAGCCAAAACATATCAATACCAAAATCATAATAATTTTTCTTGCATTTTTCCCACAAATATGCTTGTGCTTCTGGGTTTGTTACGTCGATTGTAAGACAGTCACCTTGAAATTCATAGGTTTGGTTGCTGCCGCGTTCTGTCTGAATCAACAGTCCGCGCTCCAGAAGTTCATTAAAGTTTTCACTTTTTTTATCGACAGTGGGCCATACAGACACGACGACTTTGGTGCCCATAGCATGGAGTTCGTCGCACATTGCTTTGGGATTGGGCCAATACGTTTTATCAAATTTCCAGTCGCCTTGCCTTGTCCAGTGAAAAAAATCGATGACAATTACGTCAACAGGAATCTTTAGTTCTTTGTATTTTCTTGCTACGTCAAGGACTTCATTTTGTGTTCGATAACGCAGTTTGCATTGCCAAAGTCCCAGAAGGTCCTTGGCAATCATGGGGGTTCGTCCAGTCACTTCTGTGTAATTTTCAAGAATTTTTGCTGGATTATCGTCCACGGTAATCCAATAATCGATTTGTTTTGCTGCTTTTGCTTCCCATTCGGTATAGTTTTTGCCAAACACTACATTGCCTACACCCGGATGATTCCACAAAAATCCATAGCCAAGATTGGAAACTGAAAATGGAATAGAAACTTGAGAATTGCGCTGTGCAAGCTCTAAAGTACAACCTTTTAGATCAAGATAGGATTGCTGATACTGTCCCATTCCATAGATTTTTTCGCTGTCATTGCTTTCAAAGCGCACCTTTATCGCATAGTTACCACCGACAATTGCCTTGTACTCTCGCCCGCGAATTTTGAGACATCTGCTCTCGCGACACAAAGGTTGATCATAGTCTCTATGATACTCTTTTAGAAATTTTTGACCATCACGGTAGAAGGTCATAATACCAGCAGCATCAACCTTAATGCAGAATCGCCCATTTGTGATAGAAGCATTGCTTGTTTCAGTGGATTCATCCTTGTTAATCTCAATAAAAACGTCGGTAGAAGAAGTAAGAATCGGCTCATCTAGTGCCCAATTATGTTCTGTAAAGTTGGGGAATTTTGTTGCGCGTATGCGCAGAGCATTTTTACCCCAAGGTGTGATACATACTGTTTCGTATTGATGTTTCCATATCAAGGATTGATTTTCTTTCCAAAATCTCATTTGACTGTTCCTCCGTTTCCTAGTGATACAATATTGTTTTTACATAAATTATGTTTCCTGATACAATATCTAACATTTGAGACAGTGTGATAGTAAGATTAGGTCGCTACTATGCAGCTAAGATTTAATTTGTGGAGAAGTAATTTTCCACAAATTCCTTACAGCCATTTACATTTGCGCCAACAATTGGCTCGCCTACAAGAACACCGTTCTGGTCCACAAAAAAGGTGGTTGGAAATCCAATAATATTAGACATAAAACTGCTTAAATCATTGTTGGGAATTAGATTGGTAAATTCGACATTTGCTTTTTGGGCAATGGTCTGAGCTAGTTCAATGTGCTGTGTGTCATTTTCGCCGTTGATATCGCCGACAATCCCAATGAGCTGTACGTCGTCTCCCATCTTGCTTGCCCAGTCAGCAAGGTCAGGCATTTCCCGAATGCAAGGGCCACAAAACGTTCCCCAGACATTGACAACTGTAAGTTTTTTCTCTGAAAAGATTGAGGAGTCTACATCGTTACCATAAATATCTTTTGTTGTGAAAGCTGGCATTATATTTTCGGGTTCCACGGGAATAAATGTAAGGTTGTCTTGCACTGTCTGCATGTACTCTTTGCAAGCATGGTAATCTGCGATTTCCGATTCATTTAGAGTGCCATCGTCAAGGTCTGGGATAGAGACAATATAGGTGTAAATATCATTGGTTCCCATTACTTGGGCAGGTGCAAAATAAGTGAAATCTTCCGGTTTGGCGCCCTCTGCGGTAAGACTGTCGTACTGTGTAGTTTCCACCATAATAATCTCCATTAGACAACGGCTGGATGACGCGAGTTTGTCAGAATATTCCATGACAAGTTCTTGGGTTAGGTTTGCGGAATCTATAGTGTTGATTTCCTGTAAAAGAGTAATGGCAGTTGGACTAACATAGAAGATACTAACGTTTTTAAAGCCCTTTGCATTTTCGCTGGCAGGTTCCAAAGAGATTCCTTTATCAAGATATTTCTGTGCAATAGAGAAACAAAGGCCACGTTCTTTTACATTAGTAGTAACAATTTTATTCTTGGAGGTCTCAGAAGAAACAAAGGGATTGGTATTTTGTTCTTGTGTCTTGGCGTTGCACCCAATAAGGGAGAAGACAATTAACATAGACATTAAAGCTGTGACAAGTTTTTTATTTTTCATGGGAATGCTCCTTATTCTTTTTTTGTTTGGAAGATCCAAATTTAAGTTGAATTGCCTGTTTTGGGCAGGCAGATGCGCAGGCGCCACAACGAATGCATTCCGCGGAATTTGGATTTACAACAGGGTCAACATCCATTTTGCATGCGCGCGCGCACTTGCCACATCCAATACATGCTTTTTTGTCCACTTCCAAGTGGTAAATACTAATTTTATTTAGTAGGCCATAGATAGCACCTAATGGGCAAAGTGTTTTGCAAAAAAAACGAAAGAGAAAGATACACGCAATTATGGTTATAAATAAAATTGTTATTTTTAATCCAAATAGAAATCCGGTTGTTGCTCGAAGCTCTGAGTGTGTGGCAATCATAGGAATGCCGCCGGACAGTGTGCCAGCTGGACAGATATACTGACAAAATGCTGGTTGCCCCATCCCCATAAAGTCTGTTACAACAATTGGCAACAAAATTACAAATACTATTAGAATTGCATACTTAAAATAAGTAAAAATTTTGGGTAGTTTGTATTTTGGTGAAGGAATTTTGTAAATTAACTCCTGTATTAACCCAAATGGGCAAATCCAGCCGCAAATGAGTCTTCCGAATAAAACACCGACTGCAAGTAGAAATCCAACAATATAAAAGCTGAAGTTGTACTGCATGGAACCATTGACCGCTTGCAGAGCGCCAATTGGGCAGGCAAGTGTTGCCGCTGGGCAAGAATAACAGTTTAGCCCAGGATTGCAGAATTGTTTCCATTTTCCAGTATACAGTTTTCCGCTGACAAAATTTCCAATATGGGAATTTGTAAATCCAAATGCGGCAATCTGTATTAGTTTTCGTTTGAATGTATTGTTCATATGAATCCTCCACGCTCCTTTGACAGTCTTAAATAATAACCAATATTTTTTATCCTAATCCAATACATTCCAAACAAATGTTGATGGCTTTGTTCCAGACAATTTCCATCTCACCACGACCTACTCCGTAGGCAATCATAAGTATAGATACCAATAGAAACAAAAATTGAAGAATTGTTCTTTTTTGATTTGATAGATGCATTGTTATTTCCTTTCGATAATTTAGTGACTACGGAATCATTTTAACATGAAAAAGTGATTTTGGGTAGCAGTAGATTTTGTTTGACAGTGCAGATTTTTTGACAAAATGTGGTTTTTCTATGATATAATCAAGTAGAAAGGAAGGATATCTTTATGTGCATTACAGAGAAGAAATTTACATGTGACAGGGAAGGTTTGACTATTCGAGGAATACAATATTTTCCAGAAAATTTTGAGCAAGAACAACAATATCCAACAATTATTGCCAGCCATGGATTTTTATGTAACTACACAAGTATGATAAGGTGGTGTAAGGATTTTGCGAAAATAGGCTATGTGGCGTTTTGTTTTAGTTTTTGTGGCGGTGGTAATATGCTTGAAGAGCAAGCGCTAAAAAGTGATGGTGAGAGTACAAAAATGTCTGTTTTAACAGAGATGAAAGATTTAATTGCTGTGAAGAACTTTGCAAAAGAACAAAATTATGTGGACTCAGAAAATATTATTTTACTGGGAGAAAGTCAGGGAGGGTTTGTCTCTGGTTTGGTAGCAGCAAAGTGCGGTGCAGAAATTAAAAAGTTAGTGATGATTTTTCCGGCACTTTGTATTCCTGATCATGCAAGGAAAGGGTGTTTGGGCGGTTCTAGTTACCAGCCAGAAAATGTACCAGATATATTAGATTGTGGACAAACATTGTTAGGAAAAGGGTTTCACGAAGAGGCTGCGCAGATGGACCCTTATTTAGAGTTGGCATTATATGAACGACCTGTTTTTATTTTGCAAGGGCTTGCCGATAATATTGTCAATTATTCTTATGCGATTCGGGCAAAAGAAAATTATAAAGAGGGACAATGCTATTTACAGCTTGTGCGGAATATGGGACATGGTTTTTCTGAAAATCAGTATCACAGCGCATTTGCGTCTGTGCGCCAGTTTTTGGCAGATAGGGAAGAAATTTTAAGCATTCGGGTTATTTTGACCCACTGTGAAACGCTGACGGAGAAGGAAATGCGTGTGGACAAGCTATTTTTTACTGGCTGGTGTGAGACAAAATATTTTCAAGGTACGATATTGCCGGGCGGGTGTGATGTACAAAAACATTTGGTGGATGGAACAGTGCAGATAAGAGCAGAATATACACTAGAAGGATTGGATAAAAGTGGAAACAAATGTAAAATCCATATTATTAATCAGCGGGGTGAGACGGACTGGAAACCAATCATCACAACAGATAGCATAGAATTAGCATGGCTAAATCATGCAGATTTGACAGCGGTTGTGGAGGAAGGACAAGGAGGACCTACAATTCGGATTTATTGTCTGCAAAATCTATAAAGAGTTATAGTCATATATTAGAATTGGAAAGGCGAGCGTAATGGACAAAACAAACTATTTTATTGAAGGCTTGCAGGGAGCAGGCAAATCGACATTTCTGGAAAAATTTTCTAACAAGTGGAAAGACTATCAGGTTTTTCGAGAAGGAGATTATTCACCAGTGGAGCTTGCTTGGTGTACTTATATTACAGAGGAACAGTATTGTGAAGTGTTGGCGCGCTACGCTGCAATTGAAGCACAAATCAAAGAGAAAACTATCACAGAAAACAATCATAAAATTATTTGTTACACACAGATTTTAACTGATATTCCCGGATTCCATAAGGATTTGGAAGGATATGAAATTTACAATGGAAATTTGGATAAGAGAGCTCTTGAAGAGGTTGTTTTTGAGCGTTTTAGCAGATGGAATGGAGCTGGACAAATTTTTGAATGTTCTATTTTTCAGAACATTATTGAAAATCAAATGCTGTATTTGATGCTGTCAGAGGAAGAAATTCTTGATTTTTATAGAAGGCTAAGGGAAATTCTTATAGATAAGCAATATAAAATTATCTATCTTGATGTAGAAGATATTGCAGATGCGATTCATGTTATTCGCAAAGAACGGTCAGATGCGAATGGAAATGAGATGTGGTTTCCGTTAATGATACAATATCTTGCGTCGTCCCCTTATGGAAAAGAACATCATCTAACAAATTTTGATGGACTGATAACACATTTAGCGCAGCGAAAAGCGTTAGAACATCGGATTATTAAGGAGATTTTTTGGGAAAATAGTGTTATTTTAAAGGCAAAAAATTATTCTATGGATGCAATTGAACCATAGTATTGTTATTTTGTGATTATAAAACGAGTAAAGGAAGAAAAATCTTTCTCTCCAATCTGGCGAGAAGAGCTGGAAATCTCTTCAATTGCTAGGCGCAATGATTCCATTTTCTCATTGCATTCGGACAGGTGTTTCATAGCTTCTTCTGATGCCTTGTTGGCGTTGTCTGCATCTGAGGAGGTATTGCTTACCTGTTTTGAAATTTCTACAATGCTTGCAGATAATTCTTGTACTGCAGCGGCCTGCTCCGCAGCACCATCTGATAAGGTTTGGGCACTAGATGACATTTTTCCAGATTCTTCGGAAACTTGTTCGGAAGTCTTGTTAATCTGATAGAGTGCACTGTTAAAAGAGTCGAGTATTTGTGCCATAGCACGCTGGATAGGCCGAAATTCACCAAGGTAGTCATTGCCTATAGACAAATCCATATTGCCCTGAGCCATTTGCGTCAATGTCATATTGATGTCACTAATATATTTTTTGAGTTCGCGTTTTGTCTCATGAATAGAATTTACAAGCAGTCCAATTTCTGAAGTATTAGGAATTAAATTAAAGCTAGCCGAAAGATTTCCTTGGGAAATTTCGTGCATTTGTCTCTTGACAATCATGACGGGACGCAACACCTTAAAACGAACAAGGAACATATTACACAACTGCATAATACCAACGATAGAGAGTGCCAATATCATCTGTACGCGAATTTGATTAATATTTTGTTTTAGCAGTTCAACATGTTCTGCTGTGCGTGTATCTAATACTGAGAGGAATTGTTCTTTCATAGTATTAATTTTGGAGATGGAATCATTATATTCTATTCCATATACATAATCGAGTGCGATTTCTTTCTTTCCGTTTTGTACATTCTTCATGGCCTCGTCCTCGAGAGGAACAAGTTGGTTGGAGAGTGTATACATGTCATCAATCATCTTTTGTTCTGCGGAAGTAATACCGATTTGTTGCATTGTGGCAACGCCTTTATCGCGGTTTTTTAGCGTGTTGACTTCGTTCCAATAATTGTCATAATGTTCCTGAAGCCCAGTGGCAGCAAACGCTCGCACTTCATTTGTCAAATAAGCAGAACCATTCATAAAACGATTTGCATTATATGTTAGGTTAAAACGCGCTTCATATGCACTGTCAAGCTGCAAGTTGACGTTTCTGTATGAGTATAGTGAGAACGCCAGAAAAAATAGTGATAAAATGGAAATACCATTTAAGATTGTGGTAAGTAAGGATTGGCTAAATGCCTTTTTCATAGTTTTAATCTCCCTTCAAATATCCTTGTAATTGAATAAAGGATACATTTTTTATGTATTGTCTATTATAGTGTACAAAAAAATAGGGAAATTTCAACAAAACTTTAGAAAACAGTAAAACAATGGTAACAGTTCAGCCTGGGAATTACGTAGTGGTTGAGATGCATCAAGCCACCACGAAGTGGTTTTACATGGCTTGATGCCCGTAACAGGAAGCCGAAGGCTGAACTGTTACAAACAATGCAATCTGTCTAAAGTCAAATATTGACATATTTTGTGCCAAATTTTATGAATAGGGCAAGAATCCCCGCGACTTTAGTCGTGGGATGAATTGCTCGCA
>ERZ778513.2022-NODE-2022-length-10565-cov-4.398192_pt1 | contig 10565 bp, 14 predicted proteins | sample MGYA00510345_ERZ778513 | MGnify/ENA primary metagenome ERZ778513 (study PRJEB29527, sample SAMN07138966) | mouse gut metagenome | material: feces | host: mouse | place: China:Nanjing | collected 2016-01-25 ... | reverse complement strand
TATTTGAATTCCCCCTACCGCATCATACTCATAAAAAGACAAATTAGTTATCTCTATTCCTTTTCCTACCTGATCTGCCGGCAAATCCTGATACAAAATGAAGCCTACAGGAAAAAAACTAATTTCAGAACAGAAAATTGGATTACCAGGGTTATCTATAGAAACATTTATACTCAAAGGGCATAATCTGGAATAATTTCCATCTCTAAAGTACATAAATAATCTATACTTTTTCCAATCAAAACTTCCATTCTCCCTCTCTAAAATATAATTCCGAATTTGCTCATCTTCTGTTAAATGTTCATTTAATACGCAAAACATAGTAATAATTTGCTTAAATACAGCTAAATAATGTACATTTTCAATAGTAAAGGAACCAACCTCCGGCCATTCATCTCTGTATTCACTTACAATTCCGCCAAGAGCTTTTACAAAATCTCCAAAGTATTTTGCGTACCATGATCCGGTCAAATTGTTACATTCTTTACATAAATAATAACCCCCCATCCCTCTCTGTTTTATCTTTCCTTTCATTTTATCGATTTCCCAGGGCATATAATTTACATTATTATCTTTATGCATTTCAAATAAATTCAAAGTTTTAACCGGATATCCATTATACGCATTCTTAGGTGGTATGTGCTCATAAGTTAATTTTCCCTCTTTCTGGCATAAACGACATTTTCCTGTTTTTTTCATTTGTTACCTCTTTGTCTTTATATTTTACTATATTCTGTCTCAAAATGACCTTTTATAATCATATTTTCACTAAACTTTTCGATATAAACAACCAAATAATACTGAATTTTTAGGGGTGCTCGTTTACATTTATCTCAGCAGGATATCATAGACACTCACCTCTTCGTTGCTATGATGTACTCTAATTTCCTGTTTTCCCTTTCAAACAGTTATTACAACCGCTTACGAGTTCTTTCTACCAAATAGATCAAAAAAACGCGCATCGCTGCGCGCTATTCTCCAAGCCGGATCATCTCGTCCAGGCTATGTTTCGCTTTTTTGATCGTGTCCTCGTCCAAAACGATTTCCTCACCCGCTTTACCAAGCAACGTGTTGTAAATGTCCATCAACGTCGTCGCTTTCATGTCCGTGCACATTAAGCGGTTGGACAAAGCGTAAAACTTTTTGTCCGGGCATTCAAACTGCAAATGCTCCACGATACTCGTTTCCGTTCCGATAATAAACGACTCGTTTTTAGAATTCCTGGCAAACGCCATGATGCCCGTCGTCGAGCCAACATAATCCGCTTGTTCTACGACTTCTTTTGGACACTCCGGATGCACCAGCAACAACGCGTCCGGATGAAGCGCTTTCGCTTTTTCCACATCCGCTTTCGTCATGGAAAAATGGTGAGGGCATCCGCCTTGAATGCATTTAAACGTCTTGTCGGGAATTTGGGCGGCGACAAACGAGCCCAGATTGGGATCCGGAATAAAAAGAATTTTGTCATTCTTTATTTTTCGGCACACTTCCACCGCGCAAGACGATGTGACACACGCGTCAGCGAGCGTTTTTAACTCCGCGGTCGTATTTACATACGCCACGACGCTGTAATCTGGATTTTCCGCTTTGATTTTTTCCAGCTCCGCGCTTGTCAGCTGCTCCGCCATCGGGCATCCAGCTGTCGGATTGGGCAAATACACATGTTTATCCGGGCAAAGGATCTTACACGTTTCCGCCATAAATCGAACGCCGCACATGAGGATGTTTTCATTCGAGTCGGTTTGCGCCTTTTGCGCCAAGCCAAATGAATCTCCCACATAATTCGCGATTTCTAAAACATCCTGCCCTTGATAGGCGTGGACTAAAATCGTCGTGCCCGTTTCCTTTTTCAATCGTTGGATTTCTTCTTTGATTTCCTGTACTGTCATGCTTCCTCCATCCCGCTTTCTTCTTTTTCCCATGGGCTTAACGGCGCCAGCAGGCCGGCCTCCATGAGTTTTTGCTCAATCAGTTTGAGTCGCTGTTCGTTGTCCGCCTCGACCAAATGATAGTGGTAGCCGCTTGTCACCTCGCCAAGATACTTGGATTTGCTGCCCTGGAACGCCTCCATAAAGTCCCGCGCGTCCTGCCGGCTGCGAATGTCGAGATCCACGCTGATTCGTCCATACACCCGATGCGAAATGCTAACGTTTTTTACCTTTCCGCCATGGTCGACGATCAAAAACAGCTCCTGCTCGGTTTGATCCGATTCATGATACATTTTAAATTCCTTTTGAAAGGCGTGTCCCTGATCCTTGATCATAACATAACCTTTCGGCGTCGAGGCGATGCCGGACGTATACGCGCGAATGACGGTCAGGTCCTGCACGATGGCTTGCCTCGATACGTTGAATCGGGACGCTAGCGACTTCGCGGGCACCGGCACCTCGCTTTTTTTCAAGATCTCAATGATCGCGTCCCGCCTTTCTTTCGTCTTCATCCTTCCGCCCCTTCGATTGGATGCAGATTTTTCAATGAAAGATCCAGGATGCCGGCGCTATACACGATGGCTCCGCTCGAAATGAAATCCACGCCCAAATCTTTTAAGGCGCCAATCCGCTCCCTGGTGACGTTGCCGGAAATTTCCGTCTGCGCCCGTCCCGCAATGCGTTCCACCGCTTTTTTCATCGTCGCGTGGTCCATATTGTCGAGCATAATGATATCGGCGCGGGCGTCGAGGGCTTCCTGGACTTGTTCGAGCGTCTCGCATTCGATTTCGATTTTTCGGACGAAGGGCGCGTAATTTCTAGCCATTTCAATGGCTTTCGTAATCGAGCCCGCCGCGGAAATATGATTGTCTTTCAGCAGGACGCCATCGGAAAGGTTGTAGCGATGATTTGTGCCGCCACCGACCTTCACCGCGTATTTTTCAAACAAACGATTGTTTGGCGTTGTTTTCCGCGTATCCAAAAGGGTGATCGCCGTGTCTTGAAGCTGCTCGACCACTTCGTGAGTGGCGGTCGCGACACCACTCATTCGTTGTAAATAATTGAGCGCGGTTCGCTCACCCGTCAAAATCGTGCGAATATCGCCGATGACCTTTCCTAAAAGCTGGCCATTGTGCACCTTTTGTCCTTCCTCGCAAAAAAAGATGACATCGCTTTGCTCGTCCAAAAGAGTGAAAACCCGTTTAAACACGTCGAGCCCGCAAATCATTCCATCCTGCTTGCAGATCAGTTCCGCCTCGCCAAGTCTTTTTTCCGGCATGATCGCGTTCGTACTCACATCCTCGCTCGTCACATCTTCTTGCAGGGCCGATAAAATATAAGGATCGGCATTGAGTTTCATTACTACGTCATTCATGGTTTTTTCTCTCCTTTTCAATTTCTCGCAAAACATGACGACGATACTGCGCCATCGTTTTCTCTACATCACGATACCCGCTCATGTCCACATCATAGTCTTTGGCTTGTGGGACTTCATGCTGGCTAAACGTGATGTCATCAGCCGCCCGGCGCGCGAAGACAAGCGATTCCAGCAAAGAGTTGCTGGCCAGACGATTGGCGCCATGCACCTTGTTGCAGCTCGTTTCCCCGCACGCGTAAAGCCTTGGCATGCTGGTCCGGCCGGCCAGGTCGATTTTGATGCCACCCATAAAATAGTGCTGCGCCGGAACGACCGGAACCGGTTCTTCGAACACGTTGTATCCTTCTTCCAAGCATTTGGAGCAAATGTGGGGGAAATGGCTTTGGAGCGTCTCTTTTCCGATTGGCCGCAAATCTTCATACACATACGCGGAGCCGTCTTTTTTCATTTGTTCCTGAATGGCTCTGGATACGATGTCCCGCGGCTGGAGCTCGTTGGTGAAACGCCGGCCGTGGATGTCATACAGCAGGGCGCCTTCCCCGCGCAGCGACTCCGAAAGCAAAAACCGTCTTCCCTTTTGTTTCGAATAAAGCGTCGTGGGATGGATTTGAATGTAGTCGATGTTTTCCAGCTCGATGCCGTGCTTTAGACAAATGCCCAACGCGTCGCCGGTCAAACTGGCGAAATTAGTTGAATTTTCATACAGCCCGCCGATGCCCCCGCAAGCGAACACGATATCGTCGCCAAAGATCGGAATGATCGTTTTCGCTTGATCTTGCGCGACGATTCCAACGGCTTTCTCGTTTTGGATAAGAAGATCGACCATCATCGTATGGTCAAAGAGTTCGATGTTGGGCCGGCGCAAAACCGCTTCGAGCAGTTTGGATGTAATTTCCCTTCCGGTTTCATCTTCATGAAAGAGAATGCGTGGCTTGGAGTGCGCGCCTTCCTTGGTGAAGCGCAAATTTCCATCCGCATCTTTTTCAAACTCGACGCCATACCCGATCAGATCTTTGATGATCGTGTTGCTGGAGCGAATCATCAAATCCACGCTTTTGGGGTCGTTTTCATAGTGGCCGGCTTTGAGGGTGTCCTCAAAATAGGACTCGTAGTCCTCTTCGCCGCGCAGCATGCAAATGCCTCCCTGCGCCAAGTAGGAATCGGATTGTTCCAACCCTTCTTTGCAGAGCATCCCTATTTTTTTCGATTGTGGAAGATGAAGCGCGCAATACAATCCGGCCGCGCCGCATCCTACAATGACTACATCGTACCGTTTCATTCTTTTTTCCTCTGTCGTTGTGAGACTTCCTTTTCCCGCCTATTATAGCACGGTGATAGCGATTGTCAATCATCGACAATTTAGGTGTCATGACACTTAGGAGGGCGTAAAAAAAGGGAGAGACTTACTCTCTCGATTCAACGACGACGTGGATTGTGTCACCTTCTCCCTTTTCCAGACGGGTCCGTATCGACTTTAAAAGTCCAATGATGTAGACAATGTCGCCTTTCTCGTCTTTGATTCCCATATTGACGAGGCTGCCATCGTAGGGAACGCCGTCAAAGGTCGCGTGCACTTTGACACGGCCTTTACCAAATTCCTCCCGAATATTCCACGGAAACGCGACGTAGGCGCCGCCGCGCTCGTTTTCATGGATAGTTGTATCGTATTCATATCGTTTCGTGTTCATGATTCCAGTTCCTTTCCAGCCACATGGCGACGCCATCTTCCTCGTTGGATGGCACGATGCCCGTGGCGATTTGTTTTAGGGGCGCGACGGCGTTTTGCACGGCGTAGCTTTCATCGGCTTTTTCAAATAAATCGAGATCGTTCATTCCATCGCCGAAGACGACAAGTCGATCGCACCCTAGTTTCTCTTTGAGCTTTGTTGCCGCGTTGGATTTGGACGCTGCTTGAGGCATGATTTCCAGCCACGGATCGTTGGTGTAAAGATCGGTTTGAAATACACAATGAAACCGGTCGCGGTAACGGGCGTACATGGGCTTGAGTTTTTCCTCCTGACCAATGCAGGTCAAATAGAAAATCTTGCCTTGCTTGAGTTGTTCAAGACTGGAGACGGCGCGTGAGCGAACATCCCCTTTCCGGGTGGCGAGAAACCGGTTCATTTCGGGCGTGCATCGTAGGGGAAGAAAGGAAAATTTTTCCTGTCCGTCGATGAGCGCGTAGACAATGGGCACGATGTCGTGCGCAATCAAATCTTCGAGAATCTCGGCGCCTTCCTTGCCAAAGGTGTTGGCCAGCAAAATTTTCCCGGTCGCGTTGTCGACGATGAACGCGCCGTTGTAGACGATGAGCGGGATGGGCGCATCGAGTCCGCGGTTGCTTTTTTGGCCGTATGCCATGACCTGGCGGTAGCGTAGGAAAAAAGCATGCCGTCCTGGACGCATTGGTTGATGATGGCGTTCGTGTGGTCGGATGTGCGCTCGTTTTGGCGCAGCAATGTGCCATCCAAATCGGAAACGTACAAAGTTTTCAATTTACTTTGCCTCCTCTTTTTTTTTTGCTATTGTCTTATTTTTCATGGAAATCTTTTGGACTTGGAATCCATATGCCGGCAATTCCTTTTTGAAGGTTAGAAACGAATGGTCCAGGGGAAACCCGAGGATTTTCCCGATTTCATCAAATTCCAGTACAAAATCGGGTGTTTCACGTTCCTGGATCCAGTGCCACAATGGATCGTATTTGCTCATGTTGATTCCTTCTTTCTTTGTTCTACTTTTTCAACTTATACTGTCGATTTCTATATGTGCCGACAATTTCTATTTTTTCAAAGTCGACCAGTTCTTTTAATATCTTTCTCGTTCGGCTTATTTTCACATGCAATACATCGCAAAAGAATACGGCTGGATATTCTTTTCCTGGAACCATGGAGGCAAGAACGGCGTCATATTGGCCCAGTTTTTTCTCACTGGGTTTTACCGCCACTTTTTTACCACCACATTTTACCGCCACTTTTCGATCATACCTACTTTTTCCGATTTTCCTTCCCGGGTTTTAATGGTATAACGGTTGCCCAATTACACCATAACAATCATCTAAAGATTATAATGCTTCGTATCACGAGTCACCTGACGTGAACTTTCGGTTTGAACTATCCGGAATTTCCGAATAGCTGGATTTTTCAATTTTTCTTTCGAAGAATTGATATTCATCCTCTACGATTAAGACTTTGAAGGGGGGAATTCTTTATGATTGGATTCTCCGTTTTCTAAACCGTACTCTAATCGCAATGATTATTCCAATAAATATTGGGTAGCGCTATCGCTCCCACGATCAGCGGCCGTTATTCAGAATTTTCAGATTACTGAATCCTCCTGTAATCCGCTATCTATAGAATATCTTGTTCAAATTATTCGTCTCCTTTTTTCATTTTATCAAAATCTTATAATCTTTAAGTTGAAAATCTGTTTTTCGTTGCAAAAAACATCTCACATGGCTGCAAGATGTTGAATAAATGTTTATTTTTGTTTTGGAAGAATCCAGCACGTGTTCTCCTGCACCTTCTTCATTTCCGCTTCGCCTTTTAAAACCTTGATCAAGTTGAAGGCGAAATCAAACGCGCCGCCAACAGAAATTCCCGTCACGAGGTTTCCGTCAATTACCGAATGGACATTTTCATACGTCCCGCCAAAATCACCATTTAAACCCGGCACACAAGTATACTTTTTGCCTTGATAAAGTCCAAGCATTCCCGGAATGGAAGCGGACGCGCAAATCGCGCCAAGAACTTTTTGTGGATTTTGCGCAAACGCTTTCACCTGCTCTAAAACTTCTGGCGTATTTAAGAAGACTTGATACGCCGCACCGCCTGGCAAAACCAGCGTATCATTCGCCGAAAAATCGTATCCCTTTAAATTTTTTAAATTCGCGAAGACCATGCCATTCGCTCCAATCGCGGTGGATTTGTTTTGGGCGCTGACAAGATCCACATTCAAACCGGCTTCCCACATTAAATCAAATGGAACCGTCGCTTCGATTTCCTCTACACCATCGGCCATCATCATAACTACTTTATTATTCATATCGTTCACCTCTGGAATCATTGTAGTTTATAGTGAACGCTTTGGATATGCAGACGCTACTCGAATCTCAAAAAAAAATTAGAAGTGGAACCGAATTTAAATTTAGATTTATATTAAAACAGAATTTTTGGATTACTTTCTTTTCTTAAAGAGGTTTATTTTGTCATTATTCTAATTCTTTTTCTATTTCTTCAATAGAAGGCAAACTGCTCTGCCTATGACATCCGGTCAATGACTTTTGTATCCCAACATTCGATTTAAAGTTTGAAAAGCAGCACAACCGTCTCCACATGGAACGATACATCCTGATTGATGCCACAATATCGTAACATTTCTCCCGATTTTGAGTCGATTTTCGATAGTTTGCGGAAACATATCAATAATTCCATGTTGCTACTATAATATAGGAGCAGACGGAATCTCTACTGTCTCAACCTTTGATGGGTCATTTAGGAAATAGGTCATCATAGAAATGTTTCCGCTTTGAAGCCATCGTCTCAACTCGAAGTCAGCACATCATTTCTTTGCGTTTTCTTCCAGTTCCAGCATATACCTATCGAAATCAGACATGAACAGCCTGTCTTGAATGATACGATACTTTTCAAATTCTGTTTCAGCATGAAGCTTTGCGATTTCAGCTGACACCTTACCTGCATCCTGTAAAATGCCATAATCAGCTTTTTGTCCTATGTTTGAATATAGTGCGATTTCATTCCCTCTTCGTGCATGATGGAATACACATATTTTTTGAGAAGTATTGATTCCTTGATGGTTGAGCAAACCGGACCGAGACGACCTTTTGACCTTGATCTAAGGGTGAATGGATACTGCGATGTTTTGCAGCATAAAAAGTTTTGCAAGAAGTGTGTCATGAAGCACAAAACTCTTTGACACTCATGCCACTGTTGCTTTGCTCGTCGAAAATAACGCTCCATTCTTCATTGGAGCAATGATTAAGCATAAAATAAAGCCTCCTTGTAATCAATAAACAGTTAACTGAGCTATTCGTATTAATTATCAGAGAAAACTTTTTATTTTGGAATATGAGTAGAATTTGGTGCTTACCTTAGTATACAGGAATTATTCCGCTAACTTTATCTTGAAAGAAAAGAGCTGTTTCGATTTCTTTTCTAAATTGCATCCTTCTCTTTTCTAGTTTTTTCTCGTCATTTAGTGCTACTTTCAAAAATTTGATAGCGTAATCTCTTGTTTTTGGTAATGAATCTCCTCCCTCGATAATATCTGCAACAAAAACAATGCCATTTCCACCGTTTCCAATTTTTTTCTTAATGAGATATATCCCATATTTTCTTATTACCTTCGAACCTATTCTGGAAGAAATACTAGTACCAGCCATTTTCAGCATCCTTCCTTTCTCTTTCAGAATCTTTCTTATAGGTTTCATACAATCCATAAAAAATCTTTGCTGTTTTAGGATAAGATGATTCTAAATACTGAGCATTCTCTTTAAACTCCTTCGCCATCCTAAGTTCTTCTTTTCCTGCTGAAGGACTGAATACGCCACGACGATTATATACGGCTACCTGATACGCTCTGTTCATTTTTTCATCGCCATATTTCTCAATCATTTTTCTGACCGCTTCACATGGTTCATGACCGTCAGTACCGACCGGCGAAAAAGAAAACAAACGTCCAAGCGTTGTCTCAAACAAGCTTTCTTGATGATTCTCAAGCAATAATTGTCTATATTTTTCTATCCATTGTTCTAGCTGTTCTTCTGACACTTCTCCATTACTTTCTGTCGGACAAAATCGAGCCTTCTCATAGATTGTATACATATTGTGAATGTATGCCTGATCTTTTGAATGATTTTCCACTGTGCTATGATCCTTTTTAAATACCACTTCTACCAGTTGTGCAAATAATTCCGAAGACTGCTTGATTATATGACAAAAGCATTTCATATTCTTCCAATCCAAAAAATTCATAAATATAATCTCAAGATGAGCGATTCTGATACATTTTTGCGGATCATTGATATACGCCTCTTGAATTACACCTATAAGCTGTTTAACATGATAGCTTGTCAACTGATTTCCTTCTGAATGTGGCATACTCTCAATATCTTCAAAACACTCAAAGATCTGTTCCGCTGACAAAGGATTTCGATAGTGAATTAAATGAACTTGATCCAGATAAACAGCAAGAGTAGCATACTTTTTACATTCTGCTAATGCCCAAAACTTACTGTGGTCATCACAATAAAAGCATTTTTTCCAAAACTCTTTTTTTATCTCTTCAGAGGCGAATGTAACAAGCGGAATTTCTTTGGTTATTTGCCCTTCTATCTTATATACTTCCGCCAAAATTTCCGTCGAACAACTATTATTTGACAAATCCTCAATAATTGTATCACAGAGTTTAACATCACTGCTTCCTATATTTCTTAAATAATCAATTGCGATTGTGCCTGATACTTGAACTGCTAATAGTTTTTTAAACGTTGCAAAATCCCATTTACCATCATTCCAATATTTAGCTAAATAATATCCTAAAGTAGAAAATGATTCTTGGGCGCAAACCTTTGCCAATACGGTTAAATCATAGCCATATGATTGGAATTCTACTAATTTATCTCGAATCAACTCTTGTGTGGCTGATTCGTTATCATCGCTTTCCCCTCTTTGTTTATAAGGAATAGGATGAAGAAGTGGATAATCATGATTGTTTATGAATAAATAGCTATATTCATATTCTATAGTTTTAATATTAATTTTATCGAGAAGTTTTTCGTATTCAGCAATTATTTCTTCTGGCATTGACCAATCCGAAGATGAAAAATATCTATCTTTATAGATGAGATGTCTAATCTTATTTTTAATCCGCATTACTTCTTCATCAGACATTTGGCTGAGTTCATACAAAAGTTGCTCAAAAACATTCTTTCTTAATTCTTGAGGCAATTCGTCTGTTAAATCAATCATTTTCTTCCAACGATCTACCGAAAAATTCATGTGCTTTATAAGAAGCTCAAAATAGCCTAAATGTGCCTTTCTCATTTCGGCTATAGTAGCTGGCTGTGCTTTTTCATACTCCCGATATTTTGGTGGTGATAACTCACCAACCATACTTCTTCTACTATTATTGATTACCGAATACAAGTATTCCCATATATTGTTATAATCAATGTCAAAAGCAATTTCGGCCGCTGCTAATTTTTCCTTCAATCAAAAACCTTTGGACAGGTTCCGCTAATT
>ERZ778513.2021-NODE-2021-length-10571-cov-9.133986_pt1 | contig 10571 bp, 9 predicted proteins | sample MGYA00510345_ERZ778513 | MGnify/ENA primary metagenome ERZ778513 (study PRJEB29527, sample SAMN07138966) | mouse gut metagenome | material: feces | host: mouse | place: China:Nanjing | collected 2016-01-25 ... | reverse complement strand
AACTCAGATTATAAAAACTTTCACTCCGATATATATTACTTTCTTCTATTTTTTCGATATAAAAAAACAATATTTTTAAAAATTGGAGATGGATTGATTTATACTCCACCTCAAATTCTACTTCCTGTTTTGTCCCAAACTCTTTTAATCTGTTTTTTCTAACAAGAATACTTTGTTCATATTCTCTCTGTGTACAAAAGTGAAAATGAGCCCATTTCCACCATTCTCCATATGCTCCATATTGAATCGGAAAAGGCATATCAATTATTTGATGTGGGCATAGTTTTCCTTTGTTAATGTCTGATATATCAAAACCTTTGCCCAAAATTTCTATATGTATATTTTCAAGTTCTCGATTGAGACAAATATTACAGCAATATATATTTTCCTCTCTTTTACTAGGCTCTAAAACCCAAAAATCAGCATTTTGTTCCAATTCATTCAGAAAAAAATCCTTTGCAATCGGGATAAGTTTACCGCCATTTTTTATTAAGTTACAAGATTTTTTATACAGATATCGAATCATGCACTCACTGCTATGAAAATAATTTTTTATTGCAACCTCTTTTTCGTCAAATGTATTTAATTCATCATAAGTAACGATAACACTTTTCAATACTGGTAAATTGATTAGCGCTAATATACAATAACTGCGTACTTTTTCAGAACAACCTTTTATATATCTTTTGTAAATATTTTTATTTGGTAGTATATACATTTTTCCCTCATTCAAAATTTTTGATAATACATTCCATCTCACCATTTACTGGTATAATGATATTTTCTCCTTGTCCTCTTCCCAATAACTGCCTTGCAATTGGTGTCTGTTTTGAGATACAAAAAATTTCTTTCCCTTCTATTTCTAGTTCTATCCCTCCAAGATAATTTGTAATATAATACATGGATTCTCCATAATCATCTTCTATTGTAACTATAGAATCGAGCGAAACCACCTGATTGTCAGGATTCTTTTCAATTGTTTTGATTCGATATTCCATTTGTTTTTTATTCTCCTCAATGATAATGGAATCTTCTCTAAAACAGCCAATGATATCATTAAACATTCTTTCAGGAATTTTTTCTTTCCCATACCGTGATAATTTATACCGAAATGTTCCTTGATATTCCCCTTTTTCTAATAAATCTAACTCCACAAAATCTGACACATTCACAAATTCTCTCTCTTTTTCTATATTGCTTATATATTGTTCTATCTCTTTCACCTCCTTCAAAAAACCATCTGCCAGCCAGGCAGTTTCTGTTTTCATTGAATCATATCTTGTAATCATACGTCCTTCTGCTTCAATTGTATCCCTTTTGGCTATCTCATAACTATTTTTCGCTTTTGTCAATTTTTGTTCTAAAGCACAAACATATGCTTTTTTTACCAATTGCTTTTCTATCATTAATTTATTGTCTCCCTTTTTGCATGAACCACGCATTTTGTTCGTTCTTCATGAAGCTCACGATAATAATTACCCTTTATCCAAATTTGTTTCAAATCATCAGTCAATGCATTGCCTAAAACAACATCTTTCAAATCTGTTGATATTTTTATATCTCCATTTGGAAAAATAACAAAATATGCACTTTCTATGTTTTCTCTTCCACTAATAGAAAGCAATACTTTCTCATTTTTTAAAAATTTCTGTGTCTGTGTCACAACCTGATTAAATTCAGCATCGGTAATCGCAAATTTTTCATTATGAGAGACAGCATTTCCACGAAGTGGAACAAATTGAAACAGCTTCCAGCGATTTATGGATCTACTTGCAATCACATCAGCAATTTCTAAAATATTTTCTTTATTAACATGACTTACTACTGTATTAATTTTTAGTTTGCATTTTCTTTTTTTATATTGAACTGCATAATCCAAAATATCCAATACTCTTTTTAAATGTCCTGAATTTCTAGTCATTTCCTTTTGAATAGTATCTGAGGCCCCATCCAAAGATAATGTAAGCCAATCCAAGTTCTCAAGGCAAAAATCAAGTAATTCACCTTTTAACAATATACCATTTGTTGACATAGAAACAGTTAATTCAAGGTTATTGGAATAGTTTATTAATTCCTGTATTTCTGGAACCAATAATGGCTCACCGCCCGCAAATGTTATTTTACGAATTCCAGAAAGAGCTATTTTTTCAATTATCGATTTTCTGCTATTGAAACTTAAATTTTCTGAAATCTGATCACGATAACAAAATAAACAATTATCATTGCACTGTTTTGTAATATTCCAACAAACAGAATTTGGCATTTTCATTTGTTTTTTCCTCCTATCAAATCATCAGTGCACCAAATATACAAACTTGTTTTTATTACACCACTATAATAACAGATGTCTTGTACCATTCTGTAATTGTGATTTTTTATGGAATAGGAGTTATCAAACTTTAATAAATCAAAAGACAGCCCCATCAAACTAGATGGGCTGTCTTTCTATGCCTTATTTTTGTTCTTATGGCAAAGCAACTATCTTAACGCCTATCTATCTCACTTCCTACTTTATTACCTCCTAACAAGCCAATAATTCCACCGACAATTGCACATGGAATTGTACCTGCAATTGCTCCGGCGGGTTCTCCAAATGCAATTCCAATATGAGAACCTTTTACAGCTCCTGCAGCCGCTCCGGCTATCATTCCGCCCACACTACCAATTGCTTCATTTCTTCTTCCCATGACATACCTCCAAAAATCAAATTTTTTGTTATTTCTTCCTAAGAATAACAAAAAATTTATCCCAATTTGTAATTGTGATTTTAACAAATGAAATAACTTACACGCTTAATTGTTAATGTCTATGCCTGTCTATCTCGCTTCCTACTTTATTTCCAGTTAACAAACCAATCGTTGCTCCAACAACTACACTTGGAATCACTCCAATTGGTGCTATCACATATACAATAGGAGCAGTTTTTGCAGCCCCTATCAATGTTCCAACTGCTGTTCCAATATAGCTGCCAATCACTTCGCCTGTCCTCTTCATGATAATTCCCTCCTAAATTAATTTGGTTATTTGTTACATCACTATAATAGCACACAACTTGTACCAATTTGTAATTGTGATTTTTTCTGTCAAACTATACAAAAAAAATCCCCCTGCCCTCTACCAATCACTAGAGAACAAGGGGATAAAACCATTATGCCTTTTTACTTTCTTTTACTTTGGCAAATATTGCCTGTAACAGAATAAAGAAGCAAAGTAATATCGCTGTAATAATATTCGCCCACGAGCTAACAAGCTTTCCGTTTGATTTCACAAGCGTTGAAATTGTACCGTTTATTAGCACACCGACCAAAGAGCCAAGAACATTGCCCACACCGCCAGTCAAGAGTGTTCCACCAATAACAGACGAAGAAATTGCATCCATTTCCAAACCAGTTGCCTGTGTGGTGGTGCCGCACATGGTATTTAGACAATAGCAAATACCACCAATAGAAGTCAATAAACTACACAGTGTATAAGTCATCAATTTCGTTCTTTTAACATTCAGCCCCATCAATGTTGCAGATACCTGATTGCCACCTACTGCATAAATACTTCTGCCAAACTTTGTATATTTTAGCATTAGGAAAACAAGAATTACAACTAAGAGTGCTACAACAACTGTCGGCCGAATAAACGGTGTCTGATAAATTCCCTTTTTGTTGACATATCCGCCAAATGGAATGCTGATTTTAGTATTAGAAATTGCCGTAAACAATTTGTCTGAAACAATACTTACTTGATCCTTACAGATAACTGCGGTCATACCTCTGGCAAAAAACATGCCGGCCATCGTAACAATAAACGGCTGAATCTCAAGATATGCCACACAATACCCCTGCACCAGTCCAAAGATAGCACCAATCACCAACACCAATATCATCAACACTGGGCTACTCATACCCCAACGTTCCATGCCAACTGCAAGAAACATACAATCCATAGCAATCAGAGAACCAACTGAAATGTCAATGCCCCCTGTCAGCATTACACAGGTCATACCAGCTGCGACGGCAATCAATCCCGCATTATTGATAAGTACATTCAGAAAAGTCTGAAGATGGGTAAATCCTTTGTTCGCATAAATAATGCAGCCACCAGCATACATAACAACAAACAAAATTACAGTGATTGCCAATAATATATTATTTCCTCCAAGCTTTAATTTTTTCATGCTTATGCCGCCTCCTTTGCTCCTGCCTTTTTAGCGGACAGTTTTTTGAAATAATCCTTTACAGGCTGCGACTGAATAACTACAATTAAGATTACCACAATTGCCTTAAACACAGGTGCCTGTGCAGAAGAAACACCGAGCGCATACAATGTTGTCGTAATTGCCTGAATTGTATAGGCACCGATAATGGAACCTGCCAAATTAAATTTGCCGCCGCCAAGACTATTGCCTCCCAGCGCGACTGCAAGGATTGCATCAAGTTCCATATTTAGACCAATGTTATTGGTATCAGCAGAATAAATCCTACAAGTTGCAACCAGACCAGCGATACCTGCGCACAGACCACAGATTACATAGCATAGTAAAATAATTTTTGCAGAATTAAAACCAGAAATTCTCGAAGCTTTTTTGTTGATGCCGACACTCTGTATATACGTTCCAAGCGCTGTCGATTTCAATACAATAGAAGCGATTGCTACACAGATTGCTGCAATCAAAATGGGTGTTGGAATAATACCACAGTACGCACCAAAAAATTGAAAAGAAGGAACACGCACATACACAATATTACTGTTACATAAAAGCAGTCCAATTGCCCTGCCCGCAGACCACAAAATCAGTGTGGCAACCATAGGCTGGATATTCATATAGGCCACTAAAAAGCCATTGAACAGACCACATACACAAGCAATTGCAATCCCTGCAAGCATTCCTACCCAGAGTGGAACAGCATATTCACTCACATTAGTCACACCGTAACCTGCAAGCAACATACAGCAAAGACCGCCAGACAAACTCATTACAGAACCAACAGAAATATCTGTACCTGCCGACGCGGATACCACCAATGTCATACCAATTGCTAGAATGGCCACCTCACTACCGCGATTCAATACGTCAATTAGACGCCCATACAAAATGCCATTGTTAATACTTATCGAAAAGAAACCAAATGGAGCATTCCCGCTTGCAATATCGTAAATTACATTGATCATCATGACAAGAATCATACTAAAAATTGGCAGAAACAGCTTCATTTTTGTAAGTTTTTTAACTTTATCCATTATTTTCCACCTCCCGCAATTGCTTTCATGACACCTTCTTGCGTCAAGTCGTCACCACTAATTTCCCCGACTTTGGCACCATCTCGAAGCACTGCCATACGATTGCAGGTGCGAAGCATTTCTTCTATCTCTGAGGAAATAAACATCACGCTCTTTCCTTCATCTGCTAACTTGAGCACCAATTTCTGAATCTCGGTCTTAGTTCCAATATCAATACCACGAGTCGGCTCATCCAAAATTAGAAAATCAGGGTTGGTCGCAAGCCACCTTGCCAGAATTGCCTTTTGCTGATTTCCGCCGGAAAGCTGTTTAATTAGCGTTTCCCTACTTGCAGTCTTGATTTGTAGCATCTCAATAAATTTGTCTGCAATCTCAATCTGCTTTGCCATTGGAATTTTCTTAAAAATGCCCTGTTTTGCTTGCATTGCAAGGATAATATTTTCACGGACAGATAAATCACCAATAATCCCTTCTGCTTTTCTATCATCTGGTAATAATCCCATTCCCAGGTTCATAGCATCAATTGGATTTTTAATGGTGACTTCTTTTCCTTTTACTTTCAATGTACCCGTCTGTGCTCTATCTGCGCCGTAGATTGCACGTGCCAGCTCACTTCGTCCGCTGCCAAGCAATCCAGTCAGTCCGATAACCTCACCTTTATGTATTTCCAAGTCAAATGGTTTAATCGTTCCCGCATGACTTAACCCTTTTGCGTCAATGACAAGTGGTTCCTTTGATTTATCGCCGTTTCCTTCTTGTTTAATACTGGCAAGGTCATCAAAATCTTTCCCCATCATAGCCGCAACCAACTTCACACGCGGAAGTTCCTCAATCGTATACTCTCCAACCAATGTACCATTTCTAAGCACTGTAATGCCATCACATACTTCATAAACCTGTTCAAGGAAATGTGTCACAAACATAATGCCAACACCTTTTTCACGAAGTCTTCTCATCATGACAAACAATTTTGCAACCTCGTTGTCGTCCAATGAAGAAGTTGGCTCATCCAGAATTAGAACCTTGCAATCCATATCTACTGCGCGGGCAATCGCAATCATTTGTTGTAGTGCAAGCGAGTATTCTTCCAAATTCTGCGTCACATCAACATCAAGTTCCAATTCTTGCATTAATTTTGCCGCCATCTCATTCATTTTCCTTCTGTTTACCGTGTGAAATTTTGTCATTGGTTCCCGACCGATAAATAAATTTTCTGCCACGGATAAATTGGGACACAAGTTGACTTCTTGGTATACAGTAGAAATTCCTTTGCGCTGCGCATCGAGGGTATCTCGATTTACAATAGGTCCGCTAATACCATCGAGATGAATCTCTCCAGCTTCAAACTTATTGACCCCGGTAAGACATTTAATCAGTGTGGATTTTCCGGCACCATTTTCGCCCATGAGCGCACGAATTTCGCCCTTTCTTAGATTAAAATCCACATTTTGCAACGCTTTTACACCGGGGAAGGTCATACAGATTCCTTTTGCACTCAAAACAATATTTTTGTCCATATCGCCATCTCCTCTCCAGAGTTTTCTGTAAAAATGAATGTACACAACAGTAGAGCATGTTTGAAAAATCATTTCTGCGCGCCGTATATATCAGTTTATGTGCGTTTCCTATTCTGTTACAATAGTATTGCACATTCGACAGAAAGCACTTTTCAAACATGCTCTTGCAGCGCCAAATGTGTGAGGGGAGAAAAACAAGTCCTCCCCTCAACCACCACACTTTTTCTGTTATAAATCTATAGGAACAAATTAATAAGCACGACCATCCAATACTTCCTGACTCATTGTTACCGCATAGTTGCTTGTGATTCCCGGTGACACAAATGCTTCATCTTTTACCAATGTCCACGCATCGACCGCTTCGCCTGCCTGCAATTTCTTAATAACCTCTTCCGCAAAACCTGCCTGCAAAGGATTGCACTCTACGTTGCAAGTAATCTTTCCATCAAGAGTATACTGAAGACCATCATGTGTTGCGTCGAAGGAAATGATTGTCACATCACCATCAACACCATATGTAATGCCCGCTGCGTCCATCGCATCCATTGCACCGTAAGCCTCGTTGTCATTCTGGCACACTACAACGTTGAAATCGCTGTAAGACTTAATAAAGGACTCCATAACTTCCTGTCCGCCTGCCTGTGTAAAATCACCAGACTGAGAATCAAGCACTTTCCAATTTGCGTTCTGCGCAACAATATTGTTAAAGCCTTCTGTACGTCCAAGTGTTGCAGATGCACCTACAGAACCCTCGATTACAAGAATGTTTGCATCCTCGCCATTTAGGTACTCAGCAAGCCAATTTCCTGCTGCCTCGCCCTCTGCAACCATATCGCAGCCAAGCGCCGTTGTGTAGAGTGATGGATCTGCATCCACTGCACGGTCTACAATCAATACTGGAATACCTGCATCCTTTGCTTCCTGAAGAACGGTATCCCATCCTGCAGACTGAATTGGAGCAATGCAGATATAGTCTAACTCCTGCTCAATAAATCCACGAACGGTTTCAATCTGAACTGCATGGTCATTGTCGCAGTCTACAAAAGACAACTCATAGCCGTTTTCTGCGCTGAATGTGTCCTGATAATTCTTTGTGTTTGCTGCACGCCAGTCAGACTCATGGCCAACCTGCGCAAAGCCTACACTGATTGTTTCACCGTCTGCTGCTGGCGCTGGTGCTTCCGCCTGGCTCTCCGCGGGTGCTTCTGCCTGACTTTCTGTGGGTGCTTCCGCTTGACTCTCTGCGGGTGCTGGATCTGCTTCCCGATTCTCTGCTGGCGCTGGTTCCTGATTTGCCGCTGGCGCATCAGAACCTCCACAAGCGGTAAGGCTTGCAACTGTCATTGCTGCAACGAGTAACGATACTACTTTTTTCTTCATTTTTATTTCCTCCCAAAATGATCTTTGTCAGAAGCTTTTTAACTTCTGTAAGATAATTTTAACGCAATTTAATTTGTGAATCAACATAGTTTTGTGCATTTTATATAATTTCGTGCAAGTAAACAATACAAATTTATACACTTTTTATTCATTTTAGATATAAATTTTATGATTGATATTGAATATTTTAAGATTTTGTTAGATATTTTAAGATTTCAAGAGAAAATTCAGGTATTTTTGACAGCATCTGACCGTTTCATTTATTGTAATCTGTTAAAATTTTTAACAAAATATGAAAAAACTTTGAATATTTTAAGCAATATATGAACAAAATGGGAAAATTTTCACTGTTTTTATTGAATGTATAATCCAAATAAATCTGGAAAAATCGATCAGGGAAGATAAATCTTCCCTACTTGCACACTGGACGCGAGTAGCCTGCATAGTTCCGCTTTGTGTTCGTATGCATAAAAAAAGGGCAAAATTTGTCCGCCATGGCCAAATATACCAGAGAAAAGGGGCTCTCAGTAAAATGATATGCCCCCTTCAATCAATCTTTATATATAGGAAGCATAGAAAAGATTGTAAAAACTGTATCCAATTCCTAAGCGCCTCTCTTGTATCGTGTATACACATACGTATAAATTTTCTGTCGGTAATCTGAAATGCTAACTTCGTCATAGCATACTGGTAATTCTGCCCAGAGTGTATCTCGAATAAGATTCTCTATTTCCGCTCTTGTATCTTGCTTATCCGTCCAATGATCAAACTCAGAAATTTTGGCTTTTATTTTCTGCAACAGCGTGACCGCAACCCCTTTCAGTTTCTTAATATCATTTTTATTCAAATCAGCTCGAAACAGCATATCATACAGAGAAAGTTCCTCATCACTTGTAAAACCCTCGCGCGCATAACGCTGTTCTTCCTGATTCATTTGATTTGCCAATTTCATCAAGTCCATAAAAGTCTTTTCAATTGTCGCTCTATCCTGCTCACTGTTGTAATCATTAATAATTTGCTGATATCGCTCATAATAATTAATGCGGTCAGGATTTGCAAACAACATCTTATTCAATTTCTGCTCAAGAACCTCCTCCAAATCTTTCATTACCAGATTCTTTTTGTGAACCTTTGCAAATTCTCTGGAAAGTAAATCAAAATCAATAGCACTAATATCAAACCAATGTGGTTCTTCGCAAACCTTCATGGAGATAGGCTCAGTTTCTATGTAAGAACTAATAATATTATTAATTTCAATCATTAAATCTGTGGTGTCAATTTTCTTGCGCTTTTTTTGAAGTTCTCCATAAATGGCTGCAATCGCTTCATACTGTTTTCGTGTGTGTCCTGTAACATCCGCTCTGTTCGCATACTTAATCAATCTATTTAATTCTGAAGCATACGTCGTAAAAGTCTTTTTATCTTGGATAGAACCGCATACTGCATTGGCTGCATTCTGCAAATAAGAAAGTTTCTTAAAGTCTGTTGCGCCAATTAACAGTTCCAAATCAAAATTTTTCTCTAGTAAAAAAGATTCTGCTTTGCCAATTGTTTCCACAATTTGCGCAATCAACTTGTCTTTATCTACTGTAGGGTCTGTAACAGGATTGCCTTCTATGTTTGTGGTATAATCTGCAAGCGCTTTTCTAAGTGCCTTGACAATACCAATATAATCGATAATCAATCCATTACTTTTTCCTTCATCCACACGATTTGCACGCGCAATCGTCTGCATAAGCGTATGTGCTTTTAAAGGCTTGTCCAAATACAAACAAGACAGACATTTCACATCAAAACCAGTAAGCCACATTGCACAGACAAATACAACACGAAATGGATTTTTACTGTCTTTAAATTCCTTGTCTAGCTTACGCTTTTCCATCTTTGCACGATGATATTTAATATCGAACCCCCATTTCTGAAAGGTCTGAATTTCATTTTGGTCTTGGCTGATAACAACAGCCATCTCTGTTTCCTGCATCCATTTTAGCTTGCACTCAAGTGATTGCGCTTCTTGTTGCGTAGCCTTCTTAATTTCGGCTTTTAAACTTTTAATTTCTTCTTTCCAATACTCCTGAACAAATTCATACATACGAACACAAGTCACTTTATTTAAGCAGACAAACATCGCCTTTCCACTTGTCCACAAGTCAGTATAATGTCCAACAAAATCTTTTGCAATCGCGCGAAGTCTTGGCTCTGCAGTAAGGATGTGGATTTCGTTTGCAAATTCTTGTTCTAATTTACCTTGCTGATTTTCATCAATATCTGCATTTTCAATCGCCTCTAAAATCTGATTTGTAATTTCTGGATTTTGTAAATCGAGAATTTTCTCACCGCGATTTTCATAGTAAAGTGGTACAGTTGCGCCATCTTCAACCGCCCTCTTAAAGTCATATATGGAGACATAACCGCCAAAAGTACGCGCAGTAATATTATCAT
>ERZ778513.2015-NODE-2015-length-10604-cov-17.591810_pt1 | contig 10604 bp, 8 predicted proteins | sample MGYA00510345_ERZ778513 | MGnify/ENA primary metagenome ERZ778513 (study PRJEB29527, sample SAMN07138966) | mouse gut metagenome | material: feces | host: mouse | place: China:Nanjing | collected 2016-01-25 ... | reverse complement strand
TCAGTCGCAACGACGGCTTACTTGCCGCCGGGCATGTTTATATCGGTCTTTTCAGGCTCATCGTCCTTGAGCAGTCCGCGGTTGCGCAGCAGCGCCTCCACGCGTGGCTCACGGCCGCGGAACTTCTTGTAAAGCTCCATCGGATCCTCAGTGCCTCCCGCCTCAAGCACATACTTCTTGAAAGCGGCCGCAGTGGCAGGATCAAAGATACCCTTCTGCTTGAACAGCTCGAAGCCGTCGGCATCAAGCACCTCGGCCCACAGATAAGTGTAATAGCCCGAAGCATAGCCGTCACTTCCGAATATATGACGGAAATAAGGGCTTCTGTAGCGGAACTGCACCTCGGCCGGCATGCCCAGACGCTCTGCCACCGACTTCTCGAAAGCGCTCACGTCGACATTTTCGGCATCGGCGCCGGTCAGCTTGCCCCACTGCAGATCAAGCAGCGCGGCACCCACCAGTTCGGTGGTCATGAAGCCCTGATTGTGCTTGGCAGCAGCCTGAAGCTTCGCCACAAGCGAATCGGGTATCACCTCGCCGGTCTTGTAGTGGCGGGCATAAGTGCGAAGCATCTCAGGCTCAAGCGCCCAGTGCTCATGGATCTGCGAGGGAAGCTCCACGAAGTCGCGGTCGACATTCGTGCCGGCCTGACTGCGAAGCTTGGCGCGGGTCAGCATACCGTGCAGACCATGGCCGAATTCATGGAACATAGTGGCCACCTCGTCGAGGGTCAGCAGCGAAGGAGTATCGCCGGCCGGCTTCGAGAAATTGCCCACATTGTAGACGATCGGACGCTGCGACTTGCCGTCGGGATCGACAAACGCACCCTGAAACTCGCTCATCCACGCACCCTGACGCTTCGAAGCGCGGGGAAAATAGTCGGTCATGAACACCGCCACATGCTGCCCCTTCAGATCCTTCACCTCATACACCTTCACTTCGTCGTAATACTTCGGAGCATTGGGCAGTTCGGTGAATGTCACTCCATAGAGTCTTTCAGCCATAGAGAATATACCCTTTCTGACGTTTTCGAGAGCAAAATAGCTGCGCACCTCGTCCTCGTCGAGAGCATACTTGTCGCGACGCACCTTTTCGGCATAGTAATAGTAATCCCACGGAGCGATCTTGAAGTCATTGCCCTCCTTGTCGGAGAGAGCCTGCATTTCAGCCACCTCCTCATGCACCCGCTCTACCGCCGGCTCCCATATCTTCATGAGCAGACCCTCGGCATTGGCCGGATTCTTGGCCATCACATTGGCCGTCATATACGACGCATAGTCGGGATAACCGAGCAGACGCGCCTTCTCCGCACGCAGCTTAACGATCTGCTGTATGACCGGACGGTTGTCAAACTCGCCTGACGACGCAAGATTGATGTATCCCTCATACATACGGCGGCGGAGATCACGGTTGTCGGCATACTGGAGCAGCGGCAGACGGCTCGGAGCCTGAAGCGTGAACACCCACTTGCCGTCAAGTCCGCGCGACTTGGCCTCCTCGGCGGCCACAGCCACATTGCTTGCCGGTATTCCGGCGAGCATAGCCTCATCGTCGACCACGATCGAGAAAGCGTTCGTAGCGTTCAACAAGTTCTTGTTATACTGCAGATAAAGCTCCGTAAGCTGCGAATTGATCTTCTTGAGCTTCATCTGATCCACCATGTTGAGCTTGGCGCCCGACCTGACGAAATCCCTGTAAAGTTCCTCCACGGCTCTCTTCTGCTGCGGGTTCAGACCCTCTTCGTCGCGGGTTTCATACACGTGTTCCACACGTCCGAAAAGCAGCGAGTTCATCATCAGCTCGTCGCTGCTTTTCGACACGAGCGGATAAGCCACCTCGCTTATGGCCACCATCTCGGGCGACGAATTGGTCTCGTCAAGACTCGAGAATACCATCATCACACGGTTGAGCAGCTCGCCCGACTTCTCGAGCGCAAGCACCGTATTGGCAAATGTCGGCTCGTGAGCCTGGCCGGTGATCTTCTCCACCTCCTGCTCGCGGCGGGCTATGCCCTCCTTGATAGCGGGCAGATAGTCGTCGTAGGTGATCTTCTCAAACGGCGGAATGTTGAATTGCGTGCCATAAGGCACGAGAAATGGATTCTTGCGTTGCTGTGACATCGCTTCTGGTGTGAGTGCCACCGCGGCAGCCATAAGAGCCGCAGTGAGCGTTAGATAGTGTTTTCTCATATTAATGATTGGTAGAAAATCCAACAATATATTGTCTCGCTGATGATTTCAGAGAGTGTTTGAATTTCACTTCTATTCACTCAAAGAGGATTTTCGGAGAGATTTGCGTCAGTTGAGGAGGGAGCGATGCGGGCATCGTGACCGATGAAACCTGACGGAAATCGCCCGAAAAGACCTTTGAGAGGATAGAAAGAAGTCCATATATATTTCTTCGTGTTAAATTCAAAACTCTCTAAGAGCAGTCCGCGGGAGTTGATGGCACTTCTTACTGCCCTGACTCACCTCCGACGCCCTTGTTGTCGCCACCCTTGCGGCGGCCATGCCACTTGCGGCGGCCGTTGTTGCGACGCCCTCCGCGGTTATCGCTCCCAGCTTCAGCCCCACCGCCCTGCGACGGCCTATCGACGGCTGTCATCGCGGCGTCTTTGGCATCCCTGGCGTCCCCTGAACTCTTACGGCCACCTTTGGGCGCACCGTTCCTGCGCGAATTTCCGCCACCGTTGCGTCCCTTCTGACTCTTCGGCTGCTGCCTTAAGCCTGAGCGACGTTCCGGCCTGTACTGAGGCGCCTCGCCAATACGCTCGGGAAGATCCTCCTTCTTCACCTCATAACCGAGGAAGCGCTCTATGCCGCCGAACTTCACCTGATCGCGCTCTCCGACAAACGTCACCGCCGTACCGTCGCTGTTGGCGCGCGCCGTGCGTCCGATACGATGTATGTAATCCTCCGGCTCGTATGGCACATCATAGTTGACCACCATCGCGATGTCGTCTATATCGATGCCGCGCGCCACGATATCCGTTGCCACGAGCACATCGATATTGCCAGCCCGGAAGTCGAGCATCACATTCTCGCGCACCGACTGGTCAAGATCCGAGTGCATCTCGCCTATACGTATTCGGGCCTTCGACAGCGCGCGCGCCAGCTCCTTGACCTTTAGCTTCGACGCGGCAAACACTATGACACGCTGCGAATGACGCTCACGGAGCAGATGCTTCAGTATCTCCGTCTTCTGCGCCTCATAGCACACGAAAGCCGACTGGCTTATCTTGTCGGTAGGCCTCGACACAGCGATCTTCACCTCCACAGGATCGTTGAGTATCGTCGCCGCCAGCTGCTGTATCTTCGGAGGCATCGTCGCCGAGAACATCAGCGTCTGACGCTCCTTGGGAAGCTGCCTTACGATCTGCATTATATCGTCGTAGAAACCCATGTCGAGCATACGGTCGGCCTCGTCGAGGATAAAGAACGACACCTTCGACAGATCCACATAACCCATGCTCAGATGAGCGAGCAGACGCCCCGGAGTGGCTATCACCATATCGGCGCCCATCTTGAGACCGCGCTCCTGACGGGCAAACTCCTTGCCGTCAGTGCCGCCGTATATGGCCACACTCGATATCGGCAGGAAATAAGAGAAACCCTCCATCTGGCGGTCGATCTGCTGCGCAAGCTCACGCGTGGGAGCCATCACTATGCAGTTTACGGCATCGGAAGGATAATCGCCCTCCGACAGACGGCTGATCACCGGCAGCAGATAAGCCGCCGTCTTGCCTGTGCCGGTCTGCGCCACAGCCAGCAGATCGCGCCCTTCGAGCGCTATAGGTATTGCCTGCTCCTGTATTGGGGTGCACTCGCTGAAATTCATGTCATAGAGCGCGTCGAGCACTTCATCACTGAGGTCAAGCTCTTCAAAAGTCATTGTGGGTATAGATTGTTACTGCGTTTTTTCGATTCACCCACAAAGTTACGAATTTTTTACCGCACTCTCCCCTTGGCGCCGCCCAAAATTACCGCCCATTATGCTTCCCATTATGCTTCCCATTATGCTTCCCCGCCCCAATAAGCCTCATCCGATACGCTCCGATCCATCCGACAACTCCGATCTCACTCAAAAATATCCGCCAGGTGGTCAGGAACGTGAGTCAGCAGGAAGCATCTCCACCGTTTCCGTATCCATGCCCGAGGCATAGTTGAACAGGCGCAGGTCAAATTCGCCGCACACAGCCGCTATATGCTCGAATATCTCGCTCTGCACAGCCTCGTAGGCGGTCCATGCCGTAGTGGTGAAACACCATATCTGCAACGGAATCCCCGTAGTGGTCGGAGCAAGCAGCCTGACAAGAATCTGCTGGTCGGTCACGATCAGCGGATGATCGAGCAGATATTGGCACATATACGCGCGAAACAGACCGAGATTTGTTTCGATCGTGCCGTTGACCACGGCTGTGCCCGGATCATAATCTACTTTGCCGGCACTCTTCGCACGATCTATAAACGCCTTCATCTTGGGATATTTGGCCGAAACGCGCTGAAGCAGATCGTCGTCACACCGCTTCACAGTGTAAGCCTCGAAATTGACTGAACGGCATATCTGCCGGGCACCCGACTGCGACATGCCGCGCCAGTTTTGAAACGAAGTCGACACCAGCGTATACGGCGGAAGAGTCACTATGGTATTGTCCCAGTTTCTCACCTTCACAGCCGTCAGCGACACATCCGTCACTATGCCGTTGGCAATTGTCGACGGCACCACGATCCAGTCGCCCACATGGAGCATATCGTTGTTCGACAGCTGTATGCCGGCCACAAAACCGAGTATCGTGTCCTTGAACACAAGCATGAGCGCAGCGGCAAACGCGCCAAGCCCCGCCAGAAAAGCTCCGGGAGTCTTGCCCAGAAGCAGCGACCCTACTATGACGGCCACGATAATCCACACTATCCCCTTGCCGACATTCAACACGCCCTTCAGCGGAAGATTGTTGGTATTCTCCTTCTCGTCAAAGCGCGTCCACACAAATGTCAGCACCGCACACACCGCCATAGCCACCACCACCACGGTATAGACATACAGCGCCAGACGGAACAGACGGAGCATCGGCGAACTCGTGTCGAAAGCAAACGGCAGAAGAGCCAGCACCACAAGCGGAGGTATCACGTGGCTGCACTTCGTCAGCAGATGCTGTTCCAGCATGAGCCGTCCGGCCGCACTGTCGCGGAGCCTTACGAATCGCTTGGCCACAAACAGTATGCAGCGCCTGACAATCCAGCCCGCCAGCAACGCCACAGCCACTATCACAGCCACATACACCCACTCCTCGACACCCTTCGCCCTGTCGAGTCCAAGGTGATCAAGCAAACGGTCGATATGAGTCAGAAGCCATTGCGCGGCCTGATGGGTGGGAATGATGTCAGCCAACATAGTAAAGCAAACTTGATAATATTGTTGAAACTTACACATTACCAACACTCCGGCTACCACAAAAGTTCCGACGCCCGACGCTAAGACCGACTTACACAAAATCTAACCAGCCACACACTAAGTAACTCGCAAAAATTAGCTGCGAGTGATTTTTGAGATTTGTTCGAGTGGTTTTCGCTTGAAGACGAGGGCGTGTAGCGAGCTACACAACTGAGGATGAAAGCAAAAAACGCCGGACAAAATCAAAAAGTACCGCAGCAAACCATGGGTTACTGACGAGTTTCATAATATCAACTAATTTTTAAGAGTTACTTACCATCACATCAAAAACATACCGCAAATAGTCAAACGACTTGATTCACCCGTCCGATTTACAGCTTGTTTAACCTTCTATAGAATTTAAGGACGAGTTTTCACTAAAATTTTGTAATTTTGCAGCGCGTCGAGGATATGACAGGATTTCACATCCACTCATATCCTGATCCGATCTAATTTTATTTAGCTATAAACCAAACGTTTTTCAATTATGGCAGAATTCAATCAGGCCGCACCGCTCGGCTTTGTAGACGCGGTCAAACGTGTAATCAACAAGTATGCTGAATTCAAAGGACGCGCATCGCGCGCCGAATTCTGGTGGTGGATGCTCGGATGCGCCGCCGTATCGGTAGTGCTCAGCATCCTCGCCGCAATCACCGGATTCAAGCTCTTCCAGATGATCTCCGGACTCTTCTCGCTCGCAGTGCTCGTGCCCACACTGGCTGTTAGCTGGCGCCGTCTCCACGACACAGGCCGTGCCGGAGGATGGTGGTTCATCAACTTCATCCCCGCAGTAGGACTCATCATCTTCATCGTTTTCTGCGCCGCACCGTCAGAGCCGCAGCCCAACCGCTTCGGCGAAGTTCCCGCCAACTGATCTGAACGGCGGCCTTGACCGCCCGGCAACGGATCGGCTCCTATCGTGTGCCGATCTCACGTATAGCTCCCGTCTGCGCGTCAAACACCACGTAGGCGGGAGCCTTTTTGTCGGTAAACATGTCAGGATCGATACCGAACACTATGCCATACTGGGCTATGCCGGCGTCAACGTCGGCCATCACCTCACCCTCCACCTCTACCTGAAGCAAAGCCGATCCGGGCACACGATAGGCAAGCCCCCCCTTCGGGAAACGCTTCTCCTCACCCTTGTCGTTGACCGGTATCTTGCCTCTGGACGTCACATTGACCGAAAGCACCACAGGCACACCCGACAGATCGTCGGCATCGACCGGGCCGTCGGTCAGCGACACACGTCCCACAGTCACCCTGTTGCTGTCATCAACGCCGTCGGGCACATACGTATAGGTGCGAACGGCCGTCGACACCTGTCGCGTGCCCGTAAACATAGCCGTCAACGCATCCTCCTGTTGCTGCAGACCGGCCAGCACAAGCTTCAGTCCCTCGCCGTCGGTAGGCGCCTGATCGGCATTGCCCGACATTATGTCGCTTCGGCTCTGCCGCAGCTCATAGATACGCGCTGCCGCAAGTTCGGCACGCTTGGCGGTGGAAGTGCTCCGAAGCATATCCTCCGTCATGGCCTGACGCGCCGCAGCTGTCTCCAATATCGTCGGACGAGCGGCCACTGCCTCCGGAAGTTGCGGCGAAGGCTGAACCTCATAGTCTTCGTCGTTGACCGTCAGCGGAAAATTATGCTCGTCAAGGATCATGAACGGCGCACTCCCGTTTTTGAACTGCACAAGATATGCCTCCTTCTCGTCGGCCACGCCACGGGTGGTGACAGTCACGCTTTTCACCGTCCACACTGTCGACGGCTCCGTGATCGGCTTTATACCCAGATACTTGCTGCAGTATTTATAGAATTCGCCGGGAGTGCTCACCGTTTTCTCGGCCTCTACAGTCACATCCACCGCCGTCAGCGGCAGATTGTAGACCAGTCCGTATTCGTTGAGCTTGCTCGCAGTGAATTTCTGTGTCGTCTGAGCGCCGGCCGTCATTGCCGCCGCAGCCAGCAGAAGCGCGGTAAGTTGGTGTTTCATATCTCGTTTTTGGGTTTCATTATCGATTGGATTGCTTTGCCTATATTGGCGGCGATATCGCCTGCGGTGACACCATAGACGCCATGCTCCTCTTCGGCCATTTCACCGGCCAGACCATGGATATACGCTCCCATCAGCGCACTCACCTCGGGTTTGTAGCCCTGCGCCATCAGACCGGTGATCAGACCGGTCAGCACATCGCCGCTACCCCCTTTGGCCATCGCGGGAGTGCCCGTAGGATTGAAATACACTTTGCTGTCGGGGCGCACGAGAGCCGTATAATGTCCCTTGAGCAATATCAGCACCTGATAGGTATGAGCCACCTCCATCGCCTTCATCAGACGCACGGAGTCGCTCGGCTGATCGCCGAAAATGCGGTCGAACTCGCCGACATGAGGCGTAAGCACCGAGAGCACAGGCAGATCCTGCAGCAGATACGGACGCGCGGCCAGACAGTTGAGGGCGTCGGCATCGATCACCACCGGCCGCTTATGCACCTTCAGAAAAGTGTCAAGCGCGCTGAAAGTCATCTCGTTTGTGCCCAGTCCGGGGCCAAGGCCTATCGCCGAATAGTCATGGCGGGGATTTATACCGCTCACCACCAGCTTGTGCTCGTCAGGCTCAAACATAGCCTCAGGCACCGCCGACTGCATTATCTCGTAGCAACACAGCGGACAGTGAGCAGTCACCTTCCCCACGCCCGAACGCAAAGCGCCACGCGCGCTCAGCACAGCAGCTCCGGCCATGCCGTAGCTTCCGGTCACCAGAAGAGCCGAACCAAGATCGGCCTTGGACACGAACGGACTGCGAGGCTTGAGCAGATGACGCACCTCAGCCTCTTCTACTATATGAAAACTGCTCGGAGTCGACTTGATGATATCCTTGTTGAGACCGATCTTCACCACACGCCACTCCCCTACCAGATCGGCATTATCCCTGAGGAAAAACGATATGCGGGGAAACTCCACCGTCAGAGTCAGATCGGCATGGACTATATTGCGGTTGATGGCATCGGGATTGAGATCGCCCGTCATGCCCGACGGTATGTCGATGCTCACCACCGTGGCCGACGACTCGTTGATATACCTCACCAGCACCTGGAAACCACCCTGAAGACCCTCGCGCAGACCCGTTCCGAACAGACCGTCTATCACTATCGTGTCGGCCGTCAGCTCCGGAAGCTTCAGCTGATCCTTGATCTCTATGAAATTGACCTGACCGCCCGACGAAAGCATCTCGTCGCGGAACGTCCGGCAGTCGAGCGACAGCATCTGGCCGCCGATATTGAGCAGATACACCGTCGGACGGTAGCCCTGACCCATCATTATGGTGGCTATCGCCAGAGCGTCGGCGCCATTATTGCCCGGACCGGCAAAAAAGACGAACGGACGCGTCGGACGCCATCTCGCCATGATCTCGTCAGCCATGCCGCGGGCCGCACGTTTTATCAGTTCGCGCGACGGGATGCCGTCTACCTCCATGGTACGCCGGTCGATCGCTCTTACATCTTCGGTGGTGAATATCTTCATAGATTATGCTGTTCGATAGAGTCCTGTTGTAATACAAATGCTTTCCTACCGCAAAATTACTACATTTACCCATTGTTCTCACCAAATTAACGAATATTTTATACGCCACGCCGACACACCACGCCGGCATATGCTGCCTTCCGCCGCTTTTTTAACAGATACTTAACAGACCACACTGGCATCGGGAAATGGTATTTTTATTAATTTTGCACCCACATGTAAGAAACAACAACGACTTCCTAAAATGTCAGAAAACAAAAGAGTAAGCTACAACGGCTTGACTTTTAAGCCATTTATCGAGGCTTCGGCAATCGCACAGCGTGTCGATGAAATCGCTGCTACAATGTCATCGGACTACAACGGACTCCGGCCGCTCGTGATCTGCGTGCTCAACGGAGCCGCCGTTTTTGCTGTCGACATGTTCCGCCGGCTCTCGATCGACGCCGAAATCACATTCATCCGACTCAAAAGCTACGAAGGCACATCATCCACCGGAGTAGTAAAACAGGTTGTAGGCCTGAGCGAAGACATAGCCGGACGCGACATCATCGTCGTGGAGGACATCATCGACACCGGCACCACCATCAGCCGACTCATCGATGACCTCAAGGCCATGAATCCCGCCTCGGTCAAGGTAGCCACCCTCCTCTACAAGCCTGAAGCATGCCGCCACGACATCAATCCGGAATACGTAGGATTCACCATACCCAACAAATTCATCATCGGATACGGACTCGACATCGACGGACTCGCGCGCAACCTCCCCGACATCTGGGTAGTCGACCCGCAGAGCTGCCCCGACGCATAACCGTCCACAGCGGCGACCTACCCACATCCGCGACATAACAACCCAATAAACCACCATACACCAATCAAATGTTCAACATCGTAGTATTCGGCGCACCCGGCAGCGGCAAAGGGACGCAAAGCGCAAAACTCATCGAACGTTACGGCATACACCATATCTCCACCGGCGAAGTGCTCCGCAGCCATATCGCCGAAGGAACCCAGCTCGGCAAAACCGCCAAAGAATACATCGACAAAGGCCAGCTCATACCCGACGAGCTGATGATCAGCATACTCGCCGACATCATCGAAAACCACCCGGAAGCCGCCAACGGAGTAATATTCGACGGATTCCCACGCACCATACCGCAGGCCGAAGCACTCAACGAACTGCTGGAGAAGCGCGGAGCGCAGCTCGACGCCGTTGTCGGACTCGAAGTGGCCGACAACGAACTGATCGACCGCATGATCAAACGCGGACAGCAGACCGGACGAGCCGACGACAACCCGCAGACCATATCCAACCGTCTGAAAGTATATCACTCGCAGACACAGCCCCTGCGCGACTACTACATGAAACGCGGCAAATACCACGCCATAGCAGGAAGCGGATCGGTCGACGACATTTTCGACGCCATCACCGCAGAGCTCGACGACCTTCATCTCGCATCACGCCGCCAGGGACTCTGAACCGTTCTCACGCCGGCGTCTGATCCGCACAGATCCACACCCCGGCGTCAGCAACCAACTGCAAAGCACAAAAAAAAGCGCTGTGTCATCATATCGATCGACACAGCGTTTTTTCTGATCACGCGAGTTCGGGATAAGGAACACCATAAAAAAGTTGAATCGGCAGCTTGAAAAA
>ERZ778513.1988-NODE-1988-length-10756-cov-9.295113_pt1 | contig 10756 bp, 13 predicted proteins | sample MGYA00510345_ERZ778513 | MGnify/ENA primary metagenome ERZ778513 (study PRJEB29527, sample SAMN07138966) | mouse gut metagenome | material: feces | host: mouse | place: China:Nanjing | collected 2016-01-25 ... | reverse complement strand
CGTGTAACTGTTGTCCAGTTTTTTGGAAACTTCTAAACGAACTAACTCTGTAAAACTTGTAAAATCCATAGTTCATGCTCCTTTTTATAAAAACAGCCTGTTAATAAACTTTCTAACTTGGTTAGACGAAATCCTTATTATTTTATTTAATGGTCTGTACTATATCTGCATAAAATGATATTTCTATATAAAAAACTTATATCAAGGGTAGTCTATAAAAATCTTCTCCCAGTTTATTATATAGGATTTGTGACTCCTTTAAATTACAAGTAAGCAAGAAGTGATAGAAGACAAGTTTTGAAAAACTCTGTTGGATGAATCTATGTTCCTGTTCCATTTTTTGTGCAACTTCCTGCATTTTAGGATTATTAGGATGCTCTAATTTCTTTTTGACAAATGGGATAGCTGCAAGCTGTTTACCGACTTTTGAAGATGCTTCATTCCTTAAATCTGTACGATAATCTGCATTTGCTAAAATCCGTATCCAACAAAGATCAAGGTCTTCCATCAGTTCAGAGTTCCTATATTCCTCCGCACTTTTATTAACCTTAAAAACTAAATTGTTTGTTAAATAAGAAAACTGATTTAAAATTTCCTGTGCATCACTATTTTTCAAATCAATCATAGTGTTTTAATCCTCCTGACTTTCATCTAATTTATATACTTTTGTGAAGTAAGGATTGAGTTTTTTAATCGCATCAATGTATTCCCCTACTGTCATTTTTGCCATAAGTGCGTCTCTTTCAACATCAAACGAAAGGATAAGTACTTCGCCATTTTCACGTTCTGCATATAGTTTCACAGCCATATTAACCACCTGTCTTTGCACTAAGTTCTTTTTCATCATGCCTTGTATTTATAACCATAGAACCATATTTGCTGCGTATATGTGACATACTGCTTGATTTCGTTCCATGTTTTACATAATCATCAAAATGAATGTACCAGCACTTCTTTTGGGATGCATAGTGCAATCCTAATGCTTTCAGCTCATCTTTGTATCGTTTCGTGTCACCCGACACCCACAGCCATACACCGCATAATTCTATAACCAAGCCTTGTAATCTGCTTAATTTTACAATCATTTCACGAATCTTTTGGTCTTTAACGGAATCGTAGGATTGTTTTTGCCTGTCACTGGACCTTTGGTAACTTTCAGAATGCTCATAGCTATTCTTCAGTTTTTTGAAAAGAATATCGTACTCGGAATTGATTTCTTTGATTGCATCGTCTGAACCACCATTGTCTGGATGATGTTGAACCACAAGCTGTTTGTATCTTTTTCGTAAATGGTCAAGTGTTGAAATATCTTTAAACCACTTCATAATTCTGTCTCCTTTCACAAAAGCCCATTTTCCATAAAACTGTAATAATCATCTCCTGCAATTACGAGATGGTCTGCAAGTGGAATCCCTATAAGTTCTCCAGCTTCCTTAATTTTTTGAGTCATTATTATATCTTCCCTGCTTGGTTTGGAACTTCCAGAGGGGTGATTATGACAAAGGATTATCATAGATGCACCAATAAGTAACGCACGCATAAAAATTTCTCTGGGACTTAGTAATGTCTGATTTACAGTACCCTTACTAATAAAGAAGATTCCTAGTAACTGTGTTTTTCCATTAAGAGCAAGCAGATAACAGTATTCTTCGCCCATTATATTTAAGGAAGCTACATCATTTAATAACTTCACGGCACTAGAAGGTGTAAAGAATTTATCTGTTGTATAATTGATTGCTTTCTCTTTAATAAGTACTGTATGAAAGTCTTCAAGTCTTGTATCATAAAAATTTATCCTCATAAATAAAATCTCCTTTTGAATAAAAAGGGATGCTGTAAACAGCACCCCCTCAACCCACTTATGCTGTTTTGTTCTCCTCCAACATTTCTTCGAGAGGCATTTCTACATTTCCAGTAGATTTGGAAGATTCATTTTCAGAACTGCTTTCACATTCTTCCTGAATATCAGAATTATAGGAATTGTTTTCTGATAAATTATCTTCTGTAGAAGTTGTTTCTTCTGTTAGGGAATCCACAATCTGTTCAGTGATATCATTTAACTCAAAGTAATCAATAAGCGAATTTTCCATGATTTCAATTCTTTTAAGAGTTTTCTCTTTCTTGATGCTGCCACTTGAACAGTACTGTCTGTAATCTTCATAGCATTCAGTAAAGAAGTGGGAGAACCATTTTCTGAAATACATTGGACCTACACGATAGATGCTTTTTGTAGCATTGTAATTATCGCCCATTGCCCGAACAGCCACAACAGCAACGATAGGAATATTGATTTTTTTCAAATTCTTGTCTGGCTCTGGAAAGGCTTTTTCGAGATAATCAATGACATCAAAAAGTAGTTCCCGTTGTTCTTCTGCGTAATTATGTTTGATGGAACCTGCATATGTCATTACATCATTTTCAGAAATGGTATTTAAATCATAAAATCCATTCTTGTAATCCAGTAATAGCATAGTCTGCATCAGTGCACACAGGTCATCTCCTTTGCGCCTCTGAAGTGCGGAAAATCTGCAAATCTGTGAAAAGAACTTGTCGTTTAAGAGTGATTTGACAAATTTAGCTGTATCAAGGTCTACAAGGGAAATTGATTTCTGCCCGCCTGATAATGGAACGCCTGAATTAAGTCTGAAGAATATTTCTGATATCAAGTCTTCGTCATCTTCCTCAACACACTCAAAGCAGTAAATCAGAAACTTATAACGAAGAATTTCCTCTTGACACTCGGCATCTAAATCCGTAAAGTATTTGTTTGCAAGTTCATAACTTTCATCATCAAATCTTGCAGGCGGGGTGTCTGGGTGTAGGGGATATTTTCCATCAATAAAATCAAAGAGTGTGCTCAGCCGTTGTTTTCCGTCAAGGCAGCTAAGTAAAATCTCATTTGTGTCAGTAGTGGTCTTTTGAAAGTACAGTGGAGGTATAGGGTATGCATTTAGCAGTGAGTTTATAAGCAGACTGCGTTTTGTTTCAAATCCCTTACCCACCCATTGTCCTGAACCACGCTGCATTTCTGCGTCCAGACTAAGATTGTTGGTTTTTTCGTACATCTTCTTTAAGTTTTTGATTGACATGTTCACTGTTGTTTTAATCATTTTTCTTCTCCTTCCGTATTTGTACCAGATTTTTTTGTTTCTAAAAACTCTAATGAATCAATTACGATTTCATTTGAGTAAATTTTCTGTCCATCTTTCTCGTAGTTGTTGTTTTTAAGTCTGCCAACTATGAGAAGTTTTGTTCCCTTATTACAGTGCTTTTCTACAATTTCTGCAAGTTTGTTCCAACATGATATTCTAAAATAGTCAGTTGGATAGTTACCCTGTGAACCCTTTTTCATAGACATGTCTGCAACTGCAAAGTTAAAGACTGCATGTGCCACAGGTTCAGCACCTGTAGTGTAGGTTACTTTAGGGTCTTCTGTAAGTCGTCCTGTAATATTAATCTGATTCATACTTAAATACCTGCACACTTTTCTGATTTGGCATAACCAAACCCTTGTTATTGTATGCTTATCCTTTCTTAAATTTTTATGTTTATAAAATCCTTTTTGTGTTTGAGAGTTTTGAAATCATTTTCTCTCTTTTGAAGCTATTAGGCAGATATTTCTGCCTGATAGTAAACCAGTCTCCTAATTTCTTAGTGAGTGCTTTGGTAATAAACTGCCTTTTTTGTTATCCTTTCAGATATTTTTGAACAAACAGAGCAGGTATCTTCTGTGCGATGTCTGCCAGTTTCATAAAGTTACTTTGTTATAATAATGTTTAAAACTCTGCTATCCGCCAAAATAGTTGTTTTATGTTTATATTTTATAAAGACTTATCTTTTAAATCATAGAAAGAAAGGATAGTATTGTATACGACAAAATACTATCTTGGTATCAAAGTAATTAATAAGAATATCATTTTTATAATGATAATGTATATTGAAAAAACTCCATTTTTTTAATGTACACTTATAATATCAGGGTGCCTATTGGCAGTGTTAAAAGGAGATGTTTCGACAGTTCCATACAGGGTACATAATTATATTTTGCAGACCTGCATACCGCCAACTTAGTTGACATCAGGGTACTTTATTTGAGTAGTGTTATGAGGAATAATCATAAATAGGAAAATTGAGATATTATAGGATTTATCCTATTCTGGATAAAGAGCAAAAAGAAATATTTTTTTGGGGCGGGAATTGTGTTAATGATTCCTGCCTTTTTTATAAAATATGTTCGGAAGGGAGGAGAAAGATTGAAAGAACATATTAAACATTGGTATCCAAAAGACCATACATTTTTTAAAGTACTTTCGATTGCAGGAAATATCAGGCAGGAAGATGCAGAGAGGATAGATATCTCACCAAGTAGACTTAAAAATATGGAAAAAGACAAACTGATTGAAAAGGTGACTTATCCGTCCAGATATAATAAAAAACCCAAAAGCAATGTAAGTTATGCATTAACGAAAAAAGGAAAAACCTTTATTAATCAGAAATATGGAATTAACAGGTGTCAGAATGCCCATGCGGTGGAACATAACTGCAAAGTAGCAGAGATTATATGTAATCTGGATAAGAAAGAAATTGAAACAGTGCAGTCAGAGTGGCAAACCAGAGACCAGATGATGGAAGCATTGAACCAAATGAAAAATGAAGGCGACTACAATCAATATGAATATTACATGGATTTGTGGAAAGCTGGTCTTATTAGTGCAGTGGATATCACATACACTTCTGCCAAAACAGGAGAGATGGTCTGCTGTGAGGTAGTGACAAATAACTATAAGGATAGTGATATTGCTGCAAAAGAAGTCTGCGGAGAAATACTTCAAAAAGAAATTGAATATGTAAGAGTTTAATGTCTTATGGAACAGAATAATTGAGGCTTTACATATAAGAAAGGACGAAAATGAATGATAAAAGAACAAATTAAACTTATACACGGTGATTGCCTTGAAGTAATGAAGGCTATACCAGATGAGAGCATAGACCTTGTTGTTACCGATCCACCATACCAGATAAATTATAAAAGTAAATGGAATTTTAACGGTAATACTAGTAAATCAATCTTAGGAGATAATGACTATAATTTAATTAAACTAGCAATTAGTGAAATGTACAGGGTTTTGAAAAATAATTCTGCTGCATACATATTTTGCAGTCCAAAGAAAATTGACTATTTTATGGAATGCTGCAAGGAATCAGGATTTGTGATAAAAAATATCATTATCTGGGTAAAAAATAATTGGACTTCAGGGGATTTGAAAGCTCAATTTGGTCAACAGTATGAAATAATTCTGTTGCTCAATAAAGGTAGAAAATATTTTAATGGAAAAAGATTAAGTGATGTATGGTATTTTGATAGAATATCTTTTCAGCATCAACATCATCCAAATGAAAAACCTATCAGATTGCTTGAACAGTGTATCTTAAAGCATTCAAATGAGAGTGATATCATTCTAGATCCATTTATGGGTTCTGGAAGTACAGGAATTGCCTGTCTTGATACTGGTAGAAGCTTCATAGGCATAGAAAAAGATGTAAAATACTTTGAAATTGCAAAGCAGAGAATACAAAAGCAACCTTAAAAATGGGTTGTTTTGTATTAGTTAATTTCTATATGCTATGTCATATTAAGTTTTACATAACAATTTTAAATGTAAATATAAAAAAGAGCTTTTTATGGGAAAGCTCTTTTCTTCTGAATTTTGGTATTGTCTACTCGCTATCATTATGAGATAATAAGTTTAGTCTTACATATAGGGATTATTAAACAGGCATTTTCTAAACCGAAGTGCCGTATCACTTCAGTTTTAGCATTCAATAGGAATAATGGGTTGCTCTATAACTCATTTTTTTAATCAGGCACAAGTTCTGTAAGAAGAAAGGGGAAATGTATTCCAAAGTACCCTACCTATGGCTTTGGAATATAAAGCAGTGTATGGCTAAAAAAATTAAAGCACAAGACATTGGCATCTTTGTATTTACTTTCGTTTTACTTGTAATCTTCTCACAAAATATTGGTTTAGTCTTTATGATTAAGATTGTATCCAACATGCTAACATTTAATACTCAAAAGATAGAGATTACAAATTGTCAAATGCTTAAAATTGTTCTGTTTTCTCTTGTATTTGCTTGTTTTCATTTACTTCAAAGTCTTACATTTCTTTTTGGATTAATCCTAAAATGGTTGTTGGCTTATTTGTTTAGCAAGATGCGACAGACAAAATAGTAAGGTAGGCTGTTCTTAGCAGGACAGCTTGCTTTTCAGGTTTTAACAGTTTTTCACTCTTGTTATATAATATGCAAAGAATATGAGAAATTAATAAAAAAGTGAACAATATAATGTATTATGATTTAAACATTTCAATTAGTTTTTTTGTTAACAGACGTATGGTGTTTTGACAGAGTAGCTTTTCAGCATCAATTTCATTCAAATCAGAAACCTGTGAAGTTTCTTAAACAATAGAATCATGGTAAAAAATAAAAGACACCAGGTACTTTATCTGGTGTCTTTTAATGAAAATATTTGGTCAAAAAATTTGCTCGTACATAAAATCTATTGAATTTATTGAAAATACATGTATAATGAGTAAAACTAAAAATAAAAGAGCAGATACTGCAATATCTGCCCAAAGAAACAAGTGTGCAACCATTTTCAAACCACACCTGATTTATATGTTATTATAGCGTATAAATTTTGAAAAACAATAGTTTTTCTGTATGATATTAGTATTATTGTGTTCTAAGAATTAAAAGTATGATATCAGTATGGATAAAAAATGGCTGCTTCTGAAATACAGAAGTTTTTTTATTTCTGTGAGGAAGGAGTTTTATTAATGAAGACATTAGATTTAAAGAAGAATAACATTTTGAACTTTAAAAAGCTGGAAGAAACGGAAATTTCTAATAATATGTGGGAACAGGATTTGATAAGGAGCTGGAAATTTCTGAAAATGACTCATACATTAGAGAGTAGGGATATACTACCAGAACTGTATTTGCATCAGGAACATGATTATGAGTATAAAGAGCAGGAATGGAAGTATTACGACTATGTGCCTGATAATGAAGCAGTCTGTATCAGAGCACTAATAGACCATAAAAAGACTAAAAGAAAAGTGGGCAATAAAGAACATATTATTAAGTCATTTGATGAAACGGGATTTTATCAGTATTATGATTTTATGAAAAAACGTCTGTTTCATAGGGATGCAGTGTATAATTTCTTTTACAACATATATAAGGTTGATTATGTCAAGGGACAATGTTTTCAACGTGATACAGGTCATAAAATGATAGGAAGGATTGAAAATGTCACATCAACAAACCTGCTTGCTGTGGACCTTGATGTATATAATTTTGAAGAATATAAAGAAATAAGGAAACTGTTTCTTGACAGAAATATTATTCCAATAGAAGTATCATCAGGACATGGTTTTCACATTCTGATTAAAATTGAAACCTGTACAGATAAAGGACTGCTTAATAAATGGTTAAAGATACTTTCTGATTACAATGTTGATGTAGACCAACATTGCAAAAATCCAGGCAGAGTGTATAGGCTTCCATTTTTTTATAATGTCAAAAGTGCAAAGTATGATACAATGGTAAAATCAAACATCATTGAGGGTGAATATGGAGTGCCAACTTATAAAGTGGAAGATATTTTTCAGAGGTTTGGTTATGACTATGCAAATTGGGATGAACTGTATATTGTAAAGAATAAGAAGATTACTGTGCCTAACAATACAAAGATAACATATAATAATAACAAAAATTGCAATAATAACAATTTGGCTAATCAAAATCAGATACATAATATTACAGATGAAAAGCTGGTAAGTCTGTATCCAATGCTGAATATTACTGTGCTTCCAGAGGGGATTCAATCTATGTTGAAAGGTTTTATTGAAGGCTATACTTATTATCAGCTAATGTGTATGGTTCTTTTCTTTAAAAGGAGTCAGTACAGTTTGGAACAGATTCTGAACATCGTTACAGTTACAGAGTCAATTAATGGTAATGACTGGAACTCATGGAATACCTTAGAGGAAGCAGAATACTTTTATCATAATATTTATGGCATGGCTATAGAAGAATTAGAAAATCTTGAAATAGAGTTTGGCGATATCACTTTTCCTGCTTATGATTGTGGTTTAAAAGTACCACTGGGAGTTATGAAGCCTAATGAGTTGAAATTATATTTATATCTTCTCCGTTATGGTGAGAGCAGGAAGAAAGATATTACCAACTTCCTGCATATTAGTGCAAATAAACTGGACAGAATCATGGGTTCTGCAATATTGGTAAAAAGAGATGGATTGAAATACAGCATTATGGATAAGAAAGTGAAAAAATATATTTATTTATCAGAAGAGGAACTGGATACTTATCTTCAATGGGACGAGAATGAGATTGCAGTTTACCTGTATTTAAAATTCAGATGCGGTGATGATGAAAATATCCAGACATCAAGGGAAAGTATTGAGCAGTGTACCTTTATTTCACATACTACAGTTACAAAAGTTATACAGTCATTAGAAGATAGGAAACTTATATTTGTTATAAGAAAAGAAAACCAGCATCATCTAATAAAAGAATTAAGAGAAAGCAATATTTACATGCTATTGGAACAGTCTTCTTAATAGAGGGCTGTTTTTTCATTCTGTCAGCCTCCTAATCTGTATCTTATATATATAGTTTAATACGTCCACATTTGGACATTTTTTGTTTGAAGGTAACTAAAAGTCAGAAAATATTAGATATTTGTTTTATTTTTATATGTAAAAATGCAAAGTATTTAATGTGTTTAAAGATAAACAGAAAATCATTTCCTGTAGGTGAGATAGATGAAACTCAATGTTATACTTGTTATAATATAATGTATATGCTTTATAAAATAGATGTAGATAAGTTTTCACATTATTGTGATGAGCTGATGGGTTAAGGTTATTCTGGAGAAATTAAAAGAAAAGTAATTTTTTATTTTCTATATCAGGTGAAATTATTTTTTAGATCTTTTATTAAAATAGTGGCTGTTTTTTCATCCTGTCAGCCTCCTAATCTGTATCTTATATATAGTTTAATACGTCCACATTTGGACATTTTTGAAAAAATATTATGCAGCACATAGCAAATTTATATAGTTTGTGCAAAAAAATTATATTTATAAAAATATTCTTCTTGCTTTATGCATGGTGTAGACGGATAATGAGAGAGGAGGAATATTATGCATAAGATAAAGAGAGTCAATGAAATTGACATAGAAAACTACATAAAGAACAGTAATGATATAATAATCATGGTGACATCTTCTTATTGTCAAGAAAATAGACTGGGTACATATACCTGTCTGATGCTATATCAAGGTTATAAAAAGATTATTACTAATGTGCTTCAGGATGGTCAAGTGCGAATTTGACAACGTTGTTGGGTGTATTAGAAGCTGTAAAGCATATAAACCTGACAAATATAAATATATGTATAATTTCTTATATAGCATTAGGTTTTAAGGGTGTAGAAAAAGGTAATGGTTTATATGTAAATGATGTAACAGCTATTTTGAAAGAGATTGCGTCTCAGGGCAATACTCTAAGTAGCTTAGTAGTTCCCGACGGTAAAGAGATAATCAAGAGAATTATAATGGAAAATAACAAGAATTGGGCGCAGCCCAATCAATAGATAATATATTTTAATTTTGCTAGAAGGCCAGTCCTTTAAAATGGAGTTATTTTAATTTTCCTGTAGTTACTATACTTATAAATAATAGGATGTGAAATAGGTATAAAGGAAATATTAGAAAATAGAGCCACGATTCTTTTGATTTCATTTACAATATTTGCTTATTTCATGAAAACAGCATTGGATAATATTTTTGGAAATGTATGTGTGACAGTGGTGAATATGGCTCTTTTATGGAATAGTGCATCTAACATTATAGAAAAGATTATTGTTGTAATAGCAGTTTTGGTAATTTTATTTGCTATAATTATATGTTCTTTACATCAAAATTCAATAGAACTAATTCTTAATATTATTTCAGTTGTTTCGATTAGTGTAACATTTTTTGAAATAAATAAGAATAACAACAAGGATTGCTGACACAATAAAAATAATTGAGTGATTTTTATATAGACACAAAAACTTTTTTATGCAGATTAAACGCACATGTTATTGCATCAATTCTGAAAGAGTTTTTATTATTTTTGTTTTAGAGTTTTTTCTAAACTGTTTCCTAATAAAGTAAAAATGACAGCAGACAAAAACAGGATACAACCAATGACATCTAATGGATAGCGTAGTTCATACTGGGGATTAATAAAAAGAATAAATGAGGCAGAATAAAGAATAAACATTATTAATGTAGCTATATTGTAAAAAACATTTATAAGTCTGGTTTTCTGTTTTATAGATAATAGTATGATTTTTTTATTTTGCATAAATAAACATCTCCTTTTTATTTTATTTTACAATTGAATAGAAATAAAATTAAATAAAAAGGAAGTATTTTGGCTATAATTTGGTATGCTTTGCATATTATGTAGCAATCTTAAACTGATTAGGAGTAATTAGAACTGAAATAAGGGTATTGACGTTTGTTTAAGGCCCATAAAGCGAAAATGTTGATTATGGAGTAATGCTCTAAGCAGCTTAGGTGTTTTTGGAGGGTAAAGATATAACTAAGAAAATAATTATGAAAAATCAATGGATAATTAGGAGAACAGCACATGAATGACAATGTAAAAGAATATAT
>ERZ778513.1984-NODE-1984-length-10764-cov-4.479970_pt1 | contig 10764 bp, 4 predicted proteins | sample MGYA00510345_ERZ778513 | MGnify/ENA primary metagenome ERZ778513 (study PRJEB29527, sample SAMN07138966) | mouse gut metagenome | material: feces | host: mouse | place: China:Nanjing | collected 2016-01-25 ... | reverse complement strand
ATAATCAACATTTCTACTTTCCACCCATTCACCGAAAGATTCGGCAACGCCCAGAGTATGCTCATCCACAGCTACCTCTTGTATATCCAATACCTTATGCCCTGTTTCTAACCGACGAAATTCTATCAGTTCTTGAATCAGCGAGTTCAGTTTCTGTGCATTCTGTTGAACCAAATCAGCATATTTACGGATATATCCATCTGTTCCGGCATAGGACAGAATCTTCTCACAAGGTCCTGATATTAAAGTAAGAGGTGTACAAAATTCATGTGTGATATTTGTAAAGAACCTTAATTTAGATTCATAAATTTCATCTCGTTTTTGTCGGTTCAGTTTCTCAATAATAATATCCCGTTTCCGACGATAGCGACGAATAGCCATATAAACAAGCCCCCAAAGCAAAAGAAGAAACAGCAAGAAATATCCCCAATAAGCCAATTGTGTCATATACCAAGGAGGAGCAATACGAATGACCAAAGAGTACGGCTTGCTTTCTTTACCCATAATATTACTCCGGCATTTCACCCAAAGAGTGTATTGACCGGGTGGAAGATTGGAGAAAACAGCCGTTGTAGAAGAGCCGTTCTCTATCCAATTATTGCTTAGTCCGTCTATCATATAAGAATAAGTATAATTATTACCATTGATATAATCGACAGCTACAAAAGATAAATTGAAAAAATTCTGGCTATAATCCAGTTCCAACACTTCCACCTCTTTATCTTGCCGCAAAAAATGATAAATATTATATTCTTTTCCAAAGATAGATAGACGGTAAAACTGCAATTTCGGCATATATTCCATAGCCGTAAGATCGTTTTCATTGATAGTAATAAATCCGTTCGTTCCACCGAAGAAGAGAGTCCCTGTACGCTCGTCCTTAAAGAAAGCACCATCACTGAACTCTGTGACTTCCAGATTATTCTGCCGATTATAAGCCTGGACAGTATTTGCCTCAATATTAAACCGTACCACCCCTTGATTGGTACTTAGCCAAAGATTATGTTCGCCATCTTCCAAAATGCCGTGAACCGTATTATTGGGGAATCCATCTGCCTCATTATATACCCGATAATTACCGGACGACTGCATATGTGTCAACCCAAAACTAGTACCCAACCAATAGCCTTTTTTATTTGAAAGAATGGCAAAAATATCATTTACAGCCTGGTTACTGACTTCCTGGTCAAAACGAAATGGCATCATCACCTCCGTCTTCACATTCATCCGGTAAGCACCATAACCACGATTACCAAACCATAAAATGGAATCATTTTCCTGATGAGACGTAAAAAAGTAATTAGAGGCTCTTCTCCCTCCATCTAACACAATTCTTCGGGTAAACATAACTTTAGGTTCTCCATCAGAAACGTTCAGCACAATTTTCACAATTCCCTCACCTACAGTAGCCACCCAAATCGTACTGTCATTCAATTCACATATAGAGTGCACATATCTCAACGTCTTACCGTCAACCATAACAGGAAACTCTTTTACTTTTCTCTCCCGATAAGAATAATAGTTCATCCCATGCTCCGTTCCTATCCACAGTCGATTCCAACAACTAGGAGCAAAACAGTAAACGGAATTATCCGTCAACGAACTATTCCCTGTATGCAACCGTTCCACATCAAACTTTCCTCCCGTATCTGGAGCATAACGGAGCATACGCAAAATTCCATCTCCTTTAGTCCCCACCCATAACGTTTGCTCATCATCCAAAAACAAAGCCCGCACCGGAGTGTTAATTTGATAGTCAGAAGTATCCAATAAAGTATTCCGAATAGAAAAATGGTCGATGAAATACATATATACCCCCTGTCCATCAGTTCCCACCCAAATAATATCCTGAAATCGATCTTTAAACAGACAGAAAATGCCGGATTCAATGCCGATTGATTGCATGACATATTTAACCTTACTGTCGGACTGATATTTCAAGCAAATCAATCCACTGCTTTTGAAACCGACATAATAATCATCTCTTTGCTTGACAATAGAAGAGACCTGCCCTCGCTGAGCTATCTCCTCTTTCAAATCAGCTATGAAATATTTATTCCGGCTACGCAAATCATACTCATAAAGATCATAAGCATCGTCAATAAAATAAACCAAATCTCCTTCTCCTGATGTCCAAAACAACTCTCCCTCCTGCTCAAACAACGACTGAAGAATAAGTTCCGGAATACTATCTTCCTTCTTTTCAATAACATAACTACGGACATCACCACCGGAAGAAAAAATCCATAGAACATTCGCACTATCCACACATATATACTGTATATCCTCAAAAGCTAACCGCTTTGCATTCAAACGGTGGAATTTAAGTCCTTTCCGATCAAAATAATAAATATAACCGTCATCCTTAATGACCAAGACATCATTCTCCCGCGTTTTTGCCATACAGCTAATATCCTGAAAGTCTTTAAATCGCTGAACAGTTTGCAAATGAGTATCGAAACGGTCGAGTCCATAATTCGTCTGTATCCATAAAACATGGTCTTCCGCTTCCATTATATTATCAATCAAGTTACCAGACAAATTGTTCCGGACATCAACAGGCTTATACAAACGGAGTTCAGTCCCATCAAACACATTTAATCCGTCACACGAACCAATCCAGATCAATCCATCACAATCCTGACAAATAGAAAGAATGGCGCTATTAGACAATCCGTTTTTGCTGGAAAACTGACGCAAACTATATGCTGTAGCCTCAACATCCAACAGACTCCACCAACCGATAACGAGAAAAAAGAAAAATCGAGAAAGATATGTTTTTCCCATAAGCAACAAAGTATTTCATTCAATAGCAAAGGATGCAGTTCATTAATACAAAAGTAATAAAGAAACTTCTTACACCAATAATAAACAGATAATAAATTGCACGATTTTCCGCCATTTCCTCCTCAATTCCTGCCATTTTATCAAGAAAAGACATAAATGGCATAAATTCGTACATACATTCCTCAGCACCACCCCCATATTTGCAACGTCTGATTTTCATAACGGTCAAGACACTATTTTATATCCATTAAACACTAATACGTATGACCTAAAAGTACTCTCCATTCAAAATCAAAACTAGCATCAGAGAATTTTAATCATTTAATTTAATTCCTTAAATCAAAACAAGGTATGACTTGTAGAAAGTATAAACTTTTGTTTTTCAGTCTCGCTATAGCCTCCTTATTTATTCTGGCGCCCGACATTAATGCCGGACAAGCGAGCATATTGAACACTTCGCAAACGAAGAATACCCTCGTAAAAGGAACGGTAAAAGATGTATCCGGTGAACCTCTCATCGGAGTAAGCGTAAGTGTAAAAGGCAAGTCGGGAATCGGAACAATTACAGACATCAACGGCAACTTCTCCATTCAATGTGACGCCAATGATGCACTAGTTTTTTCGTACATCGGCTATGCTACTCTAGAGTTTCCGGTTAACGGAAAGAGTTCTCTTTCCATTAGCATGAAAGAAGACACGAAAGTCCTCGATGAAGTTATTGTAGTAGGATATGGCACAACAACCCGTAAAAGTGCGGTAGGTGCGGTAGACCAAGTAAAAGCCGACATGATTGAAAACCGTCCGGTGGCAAACATGACTCAGGCATTGCAAGGAGCAGCACCGAACGTTATCATACAGCAACGTAACCACAACCCGAATGATAACAAAACGAATTTCAATATCCGTGGTATCAGTACGCTGAATGACAATAGCCCTCTATTTGTGATAGACGGACTGGTAGCTGACGGTGAAAGCTTCAATAAGCTGAATCCGATGGACATCGAAAACATCTCTATCTTGAAAGATGCAGGAACGGCCGCTATCTACGGTTCACGTTCTTCCAACGGTGTAGTAGTGGTGACCACCAAAAAAGGGAAAAAGAACCAGCGTCCGGTAGTCCGCTTGAGCGGCATGATAGGTTGGGAAAATCCGGACATCCTGTTCTCTCCGGTAGCAGGCTATCAAAACGCAACACTGAGAAATCTTGCAGAAACCAATGCAGGCAATGCTCCCAAGTATACTCCTGACCAAATCCGCGATTTAGCCGCTCATCAGAATGAAGAGAGCTGGTTCTTTGACCAGATTATGCGAACAGCCATGCAACAGAATTATAACCTAAGCGTATCCGGAGGTAGCGAACACTCTACCTACATGATTTCAATGGGTTATTACGATCAGGAAAGCAACTATGTAGGAAACGACTCTTTCGGTGTTCAACGCTACAACTTCCGCACAAGTCTGAGTACTGAGCTCGGACGCTTCAAACTGACCGGAATCCTTGCTTATGCCCGCAACAACAGTGTAAGCACTACCGGAGGAAGCCTGGAAGTAGATGCCGCCCGTACCCCGACCTACTATTACTATAAAATGAAATCAGCAGACGGACGATACCTGCTGAATGATATATTGTCCGAGTTCAACCCGCTGGGACAGTTGGAAGCGGGTGGAAGAAATAAATACCGTAATAACTACATCAACACAAACGTTTCCGCCGAAATGAAGATTATTGACGGATTAAAATTGAAAGGAGTGTTCGGTGCTGACATCATGAACGACACACGTTTTACCAGGAATCATGCAGTGGCTTATTATAGTAGCGAAGAAGCCACAGAACCGCGTCCAATCAAAAAAGAGAACAACAAAACCAGTAACTGGAACAGTAACGCCTATCTTATCAATACTCAACTGCTATTGGATTACAACAAAACATTCGGCAAGCATACGGTCAACGGTCTAGTAGGATTGACCAACGAGTCATACACACAAAGCAGTAACGAAATAGAAAAGAAGTATGTAGACCCCGATTTAGGTATTGCTACTGACGAAACAACCAGTGAGCCGGGAAACATCACAGGAAAAACTTCCGTTGACGACAGTAACCGTACCAGCATAACCTCCTTCTTTGGACGTGCAGGTTATTCGTATGCCGACAGATATTATGCAGAATTCAGTTTTCGCTACGACGGAGCTTCTAAGTTCCACAAGGACTATCGTTGGGGCTTTTTCCCCTCAGTTTCCTTGGGGTGGCGCCCTACAGAAGAATCCTTCATGGAGTTTTATAAAGAAAAGATAGGCGACTTGAAGTTACGAGCCTCTTACGGTATCTTGGGCAGTCAAGCAATCGGTACTTACGACCGTTTTACCGTATATGACGTGTATGACAACAGCTATGCCTACAATAACAAAACTGTATCGGGAGCCGGATTCAAACTGGGACTAGAAAATCTGACTTGGGAAAAAACCCAAACATTCAATATCGGTGTCGATGCCTCTTTCCTACAAAACAGTCTGACTGTCACTTTCGATTACTTCCATAAAAGAACGAATGACATCTTAATGAAACCGCTGATTTCTTCCGTATTCGGTACAGAAATGCCTATGGCAAATATCGGCAAGATGCAAAACCAGGGATGGGATCTATCTGTCAACTATCGATTGAAAACTGGGGCGTTTACTCACAATTTCAACTTTAATTTGGGAGATTCTTGGAACAAGGTATTAGAATTCCCCGGAGACGAACAAATTACCCAAGTGGAAGAGTTAAGCCGTATCATCCGGGTCGGTGTTCCCTTGAACTCTTATTATGGCTATAAGATGGCAGGATTTTTCCAAAGTTACGATGAAATTGAAGCGTCTGCCATACCAGTAGGAGCTAAGGTACAACCCGGAGATATTAAATTTGTAGACCGAAATGACGACGGTATCATCGACTCAAAAGATAAGTTTATTCTTGGTAATGCCTTCCCACGTTATACTTTCGGATTCACCTACGGTCTGAACTGGAAAGGGATCGATTTCAGTATGTTCTGGCAAGGAGTAGGCAAACGTGACATGATGTTGCGTGGTGAATTGATAGAACCATATCACGCCAACTACTCTTATACCATTTATAAACATCAACTGGATTTCTGGACACCAACCAATACCGAGGCCCGCTGGCCAAGATTAGCAGCGCCAGGTTCTGACTCCAACAGAAACAACTACGGCAATGGAAACGGCTCCGACCTCTTCTTGCTAGACGGTAAATACTTGCGGTTGAAAAACCTCACGATTGGTTATACCCTGCCCAAAGAATGGACTAAACATTTGGGAATGCAAAAAGCCCGCTTGTATATAAACGGTCAGAACTTACTGACATTCAGCAACAACTCGTTTATAGACCCGGAATCATCCGAATTTGATTCCAAAATGAGCACAAGCGGTGCCAATAGTGGGCGTTCGTATCCTACTCTGCGTTATTTCGGATTTGGTGTAGACATTGAATTTTAATCAAACAACAGTATGAAAAGATATAAACTTCTCTATTTAGTGACTGGGTTTGCTTCCGTGCTGATGACCGGTTGCAACGATATGGAAAATACCCCGTCCAACAAATTCACGGACAACAGCTTCTGGAACTCCACAGAGAAAGCACAATACGTAGTTAACATGGCCTACAGCCAAATGTACAATGCCGGAAGAATGTGGCAGGACGAAAGTCTGAGTGACAATGTATTCGACGGAAGAAATGTAACCGACCCGCGTGCCATTCGCAAAGGTATGGGCACTCCTTCTTTAGAACTCTTTAAAAATGAATGGAAGGATCTATACGGTGGTATCAAAACCTGCCATGTATTTCTGGAGAAAGTAGATCTGGTTCCGGGAATGAATGTAGCTGTCAAAGCACGCATGATTGCCGAAATTCGTTTTATCCGTGCCTTTATCTATTTCCGGCTAACTAATCTGTATGGAGATGTGCCATTCTTTGACAAAGATATTACAATTGATGAATCCAACTCCATTGCCCGTACTCCACGTGCTACCATCATCAGCTTCATCCATCAGGAATTAGAAGATATAGCAAACGCACTTCCCACCCGTGACCAACTGCAAGATGCTGAACAAGGCAAAATTACCAAAGGAGCGGTCAGTGCTCTACAGGCGAGAGTCTACCTAATGGACAGTGACTGGGATAACGTTATCAAATATTGCGATAATCTGATAAAGAAACAGAATGAATATGGCACATACAGCCTTCTCCCCACTTATCGTAGTGTTTTTGAAGAGACAAACGAATATAATCAGGAGATTATTCTAGACCGTGCATACGTTCCTTTCCTACTGACATGGGGTGAGATGTCAGATATGGCTCCGCTATCAGTTGGTGCACGTCTTTGTAACCGCGCTCCGCAACAATCGTTAGTAGACAGTTATTTAATGGTAGATGGCAAAGCATTTAATGAAAATAGCCCGTTATACAATCCAAGTACTCCGTATGCCAACCGCGATTTGCGGCTGACCGCCACTGTTGTTTATGACGGTTATGACTGGAGTAAGAATGTTTCGGACGGTAGTACAGGCACTATCATTCAAATCAATCCGCAATCCAACACAGTGGATAAGTATGAAGCCGGAAGTAACAAAACTGCTACCGGATATTACACCCGCAAATACTATAGCCCACAAGCAAAAGGTGATATGAATTCTGGGGTAAATCTTAGCATCATACGTTATGCCGACATTTTGTTAATGTATGCAGAGGCTCAATTTGAGAAAGGAAACATGGATGCTACTATCTGGAATCAGACCATACTCCCACTCCGAAACAGAGCTGGATTCACAGAAGAAGCAAAAGCTTATCCTACCGAAAAGACAGAAGCGGAAATGAGACAAATCATCCGTAACGAACGCCGTTGCGAACTAGCCCTCGAAGGATTGAGATGGTATGATATCAAACGCTGGAAAGCCGGAAAAGAATACCTTGAAGGATATGTCTATGGCGCAAACTTCAACAACGGTAATCCTATCCGACTGGATAAACGTCAGTTCGATGAAAACAGAGATTATTTATGGGCAGTTCCTCAAAGCCAAATCAACCTAAATCCGAATCTAGCCCCTAACAATCCCGGATATTCTAACTAATCACCCTATTAAAAGGAAATTAATATGAAAACAAAAATAACAAAAGTAGTCGCCTTATTCACTACATTGGCAATCATCTTCTCATGTACGGAAGATATGGAATACAGAGATACGGCAGTAAGCCCGGTGAATCAACTTTATGAACCAATCAGCGGAAAAAGTGTAGAACTAGTAGCATCTGCTACCGCTTCCCTGTTCTTCGAATGGGAAGCAGCGAAAGCTGAAGACAGTGGCTCACCGCTCTACGAAATCGTTTTCGACAAAGAAGGGGGAAACTTCTCTAATCCTCTTTACAAAGTATTGTCTGACAACAACGGGGCGCGCAATTACGCGACTATCAGTCATAAAACACTGAATAAAATAGGTGCAGCAGCAGGATTGAACAGTGGAGAGACAGGTACAATTATCTGGACGGTCATCGCATCACGCGGTCTGAGCACGGCAATGAGCAATGTCTCACATAAACTGACGATCACCCGTATGCTCGGATTTGCAGAGGTTCCATCTCAATTATTTCTCACCGGTGAAGCAACCGAAGGGGGAAGTGATATCAGTCAAGCAGTACCTTGTTCCTCACCCGAACAGGAAACATTTGAAATCTTTACCCGTTTGAAAGGAGGAAAAAGCTATAAGCTGGTAGATAAAACCAATGACAACGCAAACTATTTCTACATTGATGGAAATAGAATTGTAGAAGGCGAAGGCGAAACGACAGTAGAAAAAGACGGAATCTATCGCATCACTATGGACTTCTCTATTGCTTCAGTCTCTATTCAGGAAGTAAAATCAGTAGGAGTATTTTTCTGCCCGAGCAACAAGGTTATTTTCGAACTGTCTTACAAAGGTAACGGAATATTTGAAGGAGAAGGCAAAGTAACGTTTAAACAGGAGAGCTGGGGAAAAGACCAACGTTACAAACTGTTGATGTCTTACAGCGATAAAGATATGTATTGGGGAACATTGAATGACGTAGATTCATCTCCGAACGGAGCTGGTCAAGAAGATTCATATTACTTTATCAAAGAATATGGAATCAATGAAGGTAGTGAACCACAATGGAATCACAAATGGAAATTTGACAATCAGTTTGATGGTAGCATGACCAAAGTCACCGTTAAATTCAACGGAGCAAACTATACACATTTTGTATCTCTCGGAGACGGTGTATCTCCTGAAGAACCGGAAACAACTCCTAAAAACTTATTCTTGACAGGTGAAGCCAGTGAAGGGGGAAATGATATCAGTAAAGCCATGCAATACAATAAACTGGGAGAAGGCATATTTGAAATATTCACCCGGCTGCAAGGAGGAAAGACTTATAAGATGGCTTCTTCTCAAGAAGCAGATGCAAAGTTCTTCTATATAGAAGATGGAGAGATTAAAAGTGGAGACGGAATTACCACTGTCGAAAAAGACGGGATTTATCGTATTAAGGTAGATTTCTCCAACAAATCAGTCATTACAAAAGAAATTAAATCAATGGGACTATGGCACTGCTGGGATCGAAATGTCCTTCTTGACTTACCCTATATAGGAAATGGAGTATTTGAGGGAACAGGTACAATAAGTCCTAGTAATAATAGTAATAATGATAATCGTTACAAACTCCTAATGGTATATGCGGACGATAGCGAATTGATTTGGGGCACCAAAAACGACACAGACGTAGTACCAGGAGCAAACCCAGATCCATCCTATTTCTATATCATGGAAACAAATGATAATGCAGAAGCAGGTCAATGGGAGCGTAAATGGAAATTTAATGATGGAATCATAGGAAATAATACAAAAGTTCGTGTTATTTTTACCGGTGAAAATTACACCCATTCTATAGAACCAGTTAATTAAGAAGATGTATGAAAAAACTATTATTATGTGTCCCGTTCCTCGCGCTGATGTTCCAAAGTTGTGGCAACATCGAAGACGAGTATATGTACGACAAGGGACTTTATACAATCAACTGGGAAGCAGCAGCAGACAGTAGCTCGGTCACCATAATTAACCGTTTCTGGAATGAAACGGGCAATTACTTCAACTATGAAAGCGACGGTTATGACGAAGCTTTTCATTACTGGCCGCAAGCGCATGCTATGGACGTATTGATTGATGCCTATATTCGTACTCATGATGCTAAATATAAAGACTGCTTTGACAAGTGGTATGCTGGCATCAATTCCAAGAACGGCGGAAGTTATTGGAATAACTTCTACGATGACATGGAATGGATTGCCCTGACCATGATACGTTTGTATGAAGTCACCGATGAAGCTAAATATCTGGATACAGCCAAGCAACTTTGGGATTGGATTAAGGAAGGTTGGAATGAAGAATACTGCAACGGTGGTATCGCATGGAACCACGGCGATGTATGGAGCAAAAATGCCTGTTCCAACGGTCCTGCCAGCCTCATCGCCTGTCGCTTATATCAAATAGAAAAAGTGGAGGAATACAAAGAATGGGCTATCAAGATTTACCAATGGGAAAGAGAACATCTGTTCAATCCTGCTACAGGAGCTGTCTACGACAATATAGACGGAAGAACGGATAACTTAAATACCCTGACATTAAGTTATAACCAAGGGACATTTCTCGGAACAGCCCACGAACTGTTTAAGATTACAGGAGAAGCATCATATCTGAAAGACGCCCGCAAAGCCGCTTATTTCGGAATCAGTGACGGCAGCATGATTGACGCAGGAAACAATCTTCTCCGAGACGAAGGAAACGGTGATGGCGGACTGTTCAAAGGAATATTCATCCGTTATTTTGTGAAACTCATTTTAGATGATAATTTGGAACCCATTTATCAGAAGAAGTTTATCACCTTCTTCAATAACAATGCGGATATATTATGGA
>ERZ778513.1982-NODE-1982-length-10781-cov-13.525639_pt1 | contig 10781 bp, 5 predicted proteins | sample MGYA00510345_ERZ778513 | MGnify/ENA primary metagenome ERZ778513 (study PRJEB29527, sample SAMN07138966) | mouse gut metagenome | material: feces | host: mouse | place: China:Nanjing | collected 2016-01-25 ... | reverse complement strand
AATAACGACTGACAACAGAAAAATCAATGAATTTTTTCTGAATTTCATTTATTTTGTAGTCCTTTTCCGACACTGCATGACATTTACAGCTAAGTTTTTGTGCTTTCTCACAAAGAACTGCTGAAGCAGCCTTTTTTCTATCCGAAAATATGACAGGCACTCCGGCTTTCAAAATTCCCGCCTTCTCAGCAGCAATCTTGTCAATTGTATCTCCTAAATATTCCATGTGGTCTAAACCAATCTCTGTAATAATTGTGAGAATAGGATTTTTTATTATATTTGTTGTGTCAAGACGCCCACCAAGTCCTGTCTCCAATAGCAAGACATCAACTTGTGCTTTTGCAAACACATAAATTCCCATAAAAAACAACCGCTCAAAATATGTTGGATTATACTCAGGCGCAATTGCATGATATGTAGTAATCTGATCGGACAACCAATAAAATGCATTCAAAAATTCCTCCTCAGACAGAATATTGCCATCTACACAAAAGCGTTCTCTTGTTGTCATCAAATGAGGAGAGGTAAACATACCAGTCCGATAACCACTTTCCTTGCAAATGCTTTGCAGATAAGCACACACGGACCCCTTTCCATTGGTGCCTGCTACATGAATGATTTTTCCCAGACGCTCCTCACAATATTTACCTCCTGAACAATTCTGTATATACATATAAAATTTTCTTGTATCTTCTAGTGGATTCTTTTTTGCAAACTTCGGAACTTCTTCCAAAAATTGTTCCGCTGCGGCATAATTTTTTATTTGTCTTTCTACCATATTTTCCCCCTGCATTGGACTGCTTAATCAAGTAGGGAATCCTTACTTACTGTGCGACCGTTGCACTACTCTAGCAATTTATTTCTTCTACACCGAGCTGCGCAATCGAGTAGGGAAGGTTGCTTTCCCTACTCGCCGCGCGACCTGTGCGCCGCTTTAGCGGCTTATTTCCTCTGCACGGGTCTGCGCATAAAAAAGGCTCGCCTCGGAACGCGAACCCTTTTAAAGCTGAACTCTGTAATGGATTGTACAATATTGTTTTTAAATAACCACCACTGTCCCGACAATCACACCATTCTGCGAGGAATACTCCATAAAACTTGTGTCACGATTAATGACCATCCGATTGTCATCAATGCTAATAACAGTACCCTTATAGATATTCCCACTAATTTTAATCTTGGCCTCTCTTGATTTTAGTATTGTATTCTCTAACTCGTCGGCCTGTCTTTTTGCTTTCATACACTTTACATAAATCTGATTTTTTCTGACCTTAAGGTCATTGAGATGCGCCTGAAGCTGTTCATTAAGCTCTCCTGTTTGCTGTCTAACACGCAAGATTTTTGCCATTCCTGCTGCCACTTCATCCAACTCTTGATTGAGCTTATTGTACTGTTCATTCATTTCGATACGCTTTTCCATAATCTCTGGCATTACACCTACATGGATTCCTGTCTTAATTTCTGACATATTGCCTGCGTTCTGGCAACTAACCCCCATCATTGCATGCACATATCCTCCTGCAATCAGTCCCTTCTTACCAGTAAGTGTGATCTGATCCCCTGCAGTAACCTTTGAATTTAAAATAACATTCGACTGAACGCTTCCGCCTGCACTAACATTCGCATATTCAATAAATTCTGTAAAAATATCTCCGCCCGCGACAATTGCACCTTTTCCTGCCCCTTGCATACCACGTTTCAGGCAGACTGTACCTCCTGCTGTTATGTTCGCTGACTCAACTACACCGTCAACAGTAAGGCTTTTTCCAGCATGGATTGTAACTCCAGCCTCCACATTTCCATGAATGATGACGTCGCCATTAAAATCAACCAATGCATTGTTTGCATAGTCACATCCACCTTGAACTTCATATACCTCTACTACAGACAACTTATTATCGCCGTCATACTCAATCTTGCCAGACTTAGCTGCATAGTATTTATTGGGGTCTTCCTCGTTGCTAATTCCCTTTCCTGTAAGCGGTCGAAGCTCTTTATATGTATTTGCCTTTTCGATAGCTCCAGTAACATCCCGTCCAGCAGTCCCTTGAATTGCTGGATGATACACGGCAAGTAATTGTCCTTCCTCTACATTCTGTACCAAAGACATACTCCTGTAGTCTACTGTACCATCCTTTCGGATCTCTGGCTTTGGTTTTTCTGTGTTAAAGAAAAACTCAAACCGCCCTGCATTTCCCGGATCTCCTTTTTCACTGGATGCTATCTTTACCTCACGCTCATAGATCTGTTTCTTACACATTGCTGCTACATGTGACTCATTGATACCCGCAACGACTCCATTTAGCTGAAGGTATCGTATAATCTCTGGCTTTTCGTACCTTGTGCCTTCTTCGGGCGCGCACAAGTAAAGCCACGCTTCAGTTTTATCGTCTGCTATTCTGACATAAGATTTGACATTAACCATCTGCTCACCTCCGAGAAGGCATAAACCGCCCTCTTATGTCTTTATTGTAACACGATTTACCTCAATTGCGCAAGCCGTTCTGTGACTTGTTCCTTCATTTGTACATATTTTGCCAATTTTTCTCTCTCCTCAGCAATCTTTGCCTCTGGCGCCTTTGACATAAATCTTTCATTGTTTAGCATACCATTCACACGTGCAAGTTCACTTTCCAAACGTTTTTCTTCTTTTTCTAGACGCGCAATCTCCTGCGCTATATCAACCAGCTCCGCAAAAGGAATATATATATTGGCATTGGCAATCACAATAGAAACTGCATCATCTGCAATCCCATTCTTATTATCTTGAATCTCCACATCAGACGCATAGGCAAGTGACGCAAAGAAAAGTTTTCCCTCTATAAAAGTTTCCCTAATTTCTGCCTTGTCAGAGACAACAAAGACATGTGCTTTCTTTGAAGGCGCCACATTCATCTTGGTACGAACATTTCTGATGCCGCGCACTGCCTCCTTAATAATCTCAATGTCTTTCTCATCCTTTATAAAGCTGCGCGCCTCTGTATACTCTGGCCACTTAGATATCATAATGGACTCTTCCTCAGACTGAAGTGTACAGAAAATCTCCTCTGTGATAAATGGCATATATGGATGCAACAGTTTTAACGCATCAATCAGCACCGTCTTTAATGTCCACAGCGCTGCATTTTGCGAACTCATATTATCAGAATTATACAGTCGTGGCTTAACCATTTCAATATACCAATCGCAGAACTCATCCCAAATAAAATCATAAACCTTCTGAACAGCAATGCCCAATTCAAAGCTCTCCATATTGTCAGTAACTTCTTTTATAAGGCTGTTCAGTTTTGATAAGATCCAGCGGTCCACTGGTTCCAAAGAATCAGATGCGTTCGTCACAGTCTTGCCATCCATATTCATTATAATAAAACGTGATGCATTCCAGATCTTATTTGCAAAATTCCGATTTGCCTCCACCCGCTCATAGTAAAAACGCATATCATTTCCAGGTGCATTTCCTGTGATTAAAGTCATTCGGAGTGCATCCGCACCATACTGTTCGATAACCTCAAGCGGGTCGATCCCATTTCCCAGAGACTTTGACATCTTGCGCCCTTGCGCATCGCGCACCAATCCGTGAAACAACACTGTGTGGAACGGCTTTTCTCCCATATGTTCATAGCCTGAGAAAATCATACGAATCACCCAGAAAAAGATAATATCATATCCTGTCACAAGCACATCTGTCGGATAAAAATAATCCAATTCTTCTGTTTTGTCAGGCCATCCAAGTGTTGAGAATGGCCAGAGCGCAGAAGAAAACCATGTGTCAAGGGTGTCTGGGTCCTGCGTAAAATGTGTGCTGCCGCACTTTGGACAAGCTTCTGGCATCTCCTTTGCAACAATAATCTCTCCACAGGCATCACAATAGTAAGCCGGAATCCGATGTCCCCACCAAAGTTGTCTGGAAATACACCAATCTCTAATATTGTCCGTCCAATTATAGTACGTCTTTTCCATACGCTCAGGAATCAATTTAATAGCACCATTCTTCACTGCTTCTACTGCTGGTTTTATTAACTCGTCCATTTTGACAAACCATTGTTGTTTTACAAGTGGTTCAATTGTTGTTTTGCAGCGGTCATGTGTTCCTACATTGTGACTGTAATCCTCTACTTTTACAAGAAGCCCCATCGCATCAAGCGCTTCAACAATTGCCTTTCTTGCCTCATAGCGGTCCATACCCGCATACTTCCCACCGTTTTCATTAATGGTGGCATCATCATTCATAATATTGACAATTGGAAGATTATGCCGCTTGCCAACCTCAAAATCGTTTGGATCATGCGCTGGTGTAATTTTTACTACACCTGTTCCAAACTCCATATCAACATATGTGTCTTCCACCACTGGAATCTCACGGTTCATCAAAGGAAGCATCAATTTCTTTCCGCGCAGATGCGCATATCGTTCATCCTCTGGATGAATCGCCACCGCAGTATCTCCCAACATTGTTTCTGGTCGTGTTGTCGCAAATGTTAGATACTCGCCCGATTCTGTACCATTTTCATTTAATACTGGATATTTTATGTGCCACAAATGCCCTAATTGTTCCTCGTACTCAACCTCCGCATCTGAGATTGAAGTATTGCATATTGGGCACCAATTAATCATTCTCGCACCTTTATAGATATACCCTTTTTCATGCATCTTACAGAACACTTCTGTCACAGCCTTATTACAGCCTTCGTCCATTGTAAAACGTTCTCTGTCCCAGTCACACGATGAACCTAACTTCTTTAATTGACTAATAATACGCCCACCATACTCTTTTTTCCAGTCCCAAGCACGCTCAAGAAATTTCTCTCGTCCTAAATCCTGCTTATCTATACCTTCTTCTTTTAATTTCTCAATAATCTTGACTTCTGTAGCAATACTAGCATGGTCTGTTCCTGGTTGCCAGAGCGTATTGTACCCCTGCATCCGCCGAAATCGAATCAAGATATCCTGCATTGTATTGTCAAGTGCATGCCCCATATGAAGCTGTCCCGTAATATTAGGAGGCGGAATTACAATTGTAAATGGTTTTTTATTCCTGTCAACCTCTGCATGAAAATATTTTCGTTCCAGCCATTTCTGATAAATTTTATCCTCCAGACCATGTGGGTCATAAGTCTTTGCCAACGCTCTACCCATGTTCTACTCCTTTCTATATACAAAAAAGCCTTTCCTGCAGACCACTGCAACAAAGGGCGAATCAATTGCCGATGGATGCGCCTCTTTGGCTTTCCTTTTCGAGAATATTCGTATTTTATTATAGTAGTAAATCTGTAGCAAATTGTCAATAAATTTTTTTATTTTTATATATAATCTTTTCTTCGGGCATGATATACTATAAACTATGTTATAATTCAATACGTTTCATTAGGAACTGTTTTCTGAACAGTTCCTTACAAAAGTACAAGGAGGATTCCTTTCGTGAAAAAAAGATTCTACAAAGCAAAGAAAATAATTTTATACACCACAGCAGCATTGATCTTTTATGCAACCCCACTATCAGTTTTTGCGGCTGAGACCAATACGCTACCTGCAGAAAGTATCCCAGTACAGAACACGCCTGTGGAAAGTACGCCTACGGAAAACAATCCTGCAGAAAATATTCCTGCAGAAAGTACACCTGTAGAAAATACACCTACAGAAAGTAGTCCCGCGGAGAATACCCCCACAGAAAGTGTCCCCGTGACTCCCCCTTCCACCGAACCGCCTCTTGTGCAAAAGCCTGATGAATCCCAGTCACCAACTGAGATTCCTTCCACGGATGCTTCCAATACGGAATCGGTTCCCAACCCAACTCTGCCGCAGCTTCCTTCTGACATTACGACAACACCACCAGAACAGCCCTCTATAAAGCCTCCTGCTTCCGAAGATTCTTCCAGTCAGGATAGTTTTAATGTGACTCCTATGAGCGGAATATACTACGCAACAACCAAGCTCAATGTTCGCAGTGGACCCGGTCAAAGTCACAAAAAATTAGGCACATTAAAACAGGGGCAGGAAATTACCATAACTGGAAAAACTACAAATAACTGGTACCAAATTGAATACTCTGGTAACGCTGCGTATGTCTCTGCAGAATTTTTGTCAAACACACCACTAAATGGCGCTGATACATCTGTCACAGTAACACCTTCCTCACCTGACACCACAATTTCTGATGATGAAGCTAATGTGCCAGATGATATGGATAGTGATTTGGCATCAGACATGCAGACTGAAGAAAATACAGAAGAAAACTATTCAGAATCTTCTGGCAGTTTGTTTGGCACCCCTGTGGTGGTTGGATTAGCAATCGCTATCTTCGCTGTGTTGGCATTAATCTGTTATTCTGTATACAGTTTCTTTCGGAAAGATAGCAGTACTACTGAAGAATACGAAGATGAATCTTATGAAGACGAATATTCTAATGACGAATATTCTGATGAACAATACTATGAAGAAAGTTATTCTGACGAAGAATTCTATGAAGAAAGTTATTCTGATGAACAATACTATGAAGAAAATTATTCTGACGAAAAATACTATGAAGACGAATTTTATGAAGACGAATATCCTGAAGAAGTGTATTCCGACGAAGAATATATCGAAAAAACGGATTTGGATCAGCATTATTTCAACGAAGAATATACCGAAGAAGTATATTCTGATACTCAATATACAAATGATATGTACTCTGAAGAAAATTATTTTGACGAAAACGATTCCGACGCGGAATATTCCAATGAAAATGATTCCGATGAACAGTTTTTTGCAGAATATTCTGGCGAAAATGAGTTCGATCAGAATTACTCTGATGAAAAAGAGTTCCATCCTTCAAAAAATTCTCCCCCAAACAAATAGAATTATTTGTATTTATGCAATTGAGTAGGGAAAGTTCCTTTCCCTACTCGCCTCGCTGGACATTCATGTGCACAAAAAGAAAGGGGCTGTTGCAAAGCGTACATACGTCATTTGGCAACAACCCTTTTTCTTTTTCACTTGTTAAAATCCAATCTTGTTATTTGATTTTGTCCGCAACATCTTTATATCTCCATCGATCTCTCCAAGTGTCTCCAACACTCCATCTGCTGTCTCAAGCTGTGCGGAGTTGATGCAAAATACAATCCTTACTTTTCCCCCGCCAAAAATTTTAGAAAAAATGCCTGGCTTCTCCCATCTAAGGAAATAGGAAACTCTCGCTTTCATAAACGCTTTCTCCAGCATCGTCTTTGTCTCTGGATCTGTGACAGAACAAAAATCTATCTCATTGTTTACTTTTACCTTGCTATACTCATTTTCCAAAGTTGTGACGCCTTCTTTCGTTTTTATTTCTAATAATATGTTATTCCCTCTTTCATTATTAATGTCTGGCCATGATTCACATCCACAATGGTAACTGCACAATTTTTATGCACACCGCCCTTCCAGAAATCCTCAATGCCAATCCCACGCATATTTGACAAAAGCCCTCGCAAAGCTGCTCCATGCGTCGACACCAATATTGTTTCATTTTCTATATGCTTATTATGCACGATTTCCTGCAAAAAATCACCAGTTCTTACTTTTAATTCCTCTATTGTCTCAGCACCTTTTGGTGGTTGATACTCCTCTGGCTTGTCAAAAAAATTCATAAATGCAGGATCAGGAATATTATAGTTATCCTTTCCACAGCAAAGTCCTTCATACTCTCCAAAACTAATCTCAATAATTCGCGGTTCTTCAATCACAGGAATATTTCGGTCACCCTTTATAATCATTGCTGTCTCATACGCCCTCTTTAACGGACTTGTGTATATTTTGGAAAATGGTACTTGTGCAAGTGCCTGTCCTGTTATGTGAGCCAATCTACGCCCTTCCTCATTCAACGGAATATCTGATCTTCCTTGAAAACGTCTCTTTACATTCCATTCTGTCTCTCCGTGGCGTATCAAATACAGCTTCATTCTTTCCTCCATACACAACATAGTCTTTTAGATTCTTCTTTATGCTTTTAACGTCCGTGATAAAATGTCAAAAAACCCATAGCAATTACATAAATACTATAATATACTTTTAAAAAAAATACAAGATTGCAAAATCACATCCGTTGCTTTTTTTTCTAAAAAACCGTATACTAAAAATGTAACCTATTTCATAAATTTATTGCTTGTGCGGCTGCTATCCGACAGCAATGAATTGTTAGATTGACGATTCACTCTTTAATGAACAAAAATAGCTGCGTTAACAGACGTAAAAGTGCAATAGCACGATTTTTGCAAAGGAAAGAGCAAGTTGTTTTCAACAATTCCATCGCACAGTTGGCAAATTTTTAGGGAGGAGATGCTATGATCCGATACTGTAAAAACACAAGATATTCTATTTATTACACACTTGCAAAAATTTTTATTTGTATGTTTTTGTTCCTCTCAGTTTTTGAAGTTCTGTCTGTAAGGGCAGCAGAAGTTCCAGAAACGGAGAATCCAACACCTGATACACCTCCAAAAACAGAAATATCTATTTTAAACTCTAAGATATCTGTAGGCACATCGCTCGATTACACAGCACCAATCATAATCACTTACTATGACTGTTATGGTACACGCATCGCTCAGAAAAAATCTGAGAAACCAAAACAGGGAGATGCACATACGATAACCATCAGCGAATTTTATGATCCCATGACTGGTGAAAACTATGCAGAATATGAAATCACCGCCTACAATGCGACTGCAAAGAGTATGAAGCTCTCCTTAAAAGGAGTGTCTTCTGGTCCAGAATTATCACATAAACTTACAGAAATCATCATAAAAAAAGCACCTAATAAAACTAGCTACTCCGACGGGGAATCATTTGACAGAAGTGGTATGGTAGTAAGTGCATTTTACTCTGATAATCGATGGCGAAATATTTCAAATTATACAGTCAGTCCAGAAAAATTATCTGTTGGAATGGATTCTGTTAAAATCACCTTTTCAGAAGGTACTGGAAAGGACAAAATAACCAAAACAACCACCCAACGTATCACCGTTCATTCTGGATCTGATTCATATATCATTACAGCAAACGCTGCAGCAGGTGGGTCTATTTCTGATTCGGGAAACCATTCTGTAAATCGTGGTAACAGCAAAACCTATACAATCAGCCCGTCAGGAGGACATCGAATTAACTATGTGGAAGTGGATGGAAATAACGTAGGTGCAGTCTCCTCTTACACCTTCCATAATGTGCATGAGAATCATTCCATTAATGCTTATTTTGTGGCAGGCAGTTTTGAATCCAACAAAAAACTAACTGTAATTGGAAGTTTTGCTGTAACAAATGCGTCTGGGTCTTACCAACCTAGCGCCAAAATATCAATCGATGCGGGTTTTGTGCCTGGTTTTTCCTTTGCAGGGTGGACCTCATCCGACGGAAGCCTTTATTCACAACCTACAATTTCCTATATCATGCCTTCTTATGATGTCATATTATATGCTAACTGGATTCCGTCCAACTTATCAAATACACAGCATCTTATAAAAACCACTAACTTAAAAGAACCACAACTATTTGGCTGGACAGATATCGCTAATAAGCTTGCATTCTTCAATTCGGAAGATCTCGCTCAGCCAGGAAGTCCTGTTTTGAATGTCGCCGTGGAAGGTATGCAATGCTATATAGATGCCACCCCAATAGCAATGCTCAATACACGACAAGGAATTGCTCTTGAGGTATCTTTTGGTACAGATGCAAGTTTTGTTTTCTATAGTGATGTGGATAACTCCCATTTTACAGGGACAGATTTAAGCTATACCTGTACTACTGGCACAGATCTTTTCTTCCATGAAAAAAAGATTGTATTTGCACAGCCAGGAGGTATCAATACTAATATTTGTATCTCTTTATCTTTGCCAGAAGCACAGCCAGGGCAACTCGCATATGTATATTTGATAGATGAAAATGGTTCAGAAATTATCTATCTTCCTGCTGTCGTTGACACAAATAAAAAAATATCTATACCAATTAATACAAAAATCAATCTAAGCGTTAAATATTAAAACAAATTTAATTGAATAAGAAACACACTTTCCATGTTACAGATGCACCATACAATCGTATATTTCTTCTGTATCAGCGAGTGCATAAAAAAGCGAGAACGTCTAAAGACTCCTCGCTTTTTTCTTTTTATGCGCAGACCCGTGCAGAGGAAATAAATCGCTAAAGCGACGCACAGGTCCGCGCAAGTAGGGAGAAGATGAATCTTCTCTACTTGATTGCACACGGGCACCCAAGTGAAATTTGTCAGCAAAAACTGACGGGTGCCCAGCGCGCGAGTAGGAAGAAGGTAAATCTTCTCTACTCGGTCCTTAGAACACATATAGACTGTGCAGGCATTGACAGCACTCCTGTATTAAGTTCGACCACTTCTCCGTTTAGCGTAAGATATCCATAGAGTTCCATATCTGCAAGCATAGTTTCTTCAAGAGAAATCGCGATCACTTCATCTGATGTGTTATACGCAATCGCTATTGTGCTATCCTCATAAGTCTTTGTAATCACTGCCTGATTTCCCTCAGTCAATTCTTCAACAATCTCAATTTCTCCCCGCGCAATCTCAGGATTCTCATTTCTAAGTCGCACAGCTCTTTTGTAATAATTTAAGATAGAGTATGGGTCCTTTTGTTGCTGTTCAACCCCTGCAAACACACTGACAATATCCTTATCCGCATCTACAGGGCCATTTGTCATGCCTGTAGTGTCTGTGTCTGACCAAATCATTGGCAAACGTTTATTCTCATCTTTTTTTCCAGAGCTTGACATTCCAATCTCCTCGCCATAATACACAA
>ERZ778513.1977-NODE-1977-length-10812-cov-6.266989_pt1 | contig 10812 bp, 12 predicted proteins | sample MGYA00510345_ERZ778513 | MGnify/ENA primary metagenome ERZ778513 (study PRJEB29527, sample SAMN07138966) | mouse gut metagenome | material: feces | host: mouse | place: China:Nanjing | collected 2016-01-25 ... | reverse complement strand
TTGGCGTACCGTTAGTACGGATGCATGGAGGGGGCAGTGGAGGGGGATATTGCCGCAGGGCTGGATTCAAGAGTGAGGGAATAGATTGATATATGTTTATAAAAAAGCTATCTGTTTTCAGATAGCTTTTTATTGAAGATTTTATAAGATAAACTTTTTGAGGTAATTGCAAAAGATTATCTGTTGGCCATGATCTGAGATTCAACCTGATCAATATTAGCCTGGTCAAAAACCATTGTCTTATTATTAGGCAAATAGGTAAAAACTTTATCTTTTTTCAAGTCAACTACTTTGATTTTAGTCTCTCCATTCATTTGATACCAAGCTTTTTCTTTGGGAAAATATTGGAAATCTACCTGTACGTCCTGGTAGGCAACAGACATATTGTTTTTACTTTTGGTGATTTTGTATATCTGTCCTTCGTGCAGGATGGTGGATTCTTCTACTTCTCCCGATTTCATAGCAATGGGATTTTTTTCTCCCCAAAACTCGATTGAATTAAAAATTAATCCGTCACCCAATACTGTTAATTCATAGGCGGGTAAAATGCATAAACCTAAAAATACCAGTTCGTTTACAAACTTTTTTTGAGATACCTGACCGTTCCAGTCATGTAATTTACTGGTTAAGGCAAATGAACCATAGCATCCTGTCATGGAAACAGCTGTAGCTCCCAATAATACTGCAACAGTAGTTTTTGTAATAAACTTTCTCATAATCAATTCTTTTTATTATATAAAAAATATAAATATATTATAAGTATGTTGTAAAAATATAATTTTTGATGGAAATATGCAACTTCTATTTTTTCTTTTACGTAGGGAAATTTTTTAATAAAGTGTAGAATGTTTTTTTAGAAAGAAGAGATAAATTATAAATAATTGTAAATTTGCGTGGAAAATACAACAATTCAAATGAATATTGTTGTATTTGAAACATTTTTTTGTTTTGAATTCAGGATAATTCTTTTTAAATATAGTGATATGTCAGTTTATTTTAGTTTTAAGGAAATCATTAGTGCTTTTATGGTTCTTTTTGCTGTCATTGATATTTTAGGTGCGATACCTATTATTGTCAGTTTACGGGAGAATAATCAGAAAATAGAAGCAGGAAAAGCTGCTATTATATCTTTTGTAATTTTAGTATCTTTTTTGTTTCTGGGACAAGCTTTATTGGGATTGTTTAATGTAGACATATCTTCTTTTGCGGTAGCAGGAGCTTTGGTATTATTGGTGCTTGCGGTGGAGATGATTTTTGGTATTGAAATATTTAAGAATGATAGTCCCTGCGGTTCGGCAACGATAGTTCCTTTGGTATTTCCTTTGATAGCAGGTGCAGCTTCCTTTACTACTTTACTTTCTTTGCGGGCAGAGTACAATATTTTGAATATTATTATTGCTGTTGCTTTGAATATGCTGGTGGTTTGGATTGTGCTTCGGTATGTTTATTACGTGGAACGTTTATTTGGGAAAAGTGGTATTTATGTTATGCGTAAATTTTTTGGTATCATTTTGTTGGCTATTGCAGTCCGTTTGTTGACCGGAAATCTGACTTCTCTGATCGGAAGTTTTTAGATTTTATCTATAAATTTTATCAGGCGGTTGGCATAAATCAGATACAAAATTGTCCAGAACAGAAAACGGAACATACGTCCGATAAACATATAAATAAAGGTACGGGTACGGTTGGTGTGGTAAAATCCAAGGGCAACGTTAGAAATGTCACCCAATACCGGAACCCATACAAACAAGGCCAGAAAGCTGCCATATTTTACAATCCATTTTTTTTGTTTTACTAATTGTTCCTCTTTAATGTGGAAGAATTTTTTTATTCGGTTGGTATTGCCGGCATGGCCTATTTCATAAATAACTAATCCACCCAACCATCCTGCGATAGAGGCAATGGTTAGGCAAGTCCAGGGATTAAATCCTTTGGAGAGCAGGAGTACGTATAAAACATCGGCTCCCAGGGGAATGAAAAGGGCGGAAAAGAAACAGCCGGCAAATAGGCCTAAATATCCGTAGCTTGTCCAGTTAGGAGGAGTGAGTAGAATAAAAATTGAATCGTAATCCATCATATAATCTTTCATACAGGTGTACGAATGAACAAGCTGAAGGTTTGTTTTGAAAATAAATTCTGAAAATATCGGAAAACATTTCAGGATATGTGGGGAAAGAAGCGTTCTGCAAAGTGAAGATATAGAAAAATCCAGACCAAGAAACGGCCTAAACGACCGATTAGCATATAAATGGCAGAAAGCCATGGATTAACTTTATAAAATCCGAGGGCAATAGCAAATAGGTCACCAGCAATGGGTAACCAGGTAAATAAAGCCAGCCATATTCCGTACCGGTCTATGTTTTTTTTCTGCTGGAGAAGTTTTTCTTCTTTTACTTTCAGCCACCGTTCTATCCATTCCCATTTTCCAATCCGTCCAAGCCAATAGGATGTGAGTCCTCCTAACCAATTGCCCATAGTGGCTATAAGCAGACAGATCCAGGGGTTTCCGCCTAAAGCGAGTGTACCTATCAAGAGCACGTCTGCACTCATGGGAATGAGGGTTGATGCTAAAAAAGATCCCAGGAATAAGCCCCAATACCCTAATTCTATGAATGAATTCATGACGTTGGGATTATACGATTTCTATCCGTATATTCCCTTGAGCTTCAGGAGTGAAAACCAGACATTTACGATGAAGAGACTGATTCTCAAAATTAATCAAAAGGGTAGGGTCGATGGGTTTACCGTTTACCCGAATTTCAAAGTGTACATGGTCTGTGGTGGCTCGTCCGGTTTCTCCGGTAAGACAAATGGGAGTGCCGGCTGTGATATGGTCTCCGGAGTGGACCAGGTGTTTCGAATTATGGGCATAAACGGTTTCTAAACCGTTGTAATGACGGATAACGATGACGTTACCGTATCCACGACTCCAGTTTGCCATACGTACCACTCCGTCAAAAGCAGCTACTACGGTGTCCTGACAATTGATTTTTAAATCCATGCCGGTATGCATCCGACCGTTGCGGCGTCCGAAAGGGGATAATAAACGGGCTCCGGGAAGGGGAAAAACAAAAGCTTCTTCCGGAATATTTTTCAGGTCAAGTACCAATTCCTGCCTGCGTGCGAATAGTTCTTCATGGGAAAGGCCGACGATGTGTTTTTCTACCGAGGAAAATGAATCCCGGAGTTCCAGTATGGGTTCGTAAAATTTTGCCGGCTGGGTCTGATAAAAAGCAAAATCAATTTCTAAGTCTGAAAGCAGGCTGTCTGGAAGATTAAAAACAGGTGGAGGGGTATAGGATAATTGAGTAGGGATAGTAGTGCGGCGTGAGCAGGAGCAGAAAATGACTACTATTATACAAATGATGGTTCGTGTTCGTTGAATAAATCCCATGTAATCTGTTTAGGTGAATGAATATGCAACATTATTTATAGTAATGTTTTTGCTACGCAAATATAATATATTAAGTTGCTTTCATTAGTGAAACTCCTTGTTTTACAACTAATTTTAACATGGTAACGTTTCCGGAGAAATTTATATTTGCTCCTTATTTTACCTTCTTTCTTGCTTATCTTTTAGTTTTATTTGTACTACCTTTGCCTGGCTTTTGAAAGAAGTAACAAGAGAGGATATTAAGTGTTCAGAAATGGAATGGTTAAATAGTATTTTGGTTGAGCATACTGTTATTCAAGCTGTTGTTGTGATTGCCCTGATTTCAGCAATAGGTTTGTTATTAGGTAAAATTAGTGTTTGCGGAGTTTCCTTAGGAGTGACTTTTGTTTTTTTTGCCGGCATTGCTGCCGGGCATTTGGGTTTCTCTATAGACTCTCAGATGTTAAACTATGCTGAAAGTTTTGGTTTGATTTTGTTTGTCTATGCCTTGGGGTTACAGGTTGGGCCTGGATTTTTTGGATCTTTCCGGAAGGGAGGAATGACTTTGAACTTTTTGGCTATGGCAGTTATCTTGGTGGGTACCGTTATGACTTTAGTTTTTCATGTCCTGACTGGTGTATCTTTGCCGGATATGGTAGGCATATTAAGTGGTGCTGTTACCAATACTCCTGCTCTGGGGGCTGCCCAGCAGACATTGAAGCAGATGCATATAGATGCTGCTGACCCTGCATTAGGGTGTGCTGTTACTTATCCATTGGGAGTTGTAGGAGTTATTTTAGCAGTGATTGTTTTAAGAAAAATGTTTCCTAAGAAGACAAAAGAAGTTATTGTTGCAGATGACAAAAGCAAGCAGACTTTCATTGCCGGTTTTGAGGTTTGTAATCCCGGTATTTTTGGGAAAAGTGTTAAAGAAGTGGCCCGTTTGGCTACTCATTCTTTTGTCATTTCTCGTTTGTGGAGGGAAGGGAAAGTAACTATTCCAACTTCAGATACTGTTTTGCACCAGGGAGACCGTTTATTGGTGATTACTACTGAAGCTGACGAAGAAGCGATGAAAATCCTTTTTGGAGAAGAGGAGAATGTAGATTGGAACAAAAAAGATATTGATTGGAATGCTATTGATAGCCAGCTGATATCTCAGCAGATTGTAGTGACGCGTGCGGAAATTAATGGAAAAAAATTGGGAACATTAAGGTTACGGAATAATTATGGTATAAATATTACTCGTATTTACCGGGCTGGAGTTCAACTGTTAGCTACCCCTGAGCTGATACTGCAATTGGGTGATAAATTAATAGTGGTGGGGGAAGCTGCAGCCATAAGCAATGTAGAGAGGGTTTTGGGCAATCGGTTGATTAGTTTGAAAGAACCCAATTTGATTGCGGTTTTTATCGGTATTGTGTTGGGGCTTGCAGTCGGAGCAATTCCTTTCTCAATTCCCGGAGTAGAGTTCCCGGTACAGTTGGGCTTGGCTGGCGGACCTATTGTTGTGGGAATTTTAATGGGGGCTTTCGGACCGCGTTTCCATATGGTTACTTATACGACCCGTAGTGCAAACCTGATGCTCAGAGGGTTGGGATTGTCTATCTATCTGGCTTGTCTCGGATTGGATGCCGGAGTACATTTTTTTGAGACGGTTTTTCGGCCTGAAGGTCTGTTGTGGATTGTTTTAGGATTTGCTATTACCATTCTACCTGTTATGTTAGTTGCCATTTTTGCTTTAAAAGCCATGAAAATTGATTTCGGTTCCTTGGCAGGCATGTTGTGTGGAAGTATGGCTAATCCGATGGCATTGAATTATGTAAATGCAACAGTGGAAGGAGATAATCCTGCTGTTTCTTATGCGACTGTTTATCCTTTGTGTATGTTTGTCAGGGTGATTATAGCCCAACTATTGCTTATGTTGTTTTTATAAGCCTGTTCCCTGGGGTAGTTTGAGGGGAACAGACTTAAGTGTGAAAGTATTAATATCCCATAGGGTAGCCCTGGTAAAACCAGTGCATAATATGTGAACCGAACAACAACCCTAAAACAATCCATACGGCCAGTAAGATTAAGGTTGCTTTGGCCCAGTTGGCTTTGGTGATATTGGTGTTCCGGTTAAAGGCCCAAACGAATAACATAATGATATTCACTAAGGGAATAGCGAGTATAATAAGGGTGATAACCCAGTTTCCGATGGATACCTCCGGATAGATGCGGGGAATAGGTCTTTCTTTTTCCATGATATTTTTTGTTTTATAGTTAATTTCCGGTAAACCGATTTTACTGAAAACGGATTTCCGGTTTTTCCTGAAACAGGAAAAGGGGAAATTTAATGCCTAATGTTGTAAGGCAGCAGGTTTGGGTAAAATCTGTTGTTCGGGAAGTTATACGCAGGAGTACTGTGAAAAGGTTTGTGGAAACAAGGATTTTAATCTAACATTAGATTCATATAGGGTTGTTGGGCAGGAGCTAAATGATTCAGAGGAAAAGGAAGCTGTTCCGGATGGTATCCCAGGAGGGCTTGGGTTAGTGTGGGAATATCCGTTTCGGCATCTGTAGTTGTACCAGTCGGTTTTATCTTTTGGCATTCTCCTTGGGAGAGTTTGTAAATTCCTGTATTGAATGAAAGTTGGGGATCATCTATTTTGATGGTAAGGGTTAGGCCTGGGTTTTGTTTGGAAACTTGCTTTAGCATTTGTTGGGCGTTAATAATGCGGGCCATTCCGTAACTGTGGTGATGGAGACCGTAGGGTGGGAGTTTACAAATGATAGGTTTGTCCGGCCATATGTTAAAAACTTGTTTCAGCAGTGCCTTTTTGCATGATTCGTTTTCCCAGAGGATTTCTTTGATGAAGGTGTGATTTGCTTCGGGGATTGCTAAGGCCCATCCTTTTATTTCCTGGTTTCGGGAAATGGTTAGCAAACGTCCTCCGCATAAGTAAGCTTCTTCGATAATAGCCATATAATCTTCATAGGAATGTTGTATACAACAAATTCTGTGCTCCATCGCTTGGCTGAAAAAACGATAGGTTGCAGTAGTGAATTCAGGATGAAAAGTTGTTGGACTGGTGACTTGAAAAGAAAAATCGTGAGGAATACTGTCAGGCACATATATTTCGGTTGAGTAGTCAAAGACGCTGGCATATCCCAACTTGTTGTAATATTCAAATAAACAGTCTTCTGCGGGAATAAGAGTGCTGAGAATCACTCCTGCTTTGTTCATCTTGGTGAGTGCTTCTTTGAGCAAAAGAGTCATATAGCCTTGGTTGCGGGCCTCCTGACAGGTGCATGCTCCTGAGATGTAAGAGGTAAGGATAACTGTTTTGAGCCAGGACATAGGGTATGGTAGCAGGAGGAGGGAAGAGACAGGCTTGTGGTTTTCTTCATATACCAAAGCATTTTCGTTGCTGTATTTCTTCTTGAAATAGAATTGGATGAAATCTTCCGGATCTTGAAAATTTTGCTTCCATAATTCCATGATTTGCTGTTTTTTCCCCATAACTTACTTTTTTATAGCCCTTGCTTTTTCCAGCAGAATTGTAGGATGGTATGATAATTTGGCCTGTCTTAATCCCGGTATTCCCAGGTCCTCTTCACGATTCAAGTAGATATATTGTTCTGGCAGGTTAGCTGCAAACAGTTGGTTGATTGCACTGTAAATACCGTCAATGTGAATATCTGCTTTTTCATAGTGTACTCCGAACGTTTCTTGAGAAATAGGAGCTCCAAAAGTAAAGGCGGCTAATTTGTCTTCTGTACGGATAATAGCTCCGGTTAACCCTAAGGTTTCGAAATGGTGTAAAGCAAAAGTCAGTGCACGCCGTTCGTTCCGGATATTTTCATTTTCGATATATCCGTGTTTCATACACCATTCCGCTTCGAATTGTAAACATTCAGGTACGGATTCAGCAGTTAAAGGCACATAGTTAAATTCATAGGCTTTTCTGAATTTATTGACATGATTACGTTTGGGCTGATAATTTTTCCCCTTGAGTTCGGCCAGGTCTTGTCTTTTATAAATGTAATCAAAATAATTGCGGTCACTCTTATATTCAAATGCATGTGGATAAAAAGCTTCCAATTTATCCTTTAGCTCGGGAAGGATTCCCCGGAAAACGAGCGGGGCATTTTCTGCTGCCGCCTGTTTTTCTAATTCCTTGATAGCGGGGAGCGGATTTTCCTGACCTATGGGCAGGAAGTATTCATGAAACCCTTCAGGATGAAGAAAGCGAATGACTAATTGGTGGTTTATAATCGCAAAACTGGATTCTGTCATGAAATGCCAACTGCACAGGTTTGCAAAAGAGAGTTCACAATCTTTTGATTCTGAATGGTATATATAGGAAGTGATTAGGTCTTTATCTTGTATTGTGATAGGGCTGAATGTTGTCATATACATTCTGGTTTCTGGTTGCGAATGTATTTTATTTTTTGTTGCTTCCATATTTTTTTGATGTGGATTTTTTATATAATTGTGAAATAAGTTTATTTTCTTGATTCAGATTAGGTGTTTTAGGAGAGAAAACGGAATTGATTTGAAAATGTTTATAAAATAAAGACATAAAAAATCCCGGAATTATTCCGGGAAAATAATAGAATATCGGAGACGATTATTAATCGTCGATTTCTTTCAATTGGAAAGTGGGCGTGTATTTTAATTCCAGCTTATTGTCCAGTTTAATCTCATAACCTTTGCTGTCTCTTTCTATTTCTACAACTTTATTTTGAGGGAATTGCTCCGTTATGTGTTTTTTTATGGCAGCAGGAATTAACGCGTCCGGTATGGAGGAAAGTTTGCAGTCTATTTCTTTCCACTCTCCTTTGTTGTTAAATTCAATTTTTTCTCCGTTGGTAAATACTACCTCGTATGTTTTATCCCATATTTCATTTTCCATTTTTGCAAAAGAGACTTCATTTTTGGGGAAATACTTTTTGATGAATTCCTGGGATTTTTGTGGTAATTCATTCCAGGAAATCGGTTTGTCATTGTCTGCTTTGGCAAATCCGAGAATAGCGAATAGACAGATACTAAATGTAATGAGCTTTTTCATGGCAATTTATTTAAGGTTTATACTTCAAAATAATTTTCAAATTAATGAAGATTTTTGAATAATGTACGTTTTTCCCTCATAAAAAAGGCATAATTCATGTAAATATTATTTATTTTTATAAATAAATAACTGGCGTTAAATAAGAATAGTATTATATGTATCATGCCACTGCATGTTGGTATTCTTTTATTCGGTTCATGTATTTGAACTGAGGTGCCGGTTGTCTGGACTGCCTTTGTAAGCCGTTCCTTTACTGCTTTCGAGGAACTCGGGCAGCCGTTCTAAGCAGTTAACAGAATCCTCCGGACACCGCTCCCATAGTCCGTCAGCACAGTTTCATTCCCTTTGTGTTGATATATCCTTTCAACGTTGTGTAACGGAAGAAAGAATTATGGGTTATGTGTAAAGATGTATATAAATATTTTTGTTTTCTGTTTACTCTTTGGGTGAGATCAGAGATTCCATGTTAGCCTGGCTCTGGAACTTATTACCGGTAAACCGAAACGGGGCCCTTGGGGCTGAATCAGTATCTTTATTTTTACACGGCTGGAGAGCAAGACCGGAAGGTTAGAAGGAAAATTTATGCAACAAACAAAGAATTTAAAAAAATAAGCTTTATATATTTGGTGTTTTAAGATAAAGTCCTACCTTTGCATCCGGAATCAACCAAAGAGTATGGATTTCGCCTGTTCTTAAAACAGTTTTTGGTGCGGTAGTTCAGCTGGTTAGAATACAGGCCTGTCACGCCTGGGGTCGCGGGTTCGAGTCCCGTCCGCACCGCTGAGAGTCAAGACAATAGGTTGACAAAAGCGGACAAAGCACGTAATATTCAACAGATTACGTGCTTTTTTATTGCCCTTCAGAAAACTACGGAAGTCACAAAAATGCCCCGAAAAGACAAAGTGCAGTTACAAATTCGTTACAGAAAAAGGAGTGAGAAAAATTGTAACGATTTTTGAGTTAAACATCTGATTTTATACTTCTTGTCTCTCAAATGTCTGCCCTGATTTTAGTCGTTAATCCTTCCTTTGTCCCCTCGTTTATCAAAGGAGTTTAAATGAAAAAATTATGAGCAGTACTTTTAAAACGCTTTTCTACATCAGAAAGAATTATCTGAACAAGGAGAAAAAAGCCCCCATCATGATTCGGGTGACTATCAACGGAAAGATGGTGCAGTTCAATTCCAAACTGGATATTGAGCCGGAACTGTGGAATTCAAAGAAGCAGGAAGCTACCGGAAACGGGAATCAGACAAGAAAGTTCAACACGCTGTTAGCTAATATCAAGTATTCTATTCAAAACCATTTTCATGAAATCGCTCTCGAAGAAACACCGACCCCAGAGAAAGTACGCGATTCGTTTTTAGGCGTTACCGATAAACAAACGACTTTAATGGTACTTTTCCAGAGACATTTGGACAATCTGAAAAATATTGTCGGTAAGGGCATGGCAAAAGCTACCTATGATAAGTATGAGATTACTTTTCGCAGAGTGAAGGAGTTTATGAAAAGCAGGTACAATATTCTTGATATCCCCCTCCGGGATATCAAGAATATATTTGTCGTGGATTTTGAAAACTTCCTTATTCAAAAGTATGATTACGGAAAGAATACAAGGGCGAAGTTTTTACAGCGGTTTCATTCGGTCATTCTGATTGCCAAGAGAAATAACTGGATAAAAACAGACCCTTTTGATAATTTCGTCATCGGAAGCCAGAAGGTAGACAGGGGATATTTGACGCAAGCGGAAGTGGATGCTATCTGGAACAAGGAATTAAATGTTGCTAGACTGGAGAAAGTAAGGGATGCTTTCATTTTTGCCTGTTATACTGGGTTGGCCTATATTGATGTCTGCAATCTGAAGCAGCATAATATCGTCACCATCAACGGGGAAAAATGGATACAGACACGACGGCAGAAAACCGATACGCTGGTGGAAGTGCCTTTGTTGAAAATTCCGGAAGTTATCATTGAGAAATACAAGGGGCGTGTTCCCGGGGATTCCCTTATCCCCATTTCCACCAATCAAAAGGTTAATGCGTATCTCAAGGAGATTGCAGATTTGTGCGGGATTCAGAAGAATCTAAGCTATCACCTTGCCCGCCATACGTTTGCGACGACTATCACGTTGAGTAAGGGGGTAAGTATGGAAAGCGTGAGTAAAATGCTGGGACATACGAAGATTACCACGACGCAGATTTATGCCCGCATCCTGAATTCTAAAGTGAAAGAGGAAATGAAGTTGGTGGAAACGGCGCTGGAAAATGCGGTATGATGTGTCAGAATGAAGAATCAGAAGGCGGGAAATTTCCTATCCGCCTTCTGATTTTCTACACTTCTGCCTTATAAGGGCTGGTTATTGAGAAACTCCCCCAATTTCCGG
>ERZ778513.1968-NODE-1968-length-10851-cov-3.711838_pt1 | contig 10851 bp, 8 predicted proteins | sample MGYA00510345_ERZ778513 | MGnify/ENA primary metagenome ERZ778513 (study PRJEB29527, sample SAMN07138966) | mouse gut metagenome | material: feces | host: mouse | place: China:Nanjing | collected 2016-01-25 ... | reverse complement strand
AAGGAATGCTTTCAACCATATTACTTATACTGTGCGCAATGATATTCGGAGGCGTCATGATTGGAACCGGCATGGTATCCACAATTACACATTCGGTGACCAAACGCCTTAAACGCTCCCAGAGCATCGTTTCGGCCACCGTGGGAACGGGACTTATGCTGAATGCCTGCACTGGCGACCAGTATCTTTCCATAATACTTAACGGTAATCTGTACCGCAATCTTTACCACCGCAACCGATTGGAGCCGAGGCTTTTGAGCCGTTCAATCGAGGACTCGACCTCGGTTACATCAGTGCTGATTCCGTGGAACTCATGCGGACTCACTCAGTCGTCGGTTCTCGGAGTCGCCACACTGCATTACCTGCCCTATTGCATATTCAATATAATGAGTCCGCTCATCACAATTGCCATAGCATGGGTAGGGTTCCGCATACGCAAACCTGCATATAAGGCAATAGCATAAATATAGAATAATCTATTATCAGAAACACGTGAGAGGGAACAATCCATCGCCATTGGATTGTTCCTTTTTTAACATTTAACTTTTTTAGCAATATCCCGCATATTTCATGTAATGTCGGGTATTTGCCGACATTATGGCAATATAAACGCAAACCGATAAAGTTAACATCAGTTATTAAGAACTAATTATGCTTGAATGTGTTATTATTGTATAATGATACATTAATACAACATCCTATGGTACACCGTAAATATCTTTTCACCATCGTTGGACTATTAATACTCCTTTCATGCAGCAGCAGTCTATGGGACGAATTACCCGGCCCCATCTCGGAATTCCTGTCGACCTACTATCCGTCATCTACAATAAGCAGCTACTCGGAACATAACGGAGAATACTATGTAACGGTGAAAAACGGAGCGTCACTTACATTTGACAGCAACTACCACTGGACCTTAATAAACGGAAACGGAGAGATTCTGCCTCAAGTGTTTCTTTACGACCAGCTTCCACCGGCCTTGTATCAGTACATCGAAAGCCTTGAAGCACTCGACGATGTGTATGTCGCCTCCAACAACGCACGCAACTGCATGCTCACGCTCAAGGATTGTACAGTCGATTACATCTACGAAACCGGAAAGATAAGCGAAATAAGGCTGAAATAGGCTATCGCTTATAAAACCTCAATTGACTGCGATATACAGGGAATTTAAGCGTCAATATCATCTCATCGTCCACCATCGAGAATGTATCATCGTCCATGGGCACCATCATGCTGTCGTACCACGTAAGGTCGTAATGCGACTTGAAGGGGGTAGGCTTCATGCGCCCCTTAACCATCATGGGCTTCCAATTGGATGAGTTGACATCGGCACCGCCGACATATAGCAGCAAATACTCATCACTCTCCCTCACTATAGCCAGATCATAACGGCCTCCCAACCGGGCTCGAGCATCATCGGTTTCACGATCAAGATAGCTCCAATAGCCCTCAATAGGGTCGACGCTTGCGGCAAATCGGTCATCAAGCATCGCCTTTGAGTAGGAAGTCGTCAACAATCTCGGCTTATTTTCCTCCGACTCAGCAACCAATGACAATAGCTTAAATCGGCCGCTGTATAGAATCGCACATTGAGGCTCCACCGGCTTAGGGCATTCAACATCCATGACAAGCTCCGGCTCCTTAGCGCCTATAAACAGCTTCATCCTCCCACTCTCCCACTCCACAGCAAGCGAATTGGCACCTTTTTGAAGGCTCACACCGCGCTCCAGCGTGGTGACATGCTTAACCGCCTCCTCACCGTTATGCCTCTCTACAACCGTCAGGTCGAGTACTCTTGAGTCGGTCAAATCACCAAAATCAGTGTTCCTGACTCCGATTCTCGCCATGCAGCAATTTGCATCGTCGACATAGTTCCAGGCTATTCCCCACCATTCCTTGGACGAACCTCGCCGTTCCTTCACACCCTTCAGCTCTCCGCGAGCTTCAACGGCAATGAACACGCCTGAAGTATCGACATTGAATTCCGGGATGTTGTCGCCCCACGACAACGGGTCATAGTATTCACGCTTTTGTGAATTGCATGAAAACACAACGGCAATAGCCAGGATAATTGAGAAGAGATGTTTCATGGTGATGTAATATTTACGATATGAGAATGAATCGACGGTTGATCGGCAACCTCCGACTCACTCTTTTATGTCACTGACAGTGTCGCTGTCGGTAATGTCACGCACAACTTTACATGGATTGCCGAAAGCGAGCACTCCTGCAGGAATATCATGAGTTACGACACTTCCGGCACCTATAACCGCACGCTCTCCAATAGTGACTCCGGGTAGAATCGTAACCCCTGCGCCAATCCACACGTTGTCGCCTATAGTGACCGGCTTGGAGCGCATTATGCCCTCGTTACGCTGACGATGATCAAGAGCGTGAATTACCGTATATATGCCTACATTGGGGCCGATGAACACGTTACTGCCTATCGTGACCTGAGCCTCGTCGAGTATTGTGAGATTATAGTTGCCTACAAAGTTCGGGCCTATGCTGATATTGGTTCCAAAATCACAGTGAAACGGACTGTGGATGTCGAAGGGCTCCTCAATCTTGCCGATAAGACCGCGCATAATGTCATGACGGCTGTCACGCTGCCGAGGCGACAATGAATTGTATTGAAAACATAGTTCCTCGGCTCTTATCAGCGCCTCAAATATTTCATTAGTAAACCCGTTGTGCCAGCATCCGCTTCGCATCAATTCAAGACTGTCCATTATTGCAAATTATTTTCTCTATCGATTCGACAAAATCAACATCGGGCATATCCCACGGAAGCCAATGTATGTGATAGCCTCGGCGCTCCATGCCTCGGAACCAAGTCATCTGGCGTTTGGCAAACTGATGTATCGCGATTTCAAGCTCGCGCACCATGTCGTCATAACTCATATCGCCCACCACGTAACGGGTCAGATACTTGTACTCAAGTCCGTAGTATATCAAATCGTCGGGAGCTACTCCCTGCTCAATCAACCGGCGCACCTCATCGACCATTCCCGAGTCAAGACGGGCTTTAAGGCGATCCGATATGCGCTTGCGCCTCGAATCGCGGTCAATGTCAACACCTATAATCGTCACATCGCTCATGGGATGCGGCTCGGTCAGCACCGCCTCGTCGGGATGCTCGCGATAGTAATGCTGAATCTCAATTGCGCGTATGGCCCTCTTACAGCTGTCAACATCGGTAGTGTTGTGCAGCACCTTTATCTCGCTTAATATGGCCGTAAGCTCATCGAGCGACTTTCCGGCAAGCGATTCACGCAGCTCGCGGTTTTCGGGTACTTCAGGCAATCTCACTCCGCTTATCACCGATTCCACATACAATCCCGTGCCTCCGCACATTATGGGCAGCTTTCCTCGACTCTTAATGTCGTCGTACACGGCATCGAAATCACGCAGATACTCGTAGAGATTATAGCGATAGCCGGCCGGACATATATCAATCAGATGATATGGCACCGTGCCGTATTCGTCCAAATCTTTTCCGGTTCCCAAGTCCAAGCCGCGATAAATCTGTCGGGAATCGGCACTTATTATCTCCCCGTCGAAATGACGGGCAAGATCGACGGCGCGTGCAGTCTTGCCCGATGCCGTAGGACCGGTAACGACAAGCAGCTTAGTCCTCAAATCCTTCAACATATTTACGCCAGAATTTTCTGAATTTGAAGAAATGGCTGTCGGCATTGTCCTTCACAACTCTAAGCCACACCGGGTCATTGAAATTCACATCCATCTTATTCAGGTCGTGAAGATGGAATGTGGGTTTATAGTGCTTTATGTCGTATAACCTAAACCCGTCACGATTGTATGTCTTACATGCAACCACGATGTTATATAACCTTAACATTTCCGACCTCATCAATGAAGTAAGTCTATTGGATGCCATCATTTCGTGAAGTTCATGCTGAGTACACCACACGCCCTTCAACCGCGAAGAATCAAGCTCCGACTTCCCCGAGAAGAAGCAAGCGTAGTGGAAAATGTTGCTGTCGGAGTAGTAGTTGAAATTCTCATACAAGAACTTTATTTCCACCTTGCGATGCAGGCCCGACAACATTCTGAAATTCTGTTCGGCATCATACATGGTCACTTTCTCACGATAAGGCACATACATTTTAGCCGGAGTGTCGACCTTCTCGTCAGACAGTTCATCGGCAGGCACCTTCAGAAATATGTTGTCGTCACACAACAGTATGTAACGAATCAGAGTCGAATCGCCACGGTAGTTGTCCTCACCCACAACATTCTTGCGATAGAAAGCATAAATGCCCATATAACGCAAGCGCAGATAAATCAACGACAGCACATATAATATCACCGGAATCCAGACAAAAAAGAATCGATCAGGCGTATTCAAGTTGACATTATGATAGAACAACCAATAATACAGCCACCCGAATAGCGTCATTGCACCCGACAACATTATCAACAATCTAATCTGATAGATGCTTTCATGACTGAATATACGCCCAAGAAATCCACGTTCGGCAGGGAGTCCGTACCTTATGTGACACTGAAAACAGAATGCCAATCGGGAACGACGCAGATAAATCCATAAAGAAAACACAAATGTGACAGGAGCGATGACAAGAACCGAAATATAGGGAATTTTACGGTTGGAGAGTCCTATGACATACTCCTGCGGATCGATGAACTCCATGTAATAGATGTTGATGCCCACCATTATTACAGCCGTGAAGAAGAGTATGCGGGTAGTAAGGAAGGGCAACAGATTGCACACGGGCGCCTTTTCATCCTTGTTTTTCAATAAGCCCACAAAGAGGAGCTCAAGGATAAGCACAACCGCCGGCAGCCACACCTTGGATACAATCGGCGAAAGAAACACTATAAAATTTATAGCGCCAAACGAGATGGCCCAATGATTCCACAGGCTCGATATTCCTCGGTTGTTGGCATGATTACGGCGTTTATGCATGATCAATTATCTACTTTAAGTTATTATTGAAGAAATCAAGCATTTTCAGATAGACCACACTCCGTGAATTACATCCGTAAATCGAATGGTTCATGTTAGGGAAGAGAAACATGTCACAGATCATGCCTTCGGACTGCAAAGCCGAAACATACTGCAAAGTGTTCATCAGATGCACATTGTCATCAGCCGTACCGTGCATGAGCAGAAGCCGGCAATTCATGTCACCTACACGATTTATCGGAGCGCTTTCATTATAGCCATCCTCGTTTTCACGCGGAGTGAGCATAAAACGCTCGGCATATACAGTGTCATAGTAGCGCCAGTCGGTTACCGGAGCAACAGCAACAGCTGCTTTATAAGGATTATCGGATGCGGAAGCAGCCATAAGCGCTTCATATCCGCCATAACTCCATCCATATATTCCTATGCGCGAACCGTCGACATAGGGAAGATTAGCCGCATAACGGGCCGCATTGACCTGGTCGATAGTTTCATAATGTCCGAGATTGCGATACACGACATCCTTGAATGCCTTGCCTCGACCTCCGGTACCGCGTCCGTCGACACTTATAACGATGTAACCCTGCGACACAAAGTAATAGTCCCAATCCATGCGCCACCTGTTGAGGACCTCCTGCGAACCGGGACCGCTGTACTGTGACATTATCACCGGATATTTGCGTGACGGAGTGAAATCAACGGGTTTCAAGATCATTCCGTTCAACGTATTGCCGTCGGAATTCATTGTAAAAAACTCACGCTGCGGCAACGCGGGATAACGTGACAAGTAGTCGGAATTATCCTCAAGCACTCTCAGCATGCCTCCTTTAGAGCTGTTGAGCGTGTAAACGGGAGGAGTCGTTATGTTGCTGTAGGACATCGTATAGAAGGCCATGTCGGGAGAGAAGATTGCCGACGAACTTCCTTCGGCCTCCCCTATCGTGGTGAGTTTGCCCTTAGCGTCGAGTCGGCTTACGGTGCGATTTATGGCACCGTTAATCGTCGACTGAAAATAGTGGGCGCCCTGAACATTATCGTAACCATAGTATGCCGTGACATCATAGTCGCCTGAAGTTATCTGGCGCATCATCGCTCCGGAATAGCTGTACTGATAGAGATGATTGTAGCCTGAACGCTCCGACGATACTACAAAAAAGTCGGGATAATAACGGGTAATCTCCCACGCTGATTCATCGACCCATCCGTCGGCCACCTCATCGACATAGAGCGACTTGCTCACGGTGGACTTAGGATTGACCAAGTACATTTCCAGTCGATTCTGGGCACGGTTCAGGGTAGTCACAACAAGACGCTCGGGAGTGAGCGCATAGCTTATGCGAGGAATGTACTCGATGCGGCTGTCGGAAAGCTCGATGTTCTTGGTCTTGCGCGTTTCCACATCATAACTGTGAAGCGTTACGATCGAGTTTGGCTCTCCAGCGACAGGATATTTATAGGTATATGCTCCAGGGTAGAGTGCATATTGATTCATTGGATCGCAAGTACCCTGATAAAGCGGAAACGAATAGAGCGGGACATTGCTCTCATTGTATTTCAGATAACAAAGCGTGAGATTGTCGGGAGCCCATGTCATGGAGCAATTGGTGGAAAATTCCTCCTCATAGGTCCAGTCGGGAACACCGTTTATAACCTCGTTAACGCGTCCGTCGGTGGTAACGGCCACTTCGGTGTTATAATCGAGCTTGCGCAAGTAGATGTTATTGTCGCTCACAAAAGCCACCATGCGGCCGTCGGGCGACCAAATCGGCGACTGCTGTGTGCGATGCTCGGTGCTCAAGGGCGACAATACGTTATGTCGTATCTCATATATGTAATACTCGGCCTTGAATGAACGACGATAAACGGGAGTCGACTTTTCATAAATCAATATTTTGGACTCGTCGGGGCTCAGTTCATAAGCCGCGATGCGCTTCACTTGGTTGTCACGCGTATTTGCGGCATCGAGTACAACTTCAATCTCCTTTCCCGACTTTATGTCATACTTTACAATTTTGGTATTGTCATCGGCAAGTGCGAGGCAGTTCTTACCATCGGCAAGATATGTGACGGTGGAAGGCGCTTTTGCGGCATTGGCTGGATATACATAGGGAGCTATGTCATCGGCAGTCACGGCATAAGCCGCCGACGGAATCAACAGGGGAAACAGCAATAAGTATCTAAACTTCATAATATTGAAACTTTACTATCGAAATAAACATCTTAAAACAGCGACATCTGCGCCGAATTGTCGGGAGCCGACTTGCGTTGCGGTTCCTGATAACCGAAGTCGGAGTCGGAGCTTACGCCCGTAGCCTTTGCGACTACACCCTCGGGGGGCGTTGCAATCAACCATTCAGTATCATTAAGGCTTTCATCTATCGCCGATATTTTGGGAGCCTTCTTACGGCGTCGCGTCTTGTCGTTAACCGGAGTTGTTGCAGCAGCCTCCTCCGATACACGCTTGAGAGCTTCTATCTCATTACGCAACTCAGTTTCGGAAGCGGCTCTGTCGTGGAGATTTCGCTCGATTGTCGTTTTCAGGGTTTCATTTTCCTTCTCCAATCGGGCTATTTGGTCGGTCATCGACTCCTTTTCAGCCTTAAGCGCGCTTATGCGCTCGTTACGCTTGTTTATGATTGCCTCACACTGCTCAATCTTGTCCTGGACATCGGCTGCAATCTCAAGATTGTCATTGGCCTCTTTCAACTCCTCACGACAGGCTTCAAGCTCTTCGAGAGTTGAACGATAACGCTCGTTGATTTCGTTATTGGCATTTACATGCTCCTCCATTTCATGGCGTGACTGGGCCAACCGGTTGCGAAGGTCGTTAATCATGTTGTCGGACATCGACATACGGGTCTTGAACAACTCCTCCTTCGATTCACGCTCCTTCACCTCCTTCTCGACCTCCTTTTTAAGTGAGGCGACTTCGGCTTCACGCATTGCGCTCGAAACATTCATCGATGTTATGCGGCGATTCAAGTCCTGGATGTCGTTCTGCTTTTCCTTCAACTCGGCCTCGACGCGTTCAAGGGCTGAAATCAACCTTGTGTTCTCTTCCTGCAATTCGGTATTTGAGTTTTCCGACTTTGACTTTTCAAGCTGCTGACGCATTGCGTCCATCTGCCCCCGCATCTCGACAAGGTCATTCTCGCGCACGCCCGAAGCTTTCACTTTATTGACAAGGCTTTTGTTTTCAAGCTGATACTGCTCGTTCTCGGCTTGCAACTCAAGGATGCGGCGTTCAAGCTCCTGTACCTTGTCGGTCAATGCACGCTTCTGTCGGTCGGCACTCAACCGCTGTTGCGTCCATTGCTCTTCCTTTCCTTCAACGGCAGCACAACGTGACTGCAATTTACCGATTTCGGCCTGCAACGTTTCGCGGTCTTGAGCTATGCGCGAGTCACCCTCCTGACGAAGGCGTGACTTGATTCCTTCGATATACTCCTTGAATGATCCGTCGAGCGAATCATACAGATACTTACGCTGAGCCTCTATGTCAATACAATTCTTGATGAAGTCGGGCTGTGCATTGTTGAATACCTCCAGAAGGCTGTCAAAAACAGTAAGCGGGAAGTCGATATTCTCCACATCGACAGCCGCTTTGGCAGGTGGCTGAGGCGACAATGTTTCAGGCTCGTCACTTGAATTATAATTGTTGTCTACGGCAACATCATCGACTTCATACTCCTCGTATTCGTCGTCGCTGCCGAAACCGAAAGCTCTTTTCAATGTCTTAAAAAAGGACATAACGCAATATTGCTATAAAAAATTAGTACTATATCGAAGTGTTAACTTCAGGCTTCACAACAACTCCGGAGCCTTTACGGCCATTAATGCCGATTGTAAGCGGAGCCGGGAACTTCACTATCCTGATGAAGTCGCTTTCATAAACGGCATCACAACCGTTGAGGAAATCGACATCATATATACCGTCGTTAGACGACGGGTCGATCGTAAAGTATCCGACACCAAACGATGTCAGGTTTTGGAAGAAATGAGTTCCCTGGCTCGGTTCTATGCGATAGTTCTTAAGCGATGACTCAACAATAAGACGCGCCGATGAAATGTGAGGCCATTTAACCGGTATGCCGAGCGCAGTGTCGCTTGAACCCCATCGTCCGGGACCAATGAGGACATAGCCTTCGTTACGCTCCGTAAAGTTACGATTTATTTTTTCAATTTCACGCGCTATCAGAGAATTATTTGACGATGAGAAGTTTTCGGGTCTTACATACACCACCGTATCCACATTGTCGATGTTGCCGTGACCCAATGCCGTGTTGCTTCTAAGCAAAACTTTCTCATCGGGAAGCCCGAGAATGCTCTCATCCACGATGTCCTTACGCTCAACGATAGGCCTTATCTGAAGCCAATACAGCGAGCCCTTGCCACGGGCATCGACATCCAACACTCCGGCAAATTCAATCTCAACAGGGCGCCCCATCTCTTCCTGGCCCTTAGTAAGCATGAAATCGACTATCTCGGCAAGGGGGAACACCTTGTGCTGAAGGATGTTGGCGAATGTCACCACACGACGGCCCTCACCGAAATCGCTGTCACGAATCACCTGATCACGGAAATCGTAAGTTGACACCATGTAACGAAGGGCTCCCGTCTGAGCTACATCCTGTATGCGCAGCTTTGCGATATTGAACCCGTCGTCAACCTTGAAGTCAGCCTCGACGCCACGCTTCATGTCAAGAGCGTAGAACTTGGTCTGTGTGTCACGTAACGCAAGATCGAGCGTCGATGTTTGCAACACCTTGTCGGCGTGACGTGGTGAAAACCTGAGGCTCAACCCACCGTCGACTATATATTTACCGAGTCCCACGGCCACTTCCGTAACGCCGTCCTCGGGAATTTCATCGTTAATCGGATAGTAGTTAAGCGAGCGTCCTACTCCCGAGAACGAGGGGAAATAGTAGTCGCCCACCTGCTTTCCAACGACCTCCTGTATGATAACGGCCATTTTCTCTTGGTCGATGACATTGCTTGTCGCCGTCATATAGGCTTTGCTGTCGGCATAGAACACCGATGCGTAGACGCTCTTTATTGCATCGCCGAGCATGGCGAGCATCTCGTAACGGTCGTCGACATGAGGAATCATGTAGGTTGAATAGATTCCGGCAAACGGCTGGTAATGAGAGTCCTCAAGCAAACTCGAGCTACGAATGGCAAGAGGCTTGTCGACAACCTCAAACAGAGCGAAGAAATCCTCTATCAGACGCTCGGGCAGACGAGCCTGAAGGAAGTATTTAAGAATCTTCTCGTCAGGAATGTCGGACAAAGCTACAGGATAGAGGTTGTTGGTTTCCATGAACTCATCGAATATGTCGGTACATATCACGACAGTGCGCGGAATTGTCAACGTAACGCCGTCATAGTTGTCACATATAGGATTCTTCTTTATTATCGAGTCGATGAAGGCAAGGCCGCGGCCCTTTCCTCCAAGCGACCCCTGCCCTATTCTCGCAAAGTTGGAATAGTGGTCAAAACGATCCTTGCGGAACACAGCCACAACTCCACGATTCTTCATCTTTCTATACTTGACAATCAAGTCAAAGAAGAGCTGACGCACAGCCGGAGCCTCCTCGATGTTACGGAACCGATGATTCTTAATCACCTCGGCTATGGGAAACATGGCACGCGAATAAAGCCATCGTGAAATGTCGTTGAACGAAGCATGATACAGCAACGACTTGGCCGGAATGTCAAAGATGTGCCGCTGAAGGTCCTTCAGGTCATGGATGCGCAGCAACTCCTCGCCCGTTTCAGGGTCACGGATTATGAAGTCACCGAATCCGAAGTCCTTCATTATGGTATTTCCCAGGTCGACAGGGAATTTCTTGGAATTCTTGTCAATGAAAGCGCCGCCGAATTCCTTTACCAGA
>ERZ778513.1951-NODE-1951-length-10917-cov-14.423403_pt1 | contig 10917 bp, 8 predicted proteins | sample MGYA00510345_ERZ778513 | MGnify/ENA primary metagenome ERZ778513 (study PRJEB29527, sample SAMN07138966) | mouse gut metagenome | material: feces | host: mouse | place: China:Nanjing | collected 2016-01-25 ... | reverse complement strand
AAAATGTTTTCTTCCGTCAAATCACTAATTTTGCACTTGCCAGTTGAGAGTAGGAGTGTAGGAGATATCACGCTGTTTGCCGACGAGTTCATTCAGGCTTGTTCGGTATTCAAATTTTCCTATTAACGGAGCTGTTATTTTTCCTGTCTCATCATAGGTTACGGTATGGAATGGTGAATCGCTGGAAGCGTAGTAAGGTCTGACTTCCAATTTTGGCGAAAATCCAGACTCGTTGCATTTTTCAATGTCCACCTCAATGTAGTCTGTGCTTTTTAGCAGTGAACGCGCAAATCCGCTTAAGGATGTGCATACCAGCTGGTTGTTTTTCTTTTCTTTGTAAAGTCTCAGCTCGGAAAAGTACTTGTCCGGCGTGTTCCCTTTCCCCACATTCTTGAAGATATGAAATATTGATGAGGTGTAGCTTTCATCTCTGCCTCCGGTTACAAAAATCTTCTTCAAAGACAGCCCGTTTATTGGTGCCAAGTCTGTGGTGTTGTAGCTGTCAATACTGGATGTCTGGTTTACAATCAATTCCAGCCATTTGAGTGAGGTGCACTTGCTCCATGTGCCTGAAACCAGTTGTGTTGTTTGACTGGAGGCCTGGGCAGGGGTGTACCCTGGCTCTTCGTTTGAGATGTGCTTCTTCAAATCATTATACCATTGAAGTCTGATTGATGCTGATGTGATGTCGGTGTTTTCGGGAACGGCGTATACGGTATAATATATTTTCCCTTTCCAGTCTTCTGTGGGGTATGATGAATTGAATTTAGAGTCGAAATAACATTTGTAGGTCACATGGTCAACTGTGAACTCATGGTCAGGCTCTCCGTCAGGCAAAGAGGCTGCGTTTGAGCGGAACGGGAGGAGCAGGAGGGCCAGCAAGACAGGCATGATAAGCCATATCGACGGGCGAGATAATCCCTGTGGCCGGGAAAGCAGGTGTCGCATCATAGGTGATGGGTTTTGGGGTTGGCTTCCTGGTTCCCGGGGGAAGGAGATTGTGTGAAATGAATGGCAAAGATAAAAAAACGCGTGGGAACCTCACTGGTACTCGTCCCACGATTAGAGGCTCTCGCATTGCCCACAGTAGTAGAACGAGCAACGCAGAGCCCACGCGGATATATGACATATGTCTGCGTTCAGGCCTGGCCTGGACGTAAACCATGTTTGCATATAATCTAAGGGGCGTCTATCATTGCCTCATCCCTGACTCCTGTGTGAGAATTTGCGAGATTCCTAATCGTCAAGAACAAAGCGCCAATAACGCTTTTTTTGTCAGCCAGGCGGCCTCCAGGTATGGCCGCGCGAAGCCGTGGACTCTTCCCCTGGATGTCGCGCAATCTGTTGGCTGTCTGTGGCAGACAGCGCAAAGTTACGCCAAAAAATCAATCCTGACAAATGCCACGGCGAAAAAAATGTGGCGGCTCGGTGAAAGTTTTGTAATTTTGCAGGCTGTTATCAAAGCCGGGAAACCTGGTCGGTCACTCCGGGGCAAACCCGGTCGGCTCTTAACGGTGAATCCTGTCATCAGTCTCAAGGAAAACAATGTGGATAATACTCGCGCTGCTGTCGGCCCTCTGTCTGGGCTGTTATGACATCTCCAAGAAGGTGTCGCTTAGGGGAAACAATGTCCTGGCGGTATTGTTTCTCAACACCCTCTTCTGCTCGTTGCTGATGTCACCGGTGATTGTCGGCGGCGCGGTGAAGGGGGATTTCGGGATGGGCAACGACCTGGCCGCCCACGGGCTGATTCTCCTCAAGGCGCTGATCGTGCTGACCTCCTGGATGCTGGGGTATTTCAGCATCAAGCACCTGCCGCTGACTATCGCCTCGCCGATCGCCGCCTCGCGCCCCGTGATGGTGCTGGTGGGCGCGATGGTGATTTTTGGCGAGAGGCTCAACCTCTGGCAATGGGCCGGAGTGCTGCTGGGATTCTTCTCGCTGTTCTTCATCACCCGCATAGGCCGCAAGGAGGGTTTCACCCTGCGCAACAGCCGGTGGCTCTGGATGAGCGTCGGGGCGGCGGTGATGGGGGCGGTGAGCGCGCTGTATGACAAATACCTCTTGCGGAGCTTCGAGCCGCTGCAGGTGCAGGCGTGGTATTCCCTCTACCAGTTCCTGGTGATGGGGTCGGTGTTGGCCGTGCTGATGAAGACTCGCCGGGGCGAGTCTGGAGGCCGCTTTGTCTGGCGTTGGCCGATATTGCTGATTTCGGTGTTCCTGACCGTGGCCGACATCGCCTATTTCCACGCCCTGGCCCTGCCGGGGTCGATGATAGCGGTGGTGTCGATGATACGCCGCGGCAGCGTCATCGTCTCCTTCTTTTATGGAGTCGTCGCCCTTGGCGAGAGGGATGTCAAGGCCAAGGTCATCGACCTGTCGATATTGCTGCTCGGGCTGATGATGCTGGTCATCGGCTCATGCTGAGCCAGGTGCGCGGGTGTCAGTCATCCCCGCGTCATCGGGACGCAGCGAGCTGTATTCCGCCGCGTTGAAACAGGGGCAGGCCTTGGCGGCGAACTCCCGGTGGCCGTGGATGGTGGCCGCCGGATGGTGGCGGCGCAGGCGGCGAATCAGTTCGGGCAGAGCCACGCGCTGGGCCGGGGTGCGCGTGTCGGCGGGGCGTCCCGCCCGGTCGAGGCCGCCGACATAGCATATCCCTATCGACCGTCGGTTGTGGTTGAGACAATGCGCCCCCGCCAGGTTCACGTCGCGTCCCCGCTCCACGGTGCCGTCGAGCCTGACCACGAAGTGATAACCTATGTCATTGAATCCCCGCTGGAGGTGCCAGCGGCGTATGTCCCCCGCCGAGAAATCGTCACCCTGTTTGGTCGCCGAGCAATGCAGTATAATCTCCTTGATGTCGCGCGAACTTCTGAATCCCTCCTCGGGAATCGCGGCCAGCGATGTCGCCACCTGCTCGGCGATGGAGATGATTTCCTCGCGGGAGACAGCCCCGCAGGGGGTTGCGGCGGCTGATTTGATGTCGGAGATGAGGTTTGCGGCAGTGTTTGTGGTAGTGTTGGTGGTTTTCATAACAGTAAAGGTTTTTTGTGTCTTGAAATATTGCTGTCCGGTAAAACTTTGACATGATAGGAAATGGACTATTTTTATCTCATACAGCATGAAACAGACTCGTATAGATGTCTTTTAAGGGCTTTTTGATGCTTAATGCTACCAATTTCACATCGCCTCAAATGACAAGCCCTTTTTCGTAAAACAGGTGTAACTTATTATATTTGTAGAGAATATATGATTTTGTCTTTTTTTACCGGACAGCAATAGTCTTGAAATGTTTTGATGACGCAAAGTTACTGCATAAAACCCTCCCGGCGTAGGACAAAATGCTACTTTGCAGCCTCCCTCACGGGAAGCTGCCTCTCGGTTTTCTGTGTGTATGGTCTCGCAAGCCGCTGTGGGACGGGCGGTTGGCACGGAGGATGGGGTCAGGGGACGACCGGGGCGTAGTAGCGCAGGGAATCCCCCGTGTGGTGGAAGATGGCCACATAGTCGGCCAGCAGCAGCTCGGGGTGGAACGGGGTCTCCTCAAAGAGGTTGGTGGTGGCGGTGTTGGCGTAATATATGCCGTTGTTGGCGTAGGCCCAGATGCGTTTGTTGAGGGGGTGGTTGCGGGCGATGTCATCGAGGGTCATCGCTTCCCCGAAGCTCTTGACAAGCCAGAAGTCGGCATCCTGGGAGGCCATGAACGCCTTTTCGTAGTTCATGGGAATCGACCCCGGGGAGGTGTTGCCCGCAAAGGGGTATGTCGCCCCGGCGTCGGCAATCATCCGTCCGGCGTAGCTCGCTCCGCCGGGCATCATCCAGGTGCCGCCGTTCTGCAATTCGGTTATCACCTTGGGATGGTTGTCATACGCGGCCGCCTTGCGCTTCAATTCTTCGTAGCGCAGACGCGAGCCGTCGAAAACCCGGCTGTTGGAGGGGGCTATCCCCTCGACCAGCATGGCGTAGAACTTAGACCACTCGGCGCGTCCGAGCGGGGTGGTCTCCATATAGTCGGCACACTCGATGACCGGTACCCCGGCCTTGTCTACCACACCGTGTCCGGCATTCTGGAAGGGGGAAATCAGTATGCCGTCGGGGTGGAGCGATATGATTTTCTCCAACGACGGCTCCATCGACGAGCCGATGTCGGCGATGCGGCCATCTGCCAGACGGGCCACAATCTCGGGGGTCTTGATATACCCCGCGTCGGCCACCCCTACGATAGCGTCGGCATGGCCCAGCTCGGCCAGCAGCGCCGCGTGTACCGCGGAATACACCACAAGCCTTTTGAGCGGGAGCGCCAGCCTTATGGCCTGGGTGGCCGCCGAGTCAGCAGCCCCGGGGTTGAGGAGCAGGTATCTGGCCAGCACCCCGGTGGAGTCCCAGGGGTTGACCACGGTGACAGCCATGGCCCCTTCGGCCTGTGGGGCTCCTTTGATGAATACCGCTTCCTCGAATATGTTGCCGTCGGAGGTCTGGCCCGCTGACCCCTTGCCGGAGCATCCGGAAATAGTGGCGGCCATCAAGAGAGCCAGAGTGGCGAACAATGCAGTGATATGTCTCTTCATTTTTCAGTCGGTTAGGATGGTTTATTGATTGGTGGTGCCCCCTTGCAGCAGGCGGTTCACGGCGAAGTCAAGCATAGTGTCGCGCCCCTCGATGGCGGCGTATGGGTCCATGTCTACCTCACACCCCTCGGTCGGGTCGACCCCGAACTCGGTCAGCCTTCCGGCCGGGTCGCGCACAGGCGATGCGGAGAAGCGCACCCCCCAGCCGTTTGGCAACTCGGCGGAGAATGGCATGCCGCATCCCCCTCCGGTGGTCGCCCCGGCGACTGTCACGTTGGGCAGTGTCTTCATCACCGACACGAAGTTGTTGGCAGCCGAGAATGTGGAGCGGTTGCACAGCACCACCACCGGTTTGCCCCACATCACGCGCCCCGCCTCCGCCGGATTGTAATAATAGGGAAACGGCTCGGAGAAATCATCATGGCCGGGGCCGTTCTTGTGGCAGATGGTCCCGGCGAGGATTCTCTCAGGGGTGAAGCGGGCCACGAGGGTCTCGACATTGGTCATCGAGCCGCCCCCGTTGTCACGCACGTCGAAGACAAGGCCGTCGGCCGTGGCCAGGTAGGCCAGTATCGCGTCGAGGTTGCCGTCACCCACTCCGTATGAGAAACTGGAGTAATGTATGTAGCCGATGTTTTCGGGCAGGATTCCGTAGGTGAATCCGCCAGTCTGGCGGTAGTTGAAGTTGAAATAATACTCCTCGATCACCCGCGCCTGGTAGTTCTGCGGGTAGTCGCTCCACCATTTTCGGTAATAGGAGGTGTTGAACGGTGCAGACAGGTTGGTATGGCCGTCGCGCAGCTCATCAAGCATCCGGGCGCAGACATCAAACAGCTCCTCGCCCGTCATGGCCGGGTTGACCTGCTGGCGGTAACGGCCATGCACCTCGTCCCAGTCCACATCCTTGTAGGCGAAGAAACAGTAATGCTCGTCGAGAATCTTCCACAGCTGCTCGAAATTGCCCTCCGGGTCGTCGGGAAACTGCTCCACGTCGTGGCAGCCGGCGAGCAACGGGGCGACAAGCGCGAGCAACAAGGCGCGCAGAGTCCGTGTAGGTGTGATTGTCATATGCAGGGAGTCGAATATGGTCACGTTGAAATGATTATGAAAGTCGCAAGGGTCAGTAGGCCCATTCCACGCCGGCTTCACTGGCGGGCAGCGGCCTGTGCCGGCTCACCGACAGCCAGTCGGTGACCACACCCAGGACGAATGAATAGGAGAATGTGCGGGTGGTGATATGGTTCACCCCGGTGGAATATATGCGCGAGCGGAATCCCACGCGCAGCGAGGTGTTGCCCAGTCCGAGGTCGGCTGTGACGAGGTTGTCCCACCTGAACATGTTGCCCGGCCATCCGAAATGGGCCAGCCCGTGGTCGTTGCCCAGGTAAATCTCGTAATACAGCTCATCGTAGGCGGGGGAGAAGAAGACCCCGGCCAGGGGAAGCGATGTCTGCCACCGGAGAGCCACCGGGAGCCGCCACAGCCTGACATCCCACCCCAGCGAGGCCGTCAGCCCCAGGCTGAGGTCGGTCTTGAGCGACGCGGGGTTGTTGCCGTTGCGGTTGCTGTATATCCCGCCGAGATTACCCTCGACGCGTCCTCCGGCGGTGACGGTCAGGCGGTGGGGGAGTCGCCACAGGCGGCTCATCGACCAGGCCGCCGAGAGGTTGCCGTAAAGGAGCGAGGCGTTGCGCGCCGGATTCCCGGCGTTGTTGATTTCCACCCCAAGGTCGAGCTGTTGCCGCCAGGTGGCGGGGGCGAACTTCATCGCCTGAGCGCGCTGGTAGCTGAAAGCCGTGTGCCACCCGGTGTATTTGAGCGGCGACAGGTAGGTGTCGAGAAGGTGGCTGCTGCCCCCCTCCAGCATGAACGCCGAGCTGACCGGCCTTAGGGGCTCCTCGGCTCGGAGGGAGGCTGCCCAGGAGAGCGCCGCCATCAGCAATGTCAAGATATATCTGTGCATTATGAACGTTTTTATATACCTCCCGCCTCAGCCAGAATCATCCGCATCTCGTTGATGCATCTCTTAGACTCCTTGGCTTGAAGGCCGGCCATCGATGCCACTGCAATCAGGTCATCTTCGGCAGGGGTGATTTTGTCATTTATTGATGTCGAATGATAGCCGTTCATCCCTTCGCCGGGAAGGAGGTCGTATCCCGGAGCAAGAGACCACTCGTTGTCTTTGTATAGGAATGAGAAATTTTTGGCATGGTCATCTTTGTTACCTATGAGGAAGTTGAATACCATCAACTTGAAAATTTTTTTCAGCTCATCAATGTTCCTTGTCAACGCGGCTCCTACCTTGAAAATGTGGCTGTAATCAATCGATGGTATGCGGTAATCGGCACACAGCAGTCCGGCTACACTCGCCACGTGTATTTTTTCACCATCTGCCGAACGGTCGTATCTTTCGGTAGCGAAATATTTGTCCTCGAACAGGCGTGTGCGTGGCATCGTCACTCCACATTGTGAAGCGAGCAAGGAATATCTGTACTCTGTCAGGCCAATATCCACAGGGTCGTGTAATGCCCTGAATTTCACTAGCCATTCAGAGTCATCCGCTTTGACGAATATTTTGGGACGTGCTCCTCCCGGCGAACCGCCCAAACGCTGGAAGTCTTCTATGCCGCTCCCGTCATAAGTGTCGGAGGAGAGGATTTTGCTGGCGTCAAGCGCAAGGGCTGTGAAATCAGAGAAATCGTTGTCTGACATGACCGAGCGGTCAGGTTCGAATTCCAGTGCGCCGCGCCCGGTTGACCCGACAAGTGCGAGCCTGTCAAGAATCGAGAGGCATCTGATATTCACTCCCTTTTTCTGAAGGTACCTGTCGAGAATAAGCAGCCCCCATCCGTCAGGAAGGGAATCGTCGAATATGCCGAATCCTCCTCCGAATGGATTTGGTCGCGCGATGAACACCCCATCCTTTAATGGCAGCTCAAAAGGGGAGATTGAGAATCCTCCGGCAATCCACTCCGGGGAATATTCAAAAGCGCAGAGTCCTTTGGGGGTAAGCGCGATTTTCCCGACTTCGTGTCCGTGGTATTTTACGATGATTTTATCAGTGGTGTTCATCTCTTGGTTCCTCGTTTCCTTTTGGGCGCAGAGTCGTTTATCACATCATCCAGAGAATTGTACTTTGTGTGTGTGAAAAGCTGAGAAAATTCGTCAAGGCAATCAATTGCCATTGCCACCCGCAACAATCCTGAAAAAGAAATCTCGCCAGTGGTTTCAAACCTGCGATATGTAGCCAATGAGATTCCTCCCCTTTGGGCGAGACCGCTTTGAGTCAGTGACAGCTCAAGGCGTCTGCTTTTGACCCGGGAGGCAATCTGTAAGGCCATCTCCTTTGGGGTGAATATGCTAACTGCTAACATATGAGCGATTGTCGGGTGTTTTGGGGCTTAAGTGATAATATTTGAGCGGTTAGAAGAGGCGTTCCTGGCCGATGATTGAGTCGCGCAGCTCCTCGTCGCTCATCTCCGGCTCGGCCGGGGCTGAGTCGTCGGGCTGCGAGTCAGGGGCGGGGCCGTCGTCGGCAGGCATCTCGATGTCGGCCTCTGCGTCGGGACGGGGCTCGATCTCGGTGATTTCGCCGAGCTTGAAGGTGGTCAGGCGTTTACCCTTGGCCTTGAACGACTTGACGGCGATGAAGTCGGTGGCGTCAACCTCGATTGTCTCCCGGTGGCTGTCAGGCCCGGCGAATGTGACGCTGAACCGTGCCCCCGGGGTGTCGGTCAGCAGTATGAGCTGCGACTTGGGGTTGTCGCCGATGAACCGCTGGCGGCGGTTTGACGGCTCGAATGTGAACCGTTTCAGGTAGGGGTAACCCTGGTCTGCGTCAAACAGCACCGCCGTCCAGATATGGCTCGGGCGGTATTTCTCGATGCGCAGTATGTCGACATGGTCGTAATGGTTGGTCGCGTCGAATGTGGTGAGGTAATATTCACCCTGTCGGGTGACCACCAGCACCTTGTCTTCGCCGAAGAACTCGCCGAGCAGTTCGCCGCGCCCGTCGTAGTTGAGGCGCAGCACGTCGCGGTCAAACCACACCTCGCGCCCTCCGAGGGTCGAGGTGCCTTTTTCCTTGAGCGAGAAGCGGTGTACCTCGTTGCGGGTGACGATGTTGCCCAGGCTCTGTTTCCCCTTGATGGCCAGCTCTGAGAAGTCGATGTCAAACTGCAGTCGGGTCAGGCGGGGCTTGGGCTTGAGGGTCACCTTCACCACCTCGGCCTCGCCGTTAGGGTTGGCCGAGAACCAGGCGATGCGGCTGCCGGCGGTGCCGCGCGTGAGGTTGTACTCCTTGTCGCGTGTCACACCCGAGACCTTGAACCGCTTCATATAATATGTGCCTCCCCGGCCATCCTGGTAGATGACATTGTAGACCATGCGGTCATCCTTCTTGTCGAAGAGGCCGATATGCTTGACATTCTTGCCGATGAACAGCTTGTCGGCGACACGCACCACCTTGTAGCGCCCGTCGTTGTAGAATATGATCACCTCGTCGAGCACCGAGCAGTTGAAGAGGTATTCATCCTTCTTGAGCGACATGCCGATGAATCCCTCGTCGCGGTTGAAATAAAGCTTCTCGTTGGCCTCGGCCACGCGCGACGCCTCGATGTTGTCGAAGGCGCGGACGACGGTGCGGCGCGGAAACGCCGCGCCGTATTTCTCCTTGAGCGACAGGAACCAGTCGACGGTGTAGTCGGTCAGATGGTCGAGATGGCCTTTCAGTTCGGCGATGCGCTCGTTGTGGAGGGCGATGACGCGGTCGGCCTCCTTGGCCGAGAATTTCAGTATGCGCTTCATCTTTATCTCCATCAGGCGCAGCACGTCATCGTCGGTCACCTCGCGGACGAGCTGGGGCAGGAACGGCCTCAGGCGTTTGTGGACGTGGGCCACCACTGCCTCCATCGTCTCCCCCTGCTCAAACTCCTTGTCCTTGTAGATGCGCTCCTCGATGAAGATGCGCTCCAGGGAGGCGAAATGGAGCTGCTCGCTGACCTCGCCGAGCTTTATCTCAAGCTCTCGGCGCAGCAGGTCGCGGGTGCGCTCGGCGCTGTGGCGCAGCAGGTCGCTGACGGTCAGGAATACAGGCTTGCGGTCGCTGATGACGCAGCAGTTGGGGGAGATGGCCACCTCGCAGTCGGTGAAGGCGTATAGCGCGTCGATGGCCTTGTCTGACGAGGTGCCGCTCTGGAGATGCACCAGTATGCGGGCCTGGTCTGAGGTGTTGTCGTCGACCTTGCGTATCTTTATCTTCCCCTTCTCATATGCCTTTAGTATCGACTCAATGACGGTGCGGGTGGTCTTGCCGTAAGGTATCTCGGTGACGGCGAGGGTCACATTGTCGATTTTCTCGATTTTGGCCCTGACGCGCACGCTGCCTCCGCGTTCCCCGTCGTTGTAGCGGGCCACGTCGATGAGTCCCCCGGTGGGGAAGTCGGGCAGCAGGGTGAACGCGCGTCCCTGCAGGTGGGCGATGGCCGAGTCGATTATCTCGTTGAAGTTGTGTGGCAAGATTTTCGAGGAGAGGCCGACGGCTATGCCCTCGACTCCCTGGAAGAGCAGCAGGGGGAACTTGACCGGGAGGGTCACCGGCTCCTGCTTGCGGCCGTCGTAAGATGGCACCCAGTCGGTGATCTTGGCGTTGTAGAGCGCGTCGAGGGCGAAGGGGGAGAGGCGCGCCTCGATGTAACGTCCGGCTGCCGCGTCGTCGCCGGTGAGGATGTTGCCCCAGTTTCCCTGGGTGTCGATCAGCAGCTCTTTCTGGCCCAGCTGCACGAGCGCGTCCTTGATTGACGCGTCGCCGTGGGGGTGATACTGCATGGTGTTGCCGACAATGTTGGCCACCTTGTTGTAGCGTCCGTCGTCGATGGTCTTCATCGAGTGTAGGATACGTCGCTGCACAGGCTTGAGGCCGTCGTCGATATGCGGCACGGCGCGTTCGAGGATGACATATGACGCGTAGTCGAGAAACCAGTTGCGGTACATACCGCCGAGCCTCAGGCGCGAGGCTTCGGTGCCGATGGTGGGGGGGGGCGCGCCGGCTTCCTCCTCCTCGGCGATTTCCCCGGCCGCCTCTTCTGCGAGGCTGCCGGCGGTCAGCTCATCCTCCGGGATGCGTTCGATGTCGTTTTTTCCTGGTGTATTGTTGTCGGTCATTGTCAAGGCAAAGAATAGGGAAGTGGTGGGGCGCGGCGGGGCGCACCGTCTGCAAAGTTACGAAAAAAACTCCGTAAACCCTCCCCTCATCCCCCTAAATTTAAATAGGAGAGGGGGATTGATGTTGCCCCCTACTCTCAACTGGCAAGTGCAAAATTAGTGATTTGACGGAAGAAAACATTTT
>ERZ778513.1950-NODE-1950-length-10924-cov-5.488821_pt1 | contig 10924 bp, 12 predicted proteins | sample MGYA00510345_ERZ778513 | MGnify/ENA primary metagenome ERZ778513 (study PRJEB29527, sample SAMN07138966) | mouse gut metagenome | material: feces | host: mouse | place: China:Nanjing | collected 2016-01-25 ... | reverse complement strand
AATGTCGATTATGTCTTTTATCCCGAGAGTTATCATGATGCGTCTTGTTATCGGTTATCGGTTGTTACTTATCAAATTATGCCGAGGCACACTCCGCGCCTACGCCTCCTCCTGCTCTTTCATGGCCTGAATGAGACGGACTGTCTGAACAGCCTCTGCCACGTCGTGCACCCGCAATATGTCGGCGCCCCTGTCGAGAGCTATGGCGTCGAGTGCGACTGTGCCGGGGAGGGAGCCTTCAGGAGTGGTGCCCAGTGTTTTCCAGATCATCGACTTGCGAGACAAACCGGCAAGCACAGGCATTCCCATTTTGCAGAACTCTCCAAGTTCGTCAAGAATGCGGAAATTCTGACCTACTGTCTTCGCAAAGCCAAAGCCGGGGTCTATTATGATGTCGTTAACTCCCAGCCCCCTCAACTCATAGACTTTTCGGGCAAGGTCGGAAATCACCTCTGCAGTGACATCGGCATAATCCGTCATGGCCTGCATTGTCTGTGGATTCCCTCTCATGTGCATAAGCACATAGGGCACTTTCAAATCGGCAACCACAGGCCACATCTCAGGGTCGAGCATACCGCCTGATATATCGTTGACTATTTCCGCGCCCCATTCTTCCACACATTTTCTTGCCACACAGCCCCTGAATGTGTCGATGCTCACAATAGCCTCCGGCCACACCGCTCTCACGGCCTCAAGCCCACGCGCAAGCCTGGAATACTCCTCTTCGGCACTCACATCCTCCGCCCCGGAACGCGAAGAATAGCCGCCGAGGTCAAGAATGTCCGCTCCGGCCTCACGCATGGAGCACACCCTCTCTTTTATCTCCTCCCGGCAGTTGGTCCTGCTGCCTGAGAAAAAACTGTCGGGCGTGACATTGATGATTCCCATCACCTTTGGGATAGAGAAATCCATCAATGCCCCGCCTGTATTTATCGTTAGATTTTTCTTGTCAATTTTCATCTATCGCGAGTTATGAAGCCATCGGGTCAGCTCCTGTTGGCACGCTTGCGCTCGTTTTCGTCAAGAATTATTTTGCGCAGACGGATATGGTTTGGCGTAACCTCCACATATTCATCCTCCTTGATATATTCAAGAGCCTCTTCAAGAGAGAAGACTACCGGAGGCACGATTCTTGCCTTGTCGTCGGCCCCTGACGCACGCATATTTGTGAGTTTCTTCGACTTGGTGACATTCACCACAATGTCGCTGTCTTTAGCGTTCTCGCCTACCACCTGCCCTGCATACACATCTTCCTGAGGGAAAATGAAGAATCGGCCGCGATCCTGAAGTTTGTCGATTGCATAGGCATAGGCAGTGCCGGCCTCCATGGCAATGAGGGAGCCGTTTGTGCGTCGCTCGATATCCCCTTTCCAAGGCTGGTATTCAAGAAAACGGTGCGCCATGATGGCCTCGCCGGCTGTGGCTGTAAGCACATTGTTGCGCAATCCGATGATTCCTCTCGAAGGAATCACAAATTCAATGTTGATTCGATCGTTCTGGGTTTCCATCGAAATAATGTCGCCCTTGCGGCGCGTCACCATGTCGACCACTTTAGAGCTGTATTCCTCCGGCACATTTATAGTGAGAGATTCTACCGGCTCACATTTTTTGCCATCTATTTCCTTAATGATAACCTGAGGCTGGCCCACCTGAAGCTCATAGCCCTCACGACGCATAGTCTCGATAAGGATTGAAAGATGAAGCACGCCTCGGCCAAACACAGTCCACTTGTCTTCATTCTCGCCTTTCTTCACACGAAGCGCAAGATTGCGGTCAAGCTCTTTTTCAAGACGGTCGGCAATATGGCGCGAGGTTACGTATTTGCCGTCTTTGCCAAAAAACGGAGAGTCGTTGATTGTGAACGTCATCGACATTGTCGGCTCATCGATTGCAATTCTTGGAAGCGGCTCAGGATTATTGATGCAGGAAACAGTGTCGCCTATCTCAAAGTTCTCAAGACCCACGATAGCACAGATGTCGCCGCTGCTCACCTCGCTCACCTTCTTGCGCCCCATTCCCTCAAATGTGTGGAGCTCCTTGATGCGCTGTTTCATCACGCTGCCATCTTTTTTGCAAAGGGCTATGTCCATCCCCTCACGAAGTGTGCCTCTATGCACACGCCCAACGGCAATTCGCCCCACATAACTGCTGTAGTCAAGACTTGTGATGAGCATCTGAGGGTCGCCCTCTATCTGTTTCGGAGCCGGTATATACTCTATTATGGCGTCAAGCACAGGAGTGATATTGTCGGAAGGCTTGCGCCAGTCTGACGACATCCAGTTCTGCTTGGCAGAGCCATACACTGTAGGAAAATCAAGCTGGTCTTCTGTTGCGTTCAGATTAAACATAAGGTCGAAAACCATTTCATTCACTTCATCCGGGCGGCAGTTCGGCTTGTCGACCTTGTTGACCACCACCACCGGCTTAAGCCCCATCTGGATGGCTTTCTGAAGCACAAACCTCGTCTGAGGCATAGGCCCCTCGAATGCATCGACAAGCAGCAGACATCCGTCGGCCATGTTGAGCACTCGTTCCACTTCGCCTCCAAAGTCGGCGTGTCCCGGAGTGTCGATTATGTTTATCTTAGTGCCTTTGTAATTGATTGACACATTTTTGGAGAGAATCGTTATCCCTCTTTCGCGTTCGAGGTCATTATTGTCGAGAATTAATTCGCCGGTTGACTGGTTTTCTCTGAACAGATGTCCGGCGAGAAGCATTTTGTCGACCAATGTAGTCTTGCCATGGTCGACATGCGCGATAATCGCGATGTTGCGGATGTCTTGCATAAAAAGTCGTTGATATTCGGGTGCAAAGTTACAAATTTTTTTTCACACAATCGCTTTATGTCACCACTCTCTGTGCCTCGGCACATAAAAAAAAGCACAAGCCCGCATCCAAAAATCACGGAGCGGGCTTGCCTCATTTATGAAAAAAACGAATTATCTGTTTTCCGGGGCTATTATTTACGGATGCCGAGTTCTTTCTTGGCGATAATAGCACGATAACGGTTGATGTCTTTGCGGATCAGATAGTCAAGGAGCGAACGGCGCTGGCCTACAAGCATCTTGAGAGCGCGGGCTGTGGCATAGTCCTTGTGGTTGCTCTTGAGGTGCTCAGTGAGGTGCTTGATACGGATTGAGAACAGTGCAATCTGGCTTTCGGGGCTGCCTGTGTCATTCTTGCCCTGGCCGTAGGTCTCGAAAATCTGCTGCTTTTCTTCTGTTGAAAGATGCATGGCTGTGAGAGTTTTAATTGTTTTAAATTATTATTTTTCACTTTTCTTGGAAAAGCACAATCGGCGCAGAGTCTCTCTCCCTCGCCCACTTTTCGCGAAAAGCAGTGCAAAATTATAAATATTTTCTCACATGGCAAAATTATGCGGCTCATTCTCTGCAATATTTTGCAAAATATATTTCCTGACAAAATCAAGGCGGCCTTCTCGAGGTCGCCTTCATTGATTTTCATAATAACGGTGTTTGGGAAGAAACTTACAGTTCCATATCTCATGCAGTTTTATCTTGCGCATCCCTGCTTTCCGGCTTCGCGCCGGAGGAGTGAATATAGCTGATGCCACTGCTGTAGGTATGGGCGTCTGCCCGAGACGCCAACCCTTGGCCGCAGTCATCTGACATTCAATTATTGCATAGGGGCTATCCCCTTTTGGATTTTCCTGATTACGGGCGGAGAGTAGCTACTTAGGCAACCGATTCCATGCCGGAACTTCAGATGATTCATGTAACTTGCCCGTTGTATCTTATAAACACCCGCAGCACGACAATGGTTCATCACTAATCATTTTCAACCTCACACGCCGCCATCCCTTGACAACCACGCCCTCGTAACTCCGGGCCTCATAACCGCCACTAAAAGGGATTTGGCTTAATTTAGTCATCTCGTTTAGCTATATGTCAATATTTTTTCGTAACTTCGCACCTATAACTAAATAAGTTCTTTAACCCAAATGAAACTACCATTTATCTCATCTCTTATGACGGCAGCAGCCATTGCGTCGGGAACGCTCCTGACATGCATTCCCGTCTTCTCTCAAAGCGCATACGACTCAAGGTTCATCGAATACCCAACATACAACGGCGATGACCTTGAGCTGACCGTAGACGCTTCCGGCACTCACTTCAGGCTCTGGAGCCCTAAGGCGCAAGAGGCAAGGGTCAACCTTTATGACAACGGACACACCGGCAAGCCATACCGGACGCTCGAAATGAAACCGGACCCCGACAACGGCACCTGGAATGCCTCCGTGCCGCAAAAGCTTTACGGCAAATTCTATACCTTCCAGATCAATTGGAACGGCGAGTGGAAAAACGAAACCCCGGGAGTGTGGGCCAAGGCCGTGGGTGTAAACGGCAAAAGAGCCGCCATCATCGATTTCGCGACCACCGACCCTCAGGGCTGGCAAAACGACAAGGGGCCGAAAGTTGACAATTTCTCCGACGTGATTGTTTACGAAATGCACCATCGCGACATGTCGATGCACCCCTCGTCAGGAATAGCCAACAAGGGCAAGTTTCTTGCTCTCACCGAAAAAGGGACAACATCGCCATCCGGAGAAAAAACAGGCATCGACCATCTCAAGGAACTCGGCATAACGCATGTGCATATCCTTCCGTCGTATGACTATAATTCTGTCGACGAGGCAAATCTTCAGAACAACGTCTACAACTGGGGCTATGACCCTCAGAACTACAACGCCCCTGAAGGCTCTTATTCTACAAACCCTTCCGACCCGGCCACACGAGTGAGGGAAATGAAGGAGATGGTGAAGGCTTTGCACGATGCCGGAATTGGCGTGATCATGGACGTGGTGTATAACCACACTGCCGAGAACGACGGCTCCAACTTCGAACTGACAGCACCCGGATATTACCACCGGCACTGGGACGACGGCAGATATTCCGATGCCTCCGGATGCGGCAACGAGACTGCCTCCGACCTTCAGCAAATGCGCGACTACATAATCAAATCCACTAAATATTGGGCCGATGAATACCACATCGACGGATTCCGCTTCGACCTTATGGCAATTCACGACACAGAGACCATGAATCAGGTGGCCGCTGAATTAAAGAAAATAAACCCGTCGATTTTCGTGTATGGCGAAGGATGGACTGCCGGCGACTCCCCGCTCGCTGTTGAACGCCGCGCATTGAAGGAGAATGTGTCAAAAATGACCGGCATAGCCGTATTCTCCGACGACATCCGCGACGCCGTGAAAGGCCATTACACAAACGCCGCCGACCGCGGCTTCGCAACCGGGAAACCGGGCCAGGAGGAAACCGTGAAAATTGGCATTGTGGCTGCCACGAATCATCCGCAAGTGGATTTCTCCAAGGGAAACAACTCAAAATTTGCATATGCCGCTTCTCCCGAAATGATTGTGAACTATGTGTCTTGCCACGACGACCTCTGCCTCACCGACAAGCTTCATCACTCAATGGAGGGCGAGCCTGAAAAGAACATGCTTGAGGCAGCAAAACTTGCCCAGACCATAGTGTTCACCTCGCAGGGCACTCCATTCATGTTTGCCGGGGAAGAGGTATAACACGACAAAAAGGGAGTACACAATTCCTACAACCGCCCCGACTCTGTCAATGCCATCGACTGGAACAACAAATCAAAATATCGCGACCAGTTCGACTATTATAAGGAGCTGACTGCCTTGCGCAAGGCTCATCCGGCATTCCGCATGACTTCGGCTGGAGAGATTGCCAAGAACCTCGTGTTCGACAAAATCGACTCGGCAAAGACCCCCAACCTCATCTCTTATTCTCTCAAAAACCATGCCAACGGCGATGAATGGGAAGAGATTAAGGTAGTGTTTAACGGAGCCTCGCATCCGCAGGAAATAAACATCAAGAAAGGGAACTGGCTTATTGTAGCGAAAGACGGCAAGATGGCTCACGACGCCTCCTTAGGCGCAACCCAAGGCGGGAAAATAACCCTCGCCCCCTACTCTGCACTCATCCTTGCACGTCCATGACATGCTCTTTATTTAGCTCAGGCCGCAACGATAACACGGCTTGAAATTGCATAAAAACGCTGGCCAATTCAAATTTTGGCCGGCGTCCTTCTATAATATTAATCTTTTTAACATTGAATGCACCCTGCTCAGCCTCATCAGAGCTACAGGGAGAAAAGGGCTGTGCCCACAAGACGGTCGGCACGGGCTCCGGGAGTGCGGAGAAACACCTGAACCAGATACTCATTCCGCGTTTCATATTTATTCCCCTCTATAGGCGAGGCATCAGGCACGCCCCCACCTTTAGGCACCACAACATACTGATAATTATAACTGCCTTGCTTGAGCGGAATCTCCGCAGTATAGAGGCGAGTGCCATAGTCATAGCGCATGCGGTTAGAGTCAGAGAAGCGATGGAGAGCGAAATCCCCGTCTACATACACATCGCCGCCGATCACTTCAGGTGCATCAAGCGTGAAATGCACTGTGACATAATCCGCCCCAAGGTCAGGGTCGCTTGAATTATATTCATCAATCATGAAGCGCCCATGCTGCGTGCTGTCAAAGACATAATCCCTGCCGGCACGAGGGGAATCCGGCGAAAGATAGGCATGCCAGTTGCTGCCGCCAAATTTTACAGAGTCCGTATGCATTCCCGCATAGTCAGCGCGCACGGTTTCAAAGCGGCGATACTCGTCGCCGGCATTATACACCAAGGCGGGGTCATGCTCAAACACTGCCACTTTCCCTTCCACCCTCATGGGATGAGTGAGCACTCGCATCGTCTCCGGACGGTTATTCTGCATTATCGTCACAACAAAATCCTGATAAGGGTTGAGCACATCCATTCCGGAAGCGTCAACTGCAAACGACAGCTGCTGATACTCGGTGTTAAACCCTCGGTCGGTGCGAGAGGTCACGCCCCCCTCTACACCCATAGAATTTTCAGTTACAGAAAATCTCGCCTGGAGCATCACATCGTCAGGCTCGCCTTCGGGATATACCTGCACAAGATAATTGCCGCTCACAAGCGGCTGCATATCGCGGTTGGGCAGCTCGAGATTATAGTTCACATAATGCACAAACGTGTTCGACGAATAGGCATAGTCTTCTATCTCCCCCTCATTGAAACCATCAAGAAACTCCGAATCCACAAGGCGCGAAGGCTGCCAGTCTGCATTGCAATGCACCAGACGGTAGCGAAGATATTCATGCTGCTCCCCTATTATGTCGAAATTAATAAAAATGCGGTCGGAAGTGCCAAGACGCACCAAAGGGGGAGCCATAAAATTGTCGGGGTTGCGCACAGACAAAGTGCGCACATCCCGGCGGAACACGCCGGTGGATGTGTCGTCGGCACACCACATGGCAAAAGGAGGCAATGCCGCGGCGGCAAGCATCGCCGCTCTCAATGCAACACGCATAAATAGACCGGTCACCATGCTATCGGGATTTTACCATGGGCCACAAGATACTGATTGGCCTGCGAGAAATGATGGTTGCCGAAAAAGCCGCGATATGCCGACAATGGCGACGGATGAGGAGACGTCAGCACAAGATGCCGGCTTCTGTCAATACCCGCGCCCTTGCGTATTGCGTCTGCCCCCCAGAGCATAAACACAATATTATCTTTTTGCCCTGCAAGAGCAGAGACCGCCGCATCGGTAAAAGTTTCCCACCCAATCCCGGAATGAGATTTAGGCTGATGCTCTCTTACCGTCAGCGAAGAGTTAAGAAGAAGCACCCCTTGCCTGGCCCAGCGAGAAAGATCGCCGTCTGAAGGCATCGGAGCCCCTGTGTCGGAACACACCTCCTTAAAAATATTCACAAGCGAAGGAGGCATATCCACTCCGGGCGCAACCGAGAAACAGAGCCCGTTGGCCTGACCGGGGCCATGATAAGGGTCCTGGCCTATTATCACCACCTTTGTAGAGTCAAACGGCGAAGCGTCAAAAGCGGCGAATATCTCCCTTCCGGGGGGATAAACCCTGACGGCCGGATTTGCATAATCCGCCCTCACCCTGTCGGTAAGAGCCTTGAAATAAGGCTTTTCAAATTCTGGCGAGAGATGCTGTTTCCACCCCTCTTCTATTTTGACATTCATTACTTATTCATATTTTGCCACACCAAGAAAAATGTTTTTTTATCATCTTATGGACATAAATCACATTATGATTCGCAAAGTTCGGAAAAAATGATTAACTTTGCAACAAAATAACAAGCCAACAGGCCGGCAACCCTCTTCTCCACAATCAACAAGTCTCCATAGTTCAATGGATAGAATATCGGATTCCGGTTCCGACGATTAGGGTTCGACTCCCTATGGAGATACTTTAATTAAAGCGTAACTGATTTAAAATTAGATTAGTTACGCTTTGTTTATTTTTCCATTCTTAGCCAATTCTGCGGATAGTAGATCAATCTGCCCGACAATCGCCAAAAGTTTATCGGTTGTCGGTCTCATGATAAGTGGATTACACACCCGAATGGCGGATACCTGAGAGATGACATCCCTGTTCCTGAAGAATTGCGCCTCGGATCCCATTCGGAGCTATTCGGATGAATCTATAGACGTATCTTTTATATCCCCGTTTTCACAATAACCCCGCCGGGGATTCCGTTATAGGTTAGTCAGGCCTGATTCTACATCCAAGGCGAAGAATTCACTTCGGATATGGGCTATAAGACCTCAAAAGATATAACCGATTGTCATCATGAACGCAGACGAACGCATAAAGAAAGCAATGGAGCTTCGCGGCTCCGGATATAATTGCGCACAAACAGTGCTTATGGTGTTTACCGACGCCACCGGCGTCGACATCGACATGTCGGCCAACATAGGCGCGGCTCTCGGAGCCGGCGTGGCAACCGGCGAAATCTGCGGCGTGGCCAACGCCATGGCAGTGTCAGAAGGGCTCATCCTTTCAAACCCTGCCCCCGACGGCAAACTGAAAGCCATGCCTGCCGCACGAAAACTTCTCCAGAAATTTTCAGATTCCTGCGGAGGGTGCATAACCTGCCGCGACTTGAAAGGGAAGTGCGGAAAAAGTTGCGACGAACTTATCGCCGAGGGAATCCGGATTCTTGACTCCTCTTTTTGACAAGTTTCCAGATTTCATCCGATTTTTCATCTTGTTTTAAGATTCTTTAACTAATAAGATGGCTCTCCTGTCGGAACTTTGTTGTAAATTTGCAGTATAATTTAGGCATCTATAATCCTAACATGTAAGAATTTATTTAGTTAAGCAAAAGAAGAGTGGTCAGATTGGGAAATCAGTCCACTCTTCTAAATTTTATAACACTCTCTCACTCCCTCCACCTCCTCAACACTGCTCTCTCCACTCACACCCTTATAACTTTTAATCTAAAAACCTCAACATTTTGAGACCAACGGCTATATAACATGCTCCTAATAAAAGACACTCTTGTATCTCTCGACCTCGTGGAACGCTTTTTCGTGTGCGACCTCGACACATGCCTCGGGCAGTGCTGCATCGACGGCGATGCCGGCGCCCCACTGCTTCAGGAAGAGAAAGAGGCCATCGACGCCAATATCGACACAATTCTCCCTCTCCTGAACCCGGCTGCGCAAAGAATCATCAAAGAGGAAGGCACATCTTACATCGATGAAGAGGGCGACCTTGTAACTCAGATTGTAGAAGGGCGAGACTGTGTTTTCACCACATACGCAGAAGGAGGCAAATGCCTGTGTGCATTAGAAAAAGCATACCGCGAAGGCAAACTGCCGCAGCTGAAACCCTCGTCATGCCACCTATATCCCATAAGACTCAAAAAATATGGCGACCTAACAGCGGTCAACCTCCATCGTTGGAAAATCTGCAAATGCGCTGAAATCATGGGCCGCACAAAAAAAATAAGGGCCTACGAATTTCTTCGCGAGCCTTTGATACGAAAATTTGGCCGGGAATGGTATGACGAATTATCCCGCACAGCCTCCGAATGGCTTTCTCAACATCCCTGACCTTCCGCCCCCCAACTCAAAAGTTCAATGCAATGACTTCGCTTATCTCTTTGAAATATAGAATTTAATTTATATATCCTCTATATTTTCTATAAAATTATTTTTTTCGCATTTTTTATTAAATTTGCATATCTGGTATGGATAGACCAATTCTATATATATTAGCGGGATGTAATGGCGCAGGCAAGACTACTGCGGCATATAATGTGTTGCCTGATATTTTGGACTGCTATGAATTTGTAAATGCTGATGAGATTGCAAAAGGTCTTTCTCCTTTTAATCCCGAAAGCATGGCCATACCGGCAGGCAGAATAATGCTTCAACGGATTGATGAATTATTGCCTCTGCTTAAAAATTTTGCTATAGAGACAACATTATCCACCAAGTCATACAAAGCCTTGGTTGACAAAGCTCACAAACTCGGATATAAAGTCATTTAATTATACATATGGCTAAATTCACCCGAACTTGCAAAAGATAGAGTTGCTTCAAGAGTTTTAAACGGAGGCCATAATATTCCTGCAGAAGTTATTGTAAGAAGATATTATGCAGGAATCAGAAATTTATTCAATATATTCTTAGACATTGTTGATGATTGGCTAATTATCGACAATAGCAATGCGAATAGCGAAAATATCGCAACCAAATTCGTTATATACAATAAAGACTCATTTCAAAAAATAAGAAGTTATGTCAGATAAAGAACGCAAAGAACTATATGCAAAAATCGAACTCGGAATGAAACTCTCTACCGAGAAATGCCTCCTCGAAAAAAACTCAGAAAAGAAATGGTAGTAGTAAGTGGCATTAGAAAAGTTAACGACACCTTGTCATTCTTGTATACAACATTTCGGCGCATCCACAGGACACGCCGAAACAAATAAACAGGACTCTAACCCTGAAAGTATAAGTACAACCGTCCGCGATAGCAGGTAGGTGCTAAAAAGATAGCCGTCCAGATTTTG
>ERZ778513.1940-NODE-1940-length-11038-cov-10.485204_pt1 | contig 11038 bp, 10 predicted proteins | sample MGYA00510345_ERZ778513 | MGnify/ENA primary metagenome ERZ778513 (study PRJEB29527, sample SAMN07138966) | mouse gut metagenome | material: feces | host: mouse | place: China:Nanjing | collected 2016-01-25 ... | reverse complement strand
GCGACAAAGAGCGGTGTGGCGCATTTCGCCGCAGAGAATGAGAACGAGGGAATACAGGTCATAAAGGACATCCTCAGCTTCATTCCGTCGAACAACCGCGAGCAGGCTCCTTTTGTTCCTACATCAGACCCAGCTGGACGATATGACGACGCTCTCAATGACATCATACCTGACAGCCCGAACAAGGCATATGACATGTACCAGGTGATAGGCAGCATCGTGGATGACGGCAAATTCCTCGAGATACACAAGAGCTGGGCAAAGAACATCATAATAGGATTCGCCCACATGAACGGCCGCTCGGTCGGAATCGTGGCAAACCAGCCTAAGATTCTTGCCGGAGTGCTTGACATCAACGCATCACGCAAGGCAGCCAGATTCGTGCGTTTCTGTGACGCATTCAACATTCCTCTCGTGACACTGGTTGATGTTCCTGGCTTCCTCTGCGGCACGCAGCAGGAGTACGGCGGAATCATCGTCCATGGTGCAAAACTCCTCTATGCATACGGCGAGGCTACTGTCCCTAAGGTAACAGTAACCCTCCGCAAGTCATACGGCGGTTCGCACATCGTGATGAGCTGCAAGCAGTTGCGCGGAGACATCAACTACGCATGGCCATCAGCAAACATTGCGGTCATGGGAGCCGAGGGTGCAGTGGAGATTCTCTACTCGAAAGAAATCAAGGCTATGGAAGACCCTGCGGAGCGCGCCAAGGTGGCAGAGCAGAAGAAACAGGAATACAACGACCTTTTCTGCAACCCTTACAATGCGGCAAGCTACGGCTATATCGATGATGTAATCGAGCCTCGCAACACACGTTTCCGTGTCATCAGGGCACTCGAATCCCTTGCAGACAAGAAAGTCGAGAACCCTCACAAGAAACATGACAACCTTCCTCTCTAAAACACAGCGATTATGAACGGTTTCATGTTATCAGTGAATATGCTGCAGGCAGGACACGTCCTGCGCAAGAGCGCAGAGATGGCCGAGAAAGACCCTCACGGTGTAATCATAACGGTTGTTTCCGTAGCGGTCGTCTTTGCGGTACTGCTCATCCTGTATTTCGCATATTCCCTCATCGGAAAGTCCGTCAACGGGAAAATGCCGAAATTCGGCAGACAATCTTCAGCAGCAGGCGTACACAAACCGTCGGCTGAAGAAGCTGCAGCGATAGCGCTTGCCCTTGACAGCGAACTCAACGGCGAGACATATGCGGCCATAGGAGCGGCCCTGCACAATTATTTCAACGACACGGTACACGACCAGGAAAGTTATATAATTACCATCAGAAGAAAATGACAGTCATGAAAGAGTATAAATTCAAAATCAACGGCAACGAGTACAATGTTGCCATCAATTCAGTATCAGGCAATCTTGCCGACGTTACAGTAAACGGCCAATCATACCAGGTCGAGATGGACGGTGCCCAGGCCGCCAATCCGGCTCCTGCACAGGCTCAGGCCCCACAGGCCGCTGCACCTGCACCACAGGCAGCACCGGCTCCACAGCCTGCACCGGCGGCAGCTCCAGCGGCACCGGCTGCAACAGGCGCAGGCAAGGCAGTCAAGTCACCGCTTCCTGGAGTAATCATTGCAGTCAATGTAAAACCAGGCGACACAGTCAAGGCCGGACAGGTAGTTGCGGTTCTCGAGGCGATGAAAATGGAAAACGACATCCAGGCAGAATCTGCAGGTACGGTAGTATCAGTAAACGTAGCCAAGGGAGACGCTGTTCCTGAAGGCTCGCCTATCGTGACTATCCAGTAAGCTGCAAATCCAGTAACTTCCGCCTATGAACACAGTTATTGACAGCCTGCAGCAGTTCCTGCAATACACAGGCTTCGCCAATATGACATGGCAGCACATCGTGATGATATGCATAGGAATAGCATTCATCACCGTTGCCATCAAAAAAGACTGGGAGCCGCTTCTGCTCGTGCCGATAGGATTCGGCATGATAATCGGCAACATCCCTTTCACAGAAGGCCTGCAGATAGGAATCTATGAGGAAGGCTCCGTGATGAACATCCTCTACTCGGGTGTCCGCTACGGCTGGTATCCTCCGCTCATTTTCCTCGGAATCGGAGCGATGACGGACTTCTCTGCCCTGATTTCCCAGCCGAGGCTCATGCTTATCGGAGCTGCCGCACAGGTAGGAATCTTCGGAGCGTATGTAATTGCCCTTCATCTGGGCTTCACCCCGGCAGAATCCGGAGCCATCGGAATAATCGGCGGTGCGGACGGCCCTACGGCAATATTCCTTTCGTCAAAGCTCGCGCCCGAGCTGATGGGAGCAATCGCGGTATCGGCCTACTCATACATGGCCCTCGTGCCAGTAATACAGCGTCCGATAATGCTGATGCTCACCACCAAGAAAGAAAGGCTCATACGCATGAAGCCGGCAAGGCAGGTAAGCCAGAAAGAGAAGATAATCTTCCCTATCGTAGGCTTCATCCTTACTGCGATGATAGTTCCGTCAGGAATGCCTCTGCTCGGCATGCTTTTCTTCGGAAACCTTCTCAAGGAAAGCGGAGTGACCAAGCGCCTTGCGGAAACGGCACGCGGACCTCTCATTGACGTGGTGACGATACTCATCGGCGTGACGGTCGGATGCTCGACACAGGCAAATGTATTCCTGTCAGGAACTTCCGTCAAGATTTTCCTGCTCGGCCTGCTCTCATTCGTGATAGCTACCACATGCGGAGTGCTTTTCGCCAAATTCATGAACCTGTTCTGCAAGGAAGAGAACAAGATTAACCCGCTTATCGGAAACGCAGGAGTGTCCGCAGTGCCAGATTCAGCCCGCGTTTCACAGAATGTCGGCAGGGAGTTCGACAAGAACAACCATCTGCTCATGCACGCCATGGCACCGAACGTGGCAGGCGTGATAGGTTCTGCAGTTGCGGCCGGCATCCTTCTCAGCTTTCTCGGATAGTCAGATGCCCGTGCATCTGGACGCATCAGATACATCAATAGGCGGCTCCTGCCTTTGTCTGTAACCATCAGGCATTGCAGGAGCCGCCCTTATTTCATATAAGTACATGTCGCCGGAACCATCCGGTAATGTCAAAAAGAAAACAAACATGTCCTGCCGCACCACAATTCTACATATCGACAGAAAACATTAACATTTTTATACATTGTCACAGCCGCATCCTGCTTCTTTATATCCAAATTTATTCTTAAATTTGCCGAGATGGACTGAAGTTCCGGACATTGACCACACGGGATTTCAGACACATATGAATGATTAAACTAAAAACACATACTGACACTATGCAGAATAAATTGCAGGAACTGACAGACAAGCTCTACAAGGAAGGTCTGTCCAAAGGAAAACAGGAAGGCGAGGAGATTCTTGCCAAAGCCAAAGACCAGGCAGAAGAAATCATAGGCAAGGCCAAGGCTGAGGCTGAGGCAATCATTGCCGCTGCACAGAAAGAGGCCGAGGACCTCAGGACCAAGGTGACAGGAGACCTCAAGATGGCTGCCGGCCAGAGCGTTGCCGCGACAAGGCAGGATATCGAGACTCTCATACTCACAAAAATGACTGAAGGAGAGATAAGTTCAGCCCTCACTTCGGCTGACTTCGTAAAGCAGGTCATTCTTGCTGTGGCAAAAGGATTCAATGCGCAGGATGCCGCAGACCTTGAGCTGGTTCTTCCAGAATCACTCAAAAAAGAGCTTGAGCCTTTCGTGGCAAAAGAGCTTGCGACAGTGCTCAACGGAGGAGTACAGGCCTCATTCTCAAAGAAAATCTCAGGAGGCTTCAACATCGGTCCTAAGGACGGAGGATATTTCATCAGCTTCACGGACGAGACTTTCAAGGCTCTCATCGCCGAATATCTCAGGCCAGCAACGAAAAAGCTTCTTTTCGGTTAAGTTTCTCAAGAGGCATGAACAATTACGAGTATATAATAGCAAGCCTTCCGGACATCAGCCAGGACTGGAAATTCGGTGAGACCGCTCCCCAGGACTATATAGACTGGATTCTGGAGCAATGCAGCCGGAAGGACAGGAAAACAATCGGCTTCATGCTCGATGGCCTTGATGACGGGAAGCTTGACGCAGGCTTCTACGAGGCTGCGCTTTCGCACGACAACAGGTTCATCCGGGAATATTTCAGTTTCGACCTCAACGTGCGCAATGCCAAGGTAAGGTATCTGAACACAGCACTCGGACGCCCTGCCGAAAAAGACGCTGTAAACATATCCGGAGTAAAAACCGAAGAGGAATTCCCGGAAGCAGGAGCAGTGGAGTCAGTCCTCGCACTTACGGACATACTTGCACGCGAGAAAGGCCTTGACGACCTTATGTGGAATAAGATAGACTCCATAACTTTATTCAATTACTTCGACATCAACGTGATTCTGGGCTTCATCGCCAAGCTGCACATAGTGGCCAGATGGTACAGGCTTGACGAGCAGACAGGACGTGAAATGTTCAGGAAACTTGTTGATGAAGTGCGCGGCACTTTCAAGGGAGTGGAATACGAAAGCGCATAATCCTTAATAAACAGAAATATAAAAATTTTAAGATATGAAAACTACAGGAAAGGTAACGGGCATCGTCTCAAACCTTGTGACAGTTGAAGTCAACGGACCTGTGGCACAGAATGAGCTATGCTACATTACTGTGGATGACACCAAGCTCATGGCTGAGGTCATCAAGGTGAACGGCAAGAACGCAGCTGTACAGGTGTTTGAGAGCACCCGCGGACTGAAGAACGGCAATGATGTCGAGTTCGAGGACAGGATGCTCGAGGCGACACTCGGCCCTGGTCTTCTTTCAAGCAGCTATGACGGACTGCAGAATGACCTGACGACAATGACAGGAGTATTCCTCAAGAGAGGAGAATACACGGACCCGCTCAATCATGAGAAATTGTGGGACTTCACGCCTATAGCCAAGCCGGGAGACAAGGTTGTGGCAGCAGACTGGCTCGGAGAAGTGAAAGAGGGATGGCTTCCTCACAAGATTATGGTCCCTTTCAGTTTCAAGGGGGAATATACGGTCAAGTCCGTAGCAGAAGCCGGACAGTACAACATTGACACCACCATAGCTGTCCTCACTGATGCATCCGGAGAGGATGTCAACGTCTGCATGTACCAGAAATGGCCGGTGAAAGTCGCAATCAAGGGCTACAAGGAAAAACCGAGACCTTCAAGGATAATGGAGACAGGAGTGCGCGTCATTGACACCCTCAACCCTATAGCGGAAGGAGGTACAGGCTTCATCCCTGGACCGTTCGGCTGCGGCAAGACAGTGCTCCAGCACGCCATCGCAAAGCAGGGAGATGCTGAAGTCATTGTGATGGCAGCCTGCGGAGAGCGCGCCAATGAGGTCGTGGAAATTTTCACGGAGTTCCCGGAACTGATTGACCCGCACACTGGACGTCACCTCATGGAGCGTACCACCATCATCTGCAACACATCAAACATGCCTGTGGCAGCGCGTGAGGCATCTGTCTATACGGCGATGACGATTTGTGAATACTACCGTGCAATGGGACTCAAGGTTCTCCTGCTCGCGGACTCCACTTCACGTTGGGCACAGGCTCTGCGAGAGATGTCCAACCGTATGGAGGAGCTTCCTGGAGCGGACGCATTCCCTGTTGACCTTTCTGCAATCATCTCGAATTTCTACGCACGTGCCGGAATGGTCGTGCTCAACAACGGTCAGACAGGTTCCGTAACTTTCATAGGTACGGTATCCCCTGCCGGAGGTAACCTCAAGGAACCTGTAACGGAATCCACGAAGAAAGCCGCACGCTGCTTCTATGCTCTTGAGCAGAACCGTGCGGACAAGAAGAGATATCCTGCGGTCAACCCTATCGACTCATATTCCAAATATCTCGAATATCCTGAAATCCAGGAATACCTTTCAGAGAAAGTAACTCCGGGCTGGGTCGGAATGGTGGAAAAGGCCAAGAACATAATCAGGAAAGGAAAGGACGCCAACGACCAGATAAACATCCTCGGAGATGACGGAGTTCCTATGAGCTACCACGAAATGTTCTGGAAGTCAGAGTTGCTTGACTTCGTAATCCTGCAGCAGGACGCCTTCGACGCAATTGACGCGCTCTGCCCTATCAGCAGACAGAAATATATGCTCGAGCTCGTGCTTGGCATCTGTGACAGGGAGTTCAGTTTCGCTGACTATGAGAAATGCCGTTCTTTCTTCAAAGAGACAATCAACATTCTCCGCCAGATGAACTACTCAGAATTCCAGAGCGAGAAATTCAACAACTACCAGGAGCAACTCATTAATTTCATCAGCAATGGCAACTAAGGCATTTCAGAAAATATACACACAGCTGGAGGCCATCACAAAAGCGACCGTGACCCTCAAAGCCAAAGGAATATCCAATGACGAGCTTGCTGTCGTTGACGGAAAGCTCGCACAGGTCGTGAAAACCAAGGGAGACCTTGTCACATTGCAGGTCTTTTCAGGCACGGAAGGCATCCCAACAAACGCACAGGTAACATTCCTCGGCGCACCTCCGACCCTGAAAGTCAGCGACGAGCTTGCAGGACGCTTCTTTGACGCATACGGAAAGCCTCTCGACGGAGGTCCGGAGCCGCAGGGACGCGAAGTGCAGATCGGCGGTCCTTCAGTGAACCCTTACAAAAGGAAGCAGCCTTCACAGATAATCCCGACAGGAATCGCCGGCATCGACTTGAACAATACTCTCGTTTCCGGACAGAAGATTCCGTTCTTTGCAGACCCTGACCAGCCGTACAACAATGTAATGGCACAGGTGGCACTGCGCGCGGACGTGGACAAAATCATTCTCGGAGGAATGGGACTCACCAACGACGACTACCTCTACTTCAAGCATGAATTCGAGGCAGCCGGCGCACTGGAGAAAATCATCTGTTTCGTGAACACCACCGAACAGCCTCCTGTGGAGCGTCTGCTAATTCCGGACATGGCGCTTTCGGCAGCGGAATATTTTGCTGTAGAGAAAAACGAGAAAGTTCTTGTGCTCCTCACGGACATGACCCTGTATGCTGACGCCCTTTCAATCGTGTCAAACCGTATGGACCAGATTCCGTCAAAGGACTCTATGCCAGGTTCACTTTATTCAGACCTAGCAAAGATATACGAGAAGGCTGTTCAGCTTCCTGACGGAGGCTCGATTACCATTATTGCAGTCACTACGCTCAATGACGGTGACATCACGCACGCCGTTCCAGACAACACCGGATATATCACGGAAGGACAGCTTTACCTGCGTGCTGACGCAGATTCAGGAAAGGTCATCATCGACCCGTTCCGTTCACTCTCGCGTCTTAAGCAGCTCGTGCAGGGAAAGCAGACCCGCAAAGACCACAGCCAGGTCATGAATGCATCCGTGCGTCTTTATTCCGATGCCCAGAATGCCAAGACAAAGCTGGAGAACGGTTTCGACCTGAGCGACTATGACCTCAGGTGCCTGGAATATGCAAAGGCATATGCGACACGTATATTGGCGATAGACGTCAATCTTACGCTTGACCAGATGCTCGACACCGCATGGGAGATTTTCGGAACATATTTCACCAAGGCGGAGACCGGAATCAAGCAGGAATTCACTGACCAGTATTGGGTCGGAAAATAACATGACCTTCAAGGTTATTTTGTAAATAAAGAATATGGCAATAAAATTCCAATACAATAAGACCTCTCTGAACAATCTCGGCAAGCAGCTCAAGATGCGTCAGAACGCCCTCCCTACCCTGAAGAACAAGGAGTCGGCGCTGCGTCTTGAGGTGCGCAAGGCCAAGGAGCGCTCGGCAAGGCTTATTGAGGATCTTGATGCCGCCCTGAAAAGATACGATTATCTTGCAGCTCTCTGGAATGAGTTCGACGCCGGACTGATATCTGTCACGGACATAGACCTGGTCACAGTCAAGGTGGCCGGAGTAAGGACTCCTGAGCTGAAAGACATCCATTACGAGATAAGGGACTTCAACGCCTTCTCCAAGCCGGCATGGTATGCAGACGGTGTTGCAATCCTCAAAGAGCTGTCAAGGCTCGGAATCGAATCGGAGGTCTATCTGGAGAAAAGCAGGATTCTTGATTTCCAAAGGAAAAAGACGACTCAGAAAGTGAACCTTTATGAGAAGGTGCAGATTCCGGGATATCAGGAGGCTATAAGAAAGATCAAGCGTTATATGGAAGACGAGGAGAATCTCTCCAAGGCAGCTTCCAAGATTGTGAAGAACAGGCACGCTATTGAAGAAGAAGAGGAGGAGCAGAAGAATGGTTGACAAAATGATGAAATACTCCTTCATTCTCCTCAGCGGGGAGAGTGAGGAATTCTTGAAGCAGCTTCAAGAGCTTGGAGTGGTGGACATAAGCCGCTCCACCAAGCCTGTGAGTGAAGAGTCCGCCGTGAAGTTTGAGAAAATCCTCAAAGTGAATCATGCGATTTCTCTTCTTGAATCCGTTGACTACAGCAAAGAGCCGATGTACAGCAAAATACAGGAGGCTTCTGCTGCATGCACCATAAACGGCTGCAAGACCGAGAACACCTTCAGCGCCCTTGCACGTCTTGAAGAACTCAAGGCGGAGAAGGATGCGAAAGAGAAAGTTCTCAGGACCATTGAGCCTTGGGGCGTGTTCAGTCCGGAATCCATTTCCGACCTGAAAGCCAAAGGCGTTGACCTGCACTTCTACAGCGTCTCTGCAAAGGGCTATGACAAGGACTGGGAAAACATATGGCCGATACATATTGTCAACTCAGACAAATCCACCATATGGTTTGCCGTCCCTGCATTAAGGGGCGAAGAATACTCGTTCCCTATTCCGGAGACTTCATTCCCAGAAGAGTCCTATGCCGGGATAAAGGCTGACATTGAAAAACTCCTTGAAGAAGAAATACAGGCAAAAGCCAAGCTGCTCTGCCTTAAGGAGCGTTATCTGGAATACATGAAGGAAGGTCTCGTGCGCAAAAAAGCGGAACTTGACAGAATGCTTGCATCGTCACAGGTCCAGCAGGCCGCAGAAGGACATCTTCTCTGTTTCGAGGGCTTTGCTCCTGTTGACGAGCAGTCCCGTCTTGACGAAGCATTCGGCAAAATGGGAGTATTTTATGTCAAGGAAGAGGCCAGGGAAGAAGACAATCCCCCTATCAAGCTGAAAAACAACCGCTTCAACCGACTGTTCGAGGGCCTTACGGGAATGTATGGCATGCCGGTTTACGGCGAATGGGACCCGACACCGGTCCTGGCAATATTCTTCCTGCTGTTCTTTGCCATGTGTATGGGTGACGCCGGCTACGGCCTGATTCTCATCATATACGGCATCCTGCAGGACAGAAAAATCGTAAACTTCGCGATGTTCGACGGACTCGGAAAGCTGATAAGCATTCTCGGTGTCGCAACGACAATAGTAGGTTTCTTCCTCGGCACTGCATTCGGAATGGACCTCACAGCGGCAAGCTGGATGCCTCAGCATCTGAAAGACCTTATGCTTAGCGGAGACGTGACCATCGGAGGGTCAAGCTATGCTCTCCAGATGGTGCTGGCCATAGGCATCGGTATCTTCCATATATGCCTGGCCATGACTATAAAGGCAGTCCTTTATACCAAGCGTTTCGGACTCAAGGCGAATATCAGCACGTGGGGCTGGCTCCTTCTGATTCTCGGAGGAATCATCACCGGTGCCTTTGCCATGCTCGGGCTGCTGCCTGAAAATGTCACGAAGATTGCAGTCATAGCCATCGGAGCCGTATCGGCACTTTGCATCTTCATATTCAACACCCCTGGGCGCAACCCGCTTATAAACATTGGAGCTGGCCTTTGGGACACCTACAACATGGCGACCGGAATCATGGGAGACGTGCTTTCATACATACGTCTCTATGCCCTCGGACTGGCCGGTGGAATGCTCGGAGGAGCATTCAACAACCTCGGTCTCATGGTACTCGGAGATAATCCGACATGGCAGTGGCTTCCGTTTGCGCTGATACTCTTGGCAGGACATGCACTTAACTTGCTGATGTCATGCCTTGGAGCCTTCGTCCATCCTCTGCGACTCACTTTTGTGGAGTATTTCAAAAACAGCGGATATGAGGGCAAAGGAGCGAAATACAACCCGCTTAAAATATCAAAATAAATAACAATTAAAAAAACAACAAAATTATGCTTAACACAATTCTTGGTTACCTTGGCCTCGGCCTTATGCTTGGCCTTGCCGGAATAGGTTCCTGCATCGGAACAACAATCGCAGCCAATGCTGCAGAAGGCGCTCTCAAAAAAGCCCCTGAGAAATCATCAAGCTACATGATTCTCTCAGCCATGCCTGCCACACAGGGTCTTTATGGATTCGTGGCATTCCTCATGTGGGTAATGGGCAAGGATTTCACTGCTAACGGACCTATGCTCTTCGCAGTCGGACTCTCAGTAGGAGTAGTATGCTTTTTCTCAGCACTGCGTCAGGGACAGGTTTGCGCAAACGGTATCATCGGAGTATCACAGGGTCATGACGTTACAACCAACACAATGATCTATGCGGCTCTTCCTGAGTTCTATGCAATCCTTGCACTCGTGGCATCCCTCATGATCTGATGAATGCACAAAATACAGAAATGGCCTCATCGTCCACATGGACTTTGAGGCCATTTTTATTTGCATCACTTAAAAAAGTTAAATCTCGTCAGGAGCATATTTGAAAGGATCGAGCGGAGAATCATAGAAGCAATAGTCCGACTCGACAAAGAAACGCTCAAGCTCAATCGCAGCATTCTCAGGAGAATCTGAAGTATGCACAATATTCTCCTGCGCGCTCGTGCTGTAGTCACCTCGGATAGTACCCGGAACAGCCTTGCTTGCCCTTGTGGCACCTGCCATGTCACGGACTACCTGAACCGCGCAATGTCCCTCCCAGCAGCAGAGGATTACAGGAGCAGCCATCATTCCGTCCTTGAGCCACTGGAAGAAAGGCTTGTCCTTAAGATGCGCATAGTGCACATCAAGCACTTCATCCGTCAGGCGGACCATCTTCATGGCCACGAGCTTCAGTCCCCTTTTTTCAAATCTTGAAATGACTTC
>ERZ778513.1930-NODE-1930-length-11093-cov-3.939029_pt1 | contig 11093 bp, 11 predicted proteins | sample MGYA00510345_ERZ778513 | MGnify/ENA primary metagenome ERZ778513 (study PRJEB29527, sample SAMN07138966) | mouse gut metagenome | material: feces | host: mouse | place: China:Nanjing | collected 2016-01-25 ... | reverse complement strand
GCAGGTATTCACCACCACGGCGTCCGCCTCGTTTTCATCGTCCGTAAAACTATAACCGCTCTCTGCAAGCATACCGAGCATCATCTCGGAATCCACCAGATTTTTATCACATCCCAAAGACTGGAACAGTACCTTTTTCTCCATATAGTAAATACCCGGCCTTACTCGCCGTCAGGGGCATCGGCCTCCTGTGCCTCTTCCGTCTCCTGTGTCTCTGCGCTTTCCTGCGTTTCAGCAGCTTCCGTTTCTGCGGTGGGAACCTCCTCCGTCTCCTCCTCGGACTCGTCGGTCAGAATCCGTATTTTCCCCTCGTTCAATTCCTCCACAGCCACGGATAAAGGTTTTTTACCTCTGCCGTCCACCAGCTCGTCATCCCCGGCGATAATCTGTCTCGCCCTCTTGGATGTGGCCATCACGATGGAATAGCGGCTGCTCACTACCGGGTCTTCCCCCTCTTCCACACCGCTGTTTACTACCTTAATCAAATCTGCATAAGATGGATGTAACATAGATTCTCCTCATTTCTGCGCTGCTTTCTGCGCATCATCGGGTTTGTGACAAGCAGCGCGCGGTCACAAATCCCGCGATTGAAAATTTAATTTTCAATCTGTTTTCCTTCCAATTCTCTCCTCATTTTCTCTATTAACTCTTCATTCCGCGCGGGCGCGTGATGCGCCGCGGCGATAATTCCATGAAGCTCTTTCACACATGTCTCCAAATCGTCATTGATCACAATATAATCGTATTTCTCTATCCCCTCGGCCTCTTTCGCCGCACGGCAGAGCCTTTTTTGAATCACATCCTCCGTCTCCGTCCCCCGCCCTGAAAGCCTACGCCGAAGCTCCGCAGCGTCCGGCGTCGAGCCGCACACCAGAAGCGCGTCTGGGTACTGTGCCTTAATCTTAAGCGCTCCCTGGATTTCAATCTCCAAAATCACATCCCGGCCCTCAGCCAGCTTCTGCTCCACATAATCCCGGGGCGTCCCATAGTAATTGCCGCAGTATTCCGCATGTTCGATCAACGCATGCTCCGCAATCCGCTTCTCAAACTGTTCCCTGGACATGAAAAAATATTCCCTGCCATCCGTTTCGCCCGCGCGCGGCGTTCTGGTGGTGGCCGAAATAGACAGCGCGTAACCGTCATACTCCTCCACCAGCCGCTTCATCAAAGTTCCCTTGCCCGCCCCCGAAAATCCGGAGACAACAATCAATATCCCCTGTCTATTCTTCATCTGTCTGCCCATCCTCAGTCTGTGCCCTGCCCGCTATGGTTTCCGGGAGAAGCGCCGAGAGCACGATCTGACTGTTTTCCATCACCAACACCGCCTTGGTCTTGCGACCCTGCGTGGCATCGATCGCCATCCCCGTCTCTTTCGCCTTCTGCACCATGCGCTTCACCGGCGCGGAATCGGGGCTGACAATGGCGATAATCTTCCCTGTGTTCACCACATTGCCAAAGCCTATATGAATTAGTTTACCCATCACAGCGTCCCTATTCGATATTCTGTATCTGTTCCCTGACCTTCTCGATCTCCGTCTTCAATTCGATGGCCCTGTTCGATGTCTCCAGATCGGTAGTTTTGGAGAGGATTGTGTTTGCCTCACGGTTCATCTCCTGCGCAAGAAAATCCAGCTTGCGTCCAATGCTGCCGCCCTCAGTCAAATCCCCCTTCATCGTGGTAATATGGCTTCTTAAGCGTACCAGCTCCTCATCCACGCACACCTTATCCGCAAAGATCGTCACCTCCGTCAGCAGTCTGGCCTCGTCGATCTGGGTATCTTCCAAAAGTTCCTTCACCTTATCCTTAAGCTTCTGCTTATACTCCGCGATAATCTGCGGCGCACGATGCTCGATAAATTCCACCCCCGCCAGCATCGCGTTCAGCTTTGCAAGCAGGTCGTCGCGGATATTTTCGCCCTCCTTAATTCTTGTCTCCACAAAGGACTGTGCCGCGCCGCGCACCGCCTTCTCCAGAAACTGCCAAAGCTCCTCCTCATCGACCGTCTGCTCTTCCATGGTCAGCACTTCCGGATACCGGGAAAGCGTGGAAACCCGCACATCATTGTCCAGCGAAAAATCCTCCGACATCTGCCAGAGATATTTCATGTATTCCGCCGCCAGCTCTCTGTTGTATTTCACACAGAGATTAGACTCCGTCATATCCTCGTAGGTAATAAAAAGATCCACCTTGCCCCTCTGCATGTAATTCTTGAGTTCAGCCCTGATCGCGGTCTCAAAAAAATTCAGCTTTTTCGGCATCTTGATGTTGACGTCCAAATACCTGTGGTTGACGGATTTCATCTCCACGGTGATCTTCCGCGCCCCCTCCGTCACCTCACATCTTCCGAATCCGGTCATGCTCTTAATCATCGCCATAATCTTCTTTCTCTTAATTGTAAACTTCATGCTTCCAGTGCATAAGCAGGGTCGAAGTGCTCGTCATAAATCGCCATAAGCATATCTGTATAAAAGCATGTACTCCGCTTATGCCGCTTTCCGACTCTGCTTATGCGTGGAAAAAGACCTACGCATACAGTTTTTATTATAGTGTAAAGGGAAAAAATAGTCAAGAAATTTGAGTTTCCCCGCACGGAAAGAGGATCATGCAGGAAAAACTCCGTGTAAAGAAGTATGAAGACTCTTTTAAAGGTCGAGTCAAAGTAGTACGAACACCCCTTCTGGGGGTACAATAGAACGGAGAGAACGTCAGGAATCCCTTGAGACGCTGTCCAGTAGCAAGGGATTGCATCCAGTGTCTTGAGCCACCCGTAAAACGAGCGGCTATGCATGCCCTTATAAAAAAGATGTTTGAGGAACCACTCCTTCCCCAGCAATAAGCATTGTATAACTGGAAGACGCACCAATCATTCTAAGAAGAGCAGGCTTGCCCATATATGGATTGTTGTCGTTTTGTTATTTTGACAGAATCGTGATCGCAGAAAACCCCTGCCGACAATTGAAAAGCGCCACCGTTTATGCTATAGTTTTATGCTGTAAATGTAAATAAGAAACTGAAAAACGCACGGAAAACGTAAAACAAAAAAGGCGGAAAAAGATTATGGCATTTGACGGTATCACCATTGCAAATATCACAAAGGAACTTTCGGATACGCTTCTCGGGGGCCGCATCTACAAGATCGCCCAGCCGGAGAGCGACGAGCTGCTCCTCACCATCAAAAACAATAGCAGTCAGTACCGCCTGCTGTTGTCAGCGGACGCATCTCTTCCGATGGTCTATCTGACGGAAAATAATAAACCCAGCCCCATGACCGCGCCGGGCTTTTGTATGCTGCTGCGCAAGCATCTGCAGAACGCACGCATCACCGCCATCTCCCAGCCGGGACTGGAGCGCGTCATCCATCTCCGGCTGGAGCATTTGAATGAGCTGGGCGATTTATGTGAGAAAAAGCTGATTGTGGAGATCATGGGCAAACACAGCAATATCATCTTCTGCGACGACAAGGATCAGATCATAGACAGCATCAAACACATTTCCGGCATGGTCAGCTCCGTGCGGGAAGTGCTGCCGGGCCGCCCCTATTTCCTGCCGCAGACGCAGGATAAGTGGAATCCCCTGCGGTTTTCCTCCCGATATACGCAGACGGCTTCCTCCTGCTTTCTCAAGTCCCCCGGGGACGGTCTGTTGTTGAGTTATGTAAACTTATGTGCCCATATGCAGGAAAAACCCATGCCGCTATACAAGGCGCTGTACACCACATACACAGGCCTTTCGCCCATCATGGCCCAGGAACTCTGTTTCCGTGCCGGCATCGACGCGGACATGCCCGCCAACGTGCTGGAGGAATCGGCTTTACAGGCATTATACAAAACCCTTTCCGATATGATGGAGCAAACCGCCGTGGGAGACTTCTCCCCCGTTATCATCTACGACGGCAGGGAACCTCTGGAATACGCGGCGTTTCCCCTGACGCTCTACGGCGACAAAACTTCTCAGGCTTTCGCCTCCATCAGCGATGTGCTGGAACGCTACTATGCGGAGCGCAGCATCGTGACCCGCATCCGCCAGAAATCCGTGGATCTGCGAAAGATTGTGCAGACCGCCCTAGAGCGCAACGTCAAGAAATACGATCTGCAGATGCGGCAGATGAAGGACACGGAAAAACGGGACAAGTACAAGGTTTACGGCGAACTGATCAACACCTACGGCTACAACGTGGAGCCGGAGGCCAAATCCATGGAAGCGCTCAATTATTATACCAACGAGACCGTCACGATTCCGCTGGACAGCACAATGACGCCACAGGAAAACGCGCAGAAATATTTTGATAAGTACGGAAAACTGAAACGGACTTACGAGGCGCTCTCAGAATTGACCATTCAAGTCAAAGAAGAGATCGAGCATCTGGAATCCATCCTCGCCGCGCTGGATATCGCCATGCAGGAAGAAGACCTGGTGCAGATTCGCGAGGAATTGATCGAGAGCGGCTATATCCGCAGAAAGGGCGGCTTGAAAAAAGTCAAAATCACCAGCAAACCCTTCCACTATGTAAGCAGCGACGGTTTTCATATTTATGTGGGGAAAAATAATTTCCAGAACGACGAGCTCACCTTTAAGTTCGCAAACGGGGGCGACTGGTGGTTTCATGCCAAACAGATTCCCGGCTCCCACGTGGTCTTAAAAACCGAGGGGGCCGAGGTGCCGGATCGCGCCTTCGAGGAAGCTGCGAGACTTGCCGCCTACTATTCCAAGGGACGCGAGCAGGACAAGGTGGAAATCGACTATGTACAGAAAAAGCATGTAAAGAAGCCGGCCGGAGCCAAGCCCGGATTCGTGGTGTACTACACCAACTACTCCATGGCGATCGACTCCGACATTTCTGATCTCACGGAGATTTGCTGAAGGACTTTGACAGTGCCTTATATTCTCTGAAAAAGCCGCCTGCCGGAACTTTTTCCGCGGCGGCTCAATCTTTCCCGGCATCTGCCTGCTCGACCCTCACATGCTTACCATCGGAAACAGCCGTCACCGCCCCCTCGTCCGTGTAATACGCCTTGCAGTCGTATGCATTTAACAACGCTACCGTCTCCTCCTCCACCCGCAGCCGCTCCGTGTCTGCGGTGAGGACGGCATAACGGGGTCTCGCCGTCTCAAACAGGGTTTCCAGATTCTTTGTATAATTCCCGTGATGGGGCATCTTAATCAGGTCATACTGCTCCTTCGCCGCTTCTGTTTCCAAAAACTCACCTGTCCGCTGTTTCTTGGCGTCCCCCATCAGCAGGAATCGGTTTGCTCCATTCCGAACGCATGTTATTAATGAATAATTGTTATCGTTCTCATAGGCTATCTCGCGGGGCGCATCCACATAAAAATCGGCTCCCCCCAGAGAAAAAACAAAAGCCTTCCGCAGCCTTCGGCTCTCCGTGCCCGTCTCAGAAAGCGCCCGCATCAGCGCAAGATACGGTTCCGAGTCCTCCTCATAATCAGGCATCAGCACGCATCCCACCTCATACCGGGTAATCAGCTCCGCCGCGCTGCCGATATGATCCTTGTCAAAGTGGCTCAAAATCAGATATTCGATCCGCGCTTTCCCCCGTTCATCCAGAAAGGTGCAGATCGTCGCCTCGTCGTCCGCATCCGCCGCATCGTTTACTACAATGCGCTCTCCCGCCTCAATCACGATACAGTCCGATTTGCCCGTATCCAGAAAGGTCATTTGCAGCGGCGCGCTTTTCCCGTCTTCCCCGCCGCAGCCGGACAGGAAAAGCACAAGACACAGCAGAACTGACAAAAGTCGATTTTTCTTTCTCATATTTCCTTATCTCTTTTCTTCCTTTTTCTCCGCCTCTTTTTCCTTTTTCTTTGATTCTCTGTTCCGTCAGATAACAGGTGCAATTTTTCTGCAATGTGCACCAGTGTGTATCCTCTGGGAAAAGCCTGCAGCTCCTCCCTGCTCACACCGCCGACTAAAAGAAGCACCGCACCGTAAACGCATACCCCGATACCGATGGCAAGCAAAAGCACCACCCGGCTTACCGGAATCAGCAGAATCAGTCCGTGATAGACGCCGAAAACCACCGCGCCCATAATCACCGCCGCAAAAAGCGGTTTCAAAAACAGCTTGACCACATCCATACGGTACTCTAAATGCTTTCTCACGGAAAAGTGGTTTAAGATGCACATCACCAGAGAGTAAACGGCGTTTGCCGCCGCCAGCGCATAAAGACCCAGATCCGTATAGAGCAGCAGCGCGAACAATGCCGCCAACTGAATCACCAGCGCTGCCGCCGCATGGATGACCGGCGTGTTGACTTTCCCGATTCCCTGCAGAATCGCGTTGGTCAGGGTGGAAAGGCTGTAGAGCACGATAGTTACGGCAAGCGCCTCCAGAAGAGCGGAGGCCATGTCGAGAGATTCCCTCTGGGGAAAAATAAAGTGCATAATGGGGCGCGGCAGCACGGCAATCCCCACAGACGCCGGGATCGCAATCAGCATAGTCATCTGGATCGCCCGCGTGACCTGCTTTCTCGTCTGCACCACCGTCCCTTTCACAAAAGAAGCCGACACGCCCGGGATGATGGCGGAGGACATGGAGGAGGCAATGGCAATCGGAATATTGACCACCGCCACCGCAAGCCCGGAAAAAATACCATATTGGTTGCTCGCCAGTATCGCGTCCATCTTTTTATAATCCATGACATAAAGATAGACATTCATATTGACCGCCGTCGTACAGTTGTAAATGAAAGTACTCAGGATAAAGGGTGTGACAATGGTAAAGATGACCTTGAAAATGTCCTTATAGCTCTCCTCATGCCACGTCCTGTCGCGCTCCACCCGCCTTTTGATGATGCCGCTGTTTAAACGGTACATGCCGAACATAAAAAGAAGACCGATCAGCACACCAGCGCCGGTTCCCAGCGCCGACCCCGCCGAGCCGTAAATCGCGCGCGTGGTAGCGTCCCCGTCCCGGACAAAGCCAATCAGAAGCTTCGCCGCGAGAATGCTGACTGCCGCGTTTAATATCTGCTCGATCACCTGAGAGATGGAAGTGTGCACCATGGAGCCATGGGCCTGGAAAAAGCCGCGCAGCACGCCCAAGAATCCCGAAAAAAAGATAGTCGGTGACAGCACGCGAAGCGCCACCACCGCATTTTGATTCTTTCCCACGAGAAAAGGCGCCCCCACGAATGTCAAAACCGATGCGGCGCCGCCCACCACCAGAACATAGAGAAGTGCACAGACAAAAACCCTCTGTGCATTCCGATATTCCTTAAAAGCAAGCCGCTGGGCAATCACCTTGGAAATCGCCGACGGAATGCTGTAGGAGGAAATCAATAATATAATTGTATAGATATTGATCGCCGCGTTGTAATACCCGTTGCCCTCAATCCCGATAATGGAAAGAAGAGGGCTTCTGTATAACAGGCCGATCACTTTGACGAGCATTCCGGCAGCCGCCAGAATGCCCGCCTGAAACACAAACGTGCTTTTCTTCTTCGGATCTTCCATGCCCCTATCCAATCAGCCAGTCATACATTTCCTGATATTTCTTTGCAGAAACATGCCACGAGAAGTCAGCCGCCATGCCTCTGTCCACGATCTTATTCCATTCCCGCTTCTTATCATAGTAGATGTGCTCTGCGTAGCGGATCGTCCCTAACATCTCATGGGCATTGTAGTTCTTAAAGGAAAAGCCCGTGCCCGTACCCTCATACTCGTTATAGGGCTGTACCGTATCTTTCAGGCCGCCGGTCTCACGCACAATCGGCACCGTGCCGTAGCGCAAAGACATCAGCTGGCTCAAACCGCAGGGCTCAAAGAGGGACGGCATAAGGAACGCGTCGCCTGCCGCATAAATCTTGTGGGAGAGCGCATCCGAATAGTAAATGTTCGCTGACACCTTGCCGTGATACTTCCAGTCAAAGTGGCGGAACATATTTTCGTACTGCTCCTCACCCGTACCGAGCACGACAATCTGTACATTATCCTGACACAGTTCATCCATGATATAAGCGATCAGATCAAAGCCTTTCTGTCCCGTCAGTCTCGACACAATACCGAGCATCATAGCTTTATCGTCCTGATTTAATCCGAGCTGCTCCTGCAGGGCGCGCTTGTTCTTTACCTTCTCCTTGCGGAAGTTAGCCGCATTGTATTTGAAATCTATGTGCTTATCCGTCTCCGGATTAAAGTCATCGTAATCTATGCCGTTCACGATACCGCGCAGATCCCCCGCCCTCGCACAGAGCAGGCCGTTCAACCCCTCGCCGTAGAACGCCGTCTTGATTTCCTCCGCGTAAGTGTCGCTGACCGTGGTGATTGCGTCCGCATAAACCAGACCGCCTTTTAAGAGGTTTGCATCCTTGTACGCCTCCAGCTTATCTGCCGTAAAGAAATACCCCGGCAGACCCGTGATCTCCTTTACCTCTTTCACGCTCCACTTGCCCTGGAATTTCAGGTTGTGGATGGTCATAACGGTCTTAATGCCACGATAGAACTCCCCGCCCTGGAAACGCTCTTTTAAGTATACCGGAATCAGGCCGGTCTGCCAGTCATGACAGTGAATCAGATCCGGTCTGAAATCAATCACCGGGAGAATACACAGCGCCGCCTTACAGAAAAAGGCATACTTTTCAATCTCAAACAGCGCATTATCGCTGTAAGGCTGGAAACCGTTAAAGTAACTCTCGTTATCAATAAAATAATACTTTACTCCGTCAACTTCCGCCTCCAGAATCCCCACATACTCCTCTTTCCAGTGAAAATCCATGTAGAAATGGGTCTTGTAAGTGAGTTTATCCTTCATCTCCTGCTTCATGCAGGTATACTTCGGCAGAATAACCCGCACGTCAAAATACTGCTTGTCAATACACTTGGGCAGAGAGCCGACCACGTCCGCCAACCCGCCTGTTTTGATAAAAGGTACGCCCTCCGACGCGACAAATAAAATTTTTTTCATGACAACCCTCCAACTGTAGCTTGCTATTCTTAACACAGGCAGTCCCTATGAACTCCTAAATAACAGTATACAATATTTCGGGTGGCAATAAAAGGATTTTTTTTAGCGCCGGTATTGCAATCGAATCTTGTCTGCAATCAGCGCGATGAACTCTGAATTGGTAGGCTTACCTTTTCCCGTGTTGATCGTGTACCCGAAAAGCGCATCAAGCGTCTCCATCCGTCCCCTTGACCATGCAACCTCTATGGCATGGCGGATTGCACGCTCCACGCGGCTCGGCGTAGTCTGATATTTCTTTGCGATGGTAGGATAAAGAATCTTCGTGATGGAACCGAGCATCTCCACATCCTCCACGGACATCATGATCGCCTCCCGCAAATACTGGTAGCCCTTGATATGGGCGGGCACTCCGATCTCATGGATCATATCAGTCACGTCCTTTTCCAGATCCCGTTCCTCTATTTCCGGCACATCCTCCACAGCCTCCGTCTGCTCCGTTCCCTTCTCCCCCGAGGGGACGGTTATCAATATCCGAAATTCCTTGTTTGCACGGATCAGATTGTCCAAAATTCGATAAACCTGCTCCTGATCTCCCGCTGCTGTCACATTCAATGTCTCCATTTTTTCCTCCATTCCCCTTTTACGCGGCTCTTTCTCTTTTCACTCTATTATAAACAATAGTTGGGAGATGGGGAATATTTAGGCATCGCATTACATGACGCCCGTGTGACCGCGTCGCCGCTTTCAGGCAAATACAGCTTGCATTTCCTATCAAAATGTCCTATGATTTTGTGTTAGAAAGTCAAAAAGAGATAGGAGAATCCAGCCTTGAAAACACAACAGAAAAAAATCATTCTTGCCCTCGCCGCGCTGCTTGTCGCAGTCATCGCCATGCTCGGTGTCTGGCACTTTACAAGAGGAACCGCTTCCTCCGGTTCCAAAACCGTTACTGTGGAAGTGATTCACAGGGACGCTTCGCTCAAAACCTTCGAGTACCGGACTGACCGGGAATATCTGGGCGAGCTTCTCACAGATGAGTCACTGGCAGACGGAGAGGACGGCGCTTACGGCATGTTTATCACCACCGTGGACGGGGAGACCGCAGACGATACCGCGCAGGAATGGTGGTGCATTACCAAAGACGGGGAAATGCTGAACACATCCGCCGACCAGACGCCCCTTGCCGACGGCGACAAATACGAGCTGACGCTCACCACGGGATATTGACGCAGGACGCCCTTGCATACAGATTCACCGCATATGCACAGTGCCTGTGAAAAGCCAGGGTATTCACCCTCAGGAAAGGATCGGGTTCCCTATGCAGGAATACAAATCTCCGAATAAAATCAGGCAGACAGTGGCAGTGGGAATCCTGAGCGCCATCCTTCTGGCAGGGCAGCTTGCCCTGGCACCCCTTCCCAACATCGAATTAGTCTCCACCCTGCTCATCATCTATACACAGGTCTTTAAAAAACAGGTGTTTTTTATTATCTATGTTTTTGTCCTGCTGGAAGGTCTGGTTTTCGGCTTCGGCATCTGGTGGATGAGTTACCTGTATATCTGGAGCATTCTCGCCCTGATCGTGCTGGCTCTGCAAAAGCTGGACAACGCCGTTCTCTGGGCAGTGGTTTCCGGCGCGTTCGGCCTGCTGTTCGGCGCGCTCTGCGCCATTCCTTACCTGATCTCAGGCGGCATCGGGGCAGCTTTCGCCTACTGGAGCGCGGGGATTCCCTACGATATCCTGCACTGTGGCGGGAATTTTGCGCTCACGCTGATTCTGTATAAGCCGTTGACCCGGCTCATCAGGAAACTCCATCAGAATATGCAAAACGGACAGCCGCTGTGATGGTCTTCACAGAAGCCGCCCGTTTTTTCATTTCCTTCCCCTAAAATAGCTGCACCTTTCCGGATAAAATGTCCGTTCCCGCTCAAAGAGCGCGGGCAGTCAAGTTTCTTTCTCTCTATTTGGAACCGTTCCCGCAGAAAGTCAATCCATTCGGCTGATCCATGGTTTCCCTCCAAAATAAACGGTTTTAAGCGCTCCGGGAATATTTAGGCATCACATGACAGAACGATCCGCTTCACGGATTCCCGCTCAATCAACCGACACGGCATACTCCGCTCCAGAACAGCGTTTGGCAGACTTTCCCCCTCCGTTTCCAGCCGTTCGAG
>ERZ778513.1925-NODE-1925-length-11110-cov-5.049299_pt1 | contig 11110 bp, 7 predicted proteins | sample MGYA00510345_ERZ778513 | MGnify/ENA primary metagenome ERZ778513 (study PRJEB29527, sample SAMN07138966) | mouse gut metagenome | material: feces | host: mouse | place: China:Nanjing | collected 2016-01-25 ... | reverse complement strand
GGCCCGCCTGCCCGGAACAACCGCCGCCTGCGATCTTTTCGGCACGCCCGACGCTCGATGACGGTTCATGCGCCGACGGCCCCGCCCGCACGTCAAAACCGAAAGCCGCATCCTTCGGGTTCGTCCATAAGGCATGCTCCTGCCGCTCCCGGATGCCGATGAGCGCCTCCCCCTGCTTCTGCACTCCGGCCGAACGCTACCCACAGCGGCTTCGCCGCCGATTCAACCGCCGCACCCCGCACAAAACGGCACGATATTCCGGCACGAACGGACCGTATTCGCGCGGCTGTCGGCAGAACCACGATCAGCCTCCGCACGGGCTGACGAAGCTCCACGACCGGTCACAAGCACACGAATCAACGACAAAACCACGATCGGACACTCTTGCGCACGCTGACAGCGAAGCCACGGTCGGACGCATGCCAGAGGGGCAGTGCCAACGCACAGAGCAATGGCAAACCTCTGCCGGCCGCACGCACAGGAGGCGGTGACGCAACACACAGTCGGCCGCACGCGCTCGGAGATACGCTGCAACCGACAACCACGTGCAGGCCGACGACAAACCGTGCCCCACCTCTCAGGCAAGAATCTACGACAAAACCGCACCCGGCCGCACGCACTCGGCCCAACGACGCAGCGCAAACCGTTCCACCTCCCCGCTGCCGGCCAAAAAAACACACCTACGAGGGATCGGCGCACACAAAGATCAAGCACCCGGCTTCCCGACAAAAAAACGGGATGCGCTCATGACAAGCACATCCCGTTTTCCGTTCCCGGACCCCCGAACTCCGAGGCTCCCGGCTTTTCGCACTCCCGGCCCGCAAAATCCGCAGACCGCAAACCGCGAGCCGCAAGCGACCTCAGAGGCCGTCGGCTCCGCCCCGTTCGCGAAGGCCCCCCTCCGCAATCGGGTCCGATCAGAAGTAGCGGCCGCGGAGGTCCTCCACCTCGGCCATCTGCTGCAACGCCATCATCGACTGCTGGGGCAGCATGTATTCCATCATCGACTGACGGCGCACGCGCTCCGCGTCGGCCGTCTGCTCCCCGCTGTCCGTCACCCTATCGACCGAGAAGACATAGACGCCGTTCGAGCCCTTAACCAAACCGGCTTCGCCCTGCTTCGCCGCTGCGATCGCACCGATCAGACGGGGCTCCACGCCCACGCCGTCGATAAAGAGCGCCGACGGCGAGAGGTTTTCAAAGTTGCCGCCCTCCCGCGTCGCGATGCTCGCGGTCAGGTCGGCGAACGTCGTTCCGGCGGCGTCGCGCACGATGTAGTCGTACTTCTTGTCGCGGAGAAGCTTGTTGCGCAGGCGCGGCGTCACGGCATCGAGCGACGCATATTCGTCGTCGTCGATTCCGGTCACCACAGCGATCACGTAGTCGCCATCGACATTGAAGATCTCCGACACGTCGCCGGGCTTCGCGTTGTAAGCCCAACGTACCAGTTCGCGCGAATCCTCCAGGCCGCGCAGCGAGCGCTCGCCCTGGCGGAGCGTCGCGGCACGCGGCGTCACGGCGGCGGCCGATGCGGCCTCGGTGAACGCCTCGACCGAACCTTTGGCCTTCACCGAGAAGGTGCCGGCGGCATTGTGCTGGTTGCGGCGCGTCTCGGCCGAAGCCTCCACGGGGTAATTGACCGAAGCCACGCGCACGTGCTTGGTCGGCTTATCGGCACGGTAGACCTGGATGAGCTGCACGGCATCGCCCGACGCCACCTTCACGATGTCGCCGTTCGAAGCACCGGCCAGCGCCTCGGCGAACTCGTCGGGGAACGACGAGAAAGGCAGCTCTCCGACCTCGCCGCCGCGGGCGGCCGACGCATCGTACACAGAGTAGGTGCGTGCCGCCTCGGCGAAGTCGGCACCCGCGCGCAGTGCGGTCAGCAGGCTGTCGGCCAGTTCGTCCTGCGTATAGGGAAGTACGATATGGCGCACGCCCAGCGTATCGGGCGCCATGCGGGCGCTCTCGACGCGGGACATCGTCCAGATGTTGTTCTTGAGCACAGGACCGTACATGCGGCCGTTCATCAGCGCCTCGGCCTCGTCAGCCGTGAGCTGTGCCGCCGACACGTAGCTGTCGGCCAGCGAACCGTTGCGGTTCGAACGCACGAACGCGCGCACGTCCTCCGCAGCGGCGAACTCCTCGCCCGCAGCCATCGCGGTCTTCTCCAGGGCGAGCATGTCGTCGTCCGTGGCATCCACGTCGAACACCACATAGGTGATCGCACGCGAGGGCACCTGACGGAACTCCTCCTTGTGCGCGTTGTAGTAGGCGCGGATCTCCGACTCCTTGACCTCGACGAGCGAGTCGGCCACCGAGTCGTACTTGCGGCGCGCCCACTTGCCCGTGCAGGTCTCGTTGGCGGCCTTCAGGCCCTGCTCCGCCTCCAGTTTGTTGGCGTACACTCCGCTGCGCAGCAGCGCCAGGTACTTGTCCACAGCACGCTCCAGCATCGCCTGCGAATTGATGTCGTTCCATGCGGCCAGGGCCTGCACGTTGCCCTCGGCCTGCTCCAGGAAGCGGGTCACGGCCTCCACGTCGTACGCGCCGGTGCGGGGGTCGGTGAAGATCTGTGCGTAGACGGTCGAGGGCTGCTCGCCGCCCAGCATGGCCAGACGCTCCTGCTCGCCCACGACGATGCCCATCTTCTCGAAGCCCGGCACGAGCACGTTCTTCGAGAAGAGCTCCTGCCATGCGGCGTCGGCAAGCATGTCCGCCTGCTGCGGGTCGCTCTCAGAACCGGCATGACGCGCTTTCACGCGGTCGTATTCCTCGATGTAGTCCGAATATTTGATCTTGTTGCCGTCGATCACGCCGACCTTCGGATCGTTGCCCGAGAAACCCATCTCGGTCTTCAGAGAGAGAACGAAAGCCAGAAGGGCGAGGCCGATGACCACCGACAACACGACGCCGAATCTGGTTCTCAGAGTGTTTAAACTTGCCATATCAATTCGTTAATAATTTATTAGTTTTCGAATTAGCAGTCAAAGGTAGTAAATTTATTCATATTACGGTCACGAACGGGCCAAAAAAGCGATTATTTGCCCGAACATGCCGTCCGGCGCAATCCGCCCGCCGGAATACGGACCGCACGCCCCGCGCCGGAGCGGCAGCGCACCCGGTGCCGCATGCCGCGACCGCCTCCGCAGGTCAGATTCGACGCACGCGGGCAAGCTCGATGCGCGAACGCGTCGTGCGGAGGATTTTGACCTCCAGCTCGCCGACCGTGACCACCTCCCCCGCGGCGGGAATGCCCTCGTAATGGTAGATGACGAATCCGGCCAGCGTGTCGTACTCGCGGCTCTCCTCGATGCCGAGGCCGTACTTCTCGTTGAGGTACTTCACCTCCAGCCGGCACGAGAGCACCCACTCGCGGTCCGAGATCCGCTTCTCGGTGAGGTCCGGAATGTCGTGTTCGTCCTCGATCTCGCCGAAGATCTGCTCCAGCACGTCTTCGAGCGATATGACGCCCGCCGTGCCGCCGAATTCGTCGATCACCACGGCGATGTTGTTGCGGTGCTTGATGAAGTTCTGCAACACGGCTTGCAGCGGCATGGTCTCCGGCACGAAGTTCACCTGCATCATGACCTCGGAGAGCGAGGCCGGACGGGTGAAGAGGCTCTTCGAATTGACATACCCCACGATGTTGTCGATGCTCTTCTCCCACACGAAGATGCGCGAATACATCGTCTCCACGAAGCGGGCTGTGAGCTGCTCGATGGTCGTATTCTCTATGTCCACGGCCTCCACGTCCACGCGCGGCACCATGCAGTCGCGTACGCGCAGGTCGGCGAAGTCGAGCGCATTCTGGAACAGCTTGATTTCGTTGTTGTCGCCGTCGTGCGGATGCGACTCGGCGTTGTTGGCGTCGAGCAGCGAGGCCAGGTCGCTGCGGTCGAAGCGCAGATCGGGCCCCTGCTCCTTCACGCGGCGCCCCAGCAGCCGCAGGATGCCGTGCGACACGAGCGTGGTCAGGCGCGCCACGGGATAGAGCACGATATAGAAGAAGTAGATCGCCGGCGCGAAGGTCCGGTAGTAGAAGTTGGGGTTGTTGCGGAAGATGGATTTCGGCAGAAACTCCGCCACGAAGATAATCAGCAGGGTCGAGACGGCCGTTTCGAGCGCCACCGAACCGCTGCGCGCCACCTCCTCCCAGCCCGCCAGCGCGGCCATGCCGCGCAGAAGCACCGACATGTAGAGCGAGTAGACGACCAGGGCGATGTTGTTGCCCACGAGAATCGTCGTGATGTACTGTCCCGGATGCCGTGCGAAGACATCGGAAATGAAGGCGAACATCCGGTTCTGCTTGCGGTCGATCTCCAGTTTGAGACGGTTCTTGCTCGTGAAAGCGATCTCCATGCCCGAAAAGAAAGCCGACAGCAGCAGCGTCAGCAGAATCAATAGGATAGATGTAGTCATCGTTGGCTGTTTTCGGTTCCTCCGTCATCGGTGCGGGGGCCTTTCTCGGGAGCGGGGGACAACAAGCCGGGCTGCGTCCGGCGCGAGGGAGCGTCCTTGCCGCGGGGTGCATACTCCGGATCGCCGATCCTCTTGCCCGAAGCGGAGGAGCGGGGAAACACGGACGCCGGCTCCGTTCCGTCGCCCGCACCGCGCCGCGACTCCGCAGCAGCGGAGCGCACCGGTGCGCCGGCCCCAGCGGCCGGCGTCGCAAGGGAGTCGGCCGCAGGCTGCGTGTGCACCTCCATGCGGCCCGTCATCTTACGGAAGCGCCAGTCCCTGAGCGCATCGTCCGATTCGAGGCCCTCGCCGTAGAACACGTCGCGGCCGCCGTTCTGCACGATCTTCGTATCGACGTTCGAGTAGATGCGCTTGGTCTTGGCGTTCCAGAAAAGCTGCTCGGTGTAGAGCTCGCGGTCGTCCCCCGTCTCCACCACCACGTTGCCCTTCACCTCCCACAGGTTGCGTTCGCTGTAAAAGATCGCGTAGTTGGCCCTCAGACGGGCGTCCTCCGAGGCGAGCGAATCGTTCTTGTAGGTGACGATCCGCACCCCCTTGCGGAATTCGCGGTAGGGATCGCGGGCCTCGGTATAGCCTTCGAGCAGCGGCGTGGTGAAGTGGTACATCTTGCGGCCGTTCTCCGACTTGACGATGGTCAGGTTTTCGCTGTACTCGGTGCGCACCGCCTCGGCGCGCGCAGCGTCGTCCCGCACCTCCTTGCGCTCGCACGAAAACAACAGGGCAGCACTCCCCGCAAGGAGGAGTGCCGCACCCGCATATTTTGCTCCGCTCCGGAACATGGATCCGGATTAACGGCTGCGCACCGTGGTCGCCACGCCCGACGCCGTGCCGCAGCTTACCGTGTAACGATCGCCCTCCTTCAGCTCGTTGAAGAAGCACTCCTCCGAGGTCGGGAAGCGGTTGCGATAGGCCGCGAGCGACGCGCGGGCCGAGTTGCCGTAGGAGCTTTCGTCCTCGTCGCTCATGTAGTTCACGGCTTTCGACATCGTGTCGTACGCAGCCCAGAATGCCGCCTGACCCGCAAAACCGGCGCACGACGCGGCCGACGAAGCGTAGCACTGGGCCAGCACGAAGTAGGCCAGACCGTTCTCGGGATTCAGGTCGAGGGCCTGGCGCACCGAAGCGGCAGCGGCCGGAATGCGGTTGGCCACCAGCTCCACGATGCCGATGCGCACCAGCAGCTTCTCCTTCTCCAGCGGATCGGTCTCCACGGCCAGCGCCTCGTTCAGGTACTTCACGGCCTTGTCGTAATCGCCCTCGTTCTGGAACACCTGGGCCAGGGCCATGGCCGTCTCGGCCGAAGGCTTCACCTCGTAGTACTTCTCGGCGACCTGGAAATAGAAGTCGCTGTTGCACTTGGCGCGCGACATGAGCGACACGGCCTGCGACAGCACGGCCTCGTCGTCGGGCGCTGCGGCGAGCTTCGCCGCGAACAGACGCTCCAGGTTCTCGCAGCTGGCGGCGCCGCTCAGACCGAACGCCGCATCGAACTGCTGCTTGCTCTCGGCTGCGGCGGCATTGCCCTCGAACAGGGGCGCCAGACGCTCGTACTCGGCGATCACCTCGTCGGCCGTCACCTCGTCGTTCTGGTAGTCGTCGCAGAGGTTCTTGTAGTAGATCACCACCAGCTCGGGATCCGCCTGGCCGTCGGCCGCGGCGATCGCCTCGCGGAACGCGTTGCGGATGCCTTCGCGGTCCGCCGAACGGTAGAGCAGCACCTCCTTGGCCTTGTTGCCGAGGATGTCGGCGGCACTCTCCCTGCCGCCCTGACCGAAGTATTCGGCCTGCATGTCGTACATCATGAGCAGCGAATCGACGTAGGCATACTTCTCGTCGCGGCTCTTCGAACGGTTGATCTTGTTGCGGTAGATCAGCTTGCCGTACTTGAAGATATTGACCGACGCCTGCGGACGGTCGTTCACCAGCTGGCGCAGATGGGGCAGCGCCTCGTCGTAGCGCTTGTTCTTCACGGCTTCGGCCAGGAAGTTGCTGGCCTGGATGTTGGCGGCACGCTCCTCGACGGTCTCGCCGTAACGGGCGAACTGCGGACCGCTGAAATCCTGCTGCGCCACGGCCGTCGCGCCCGCAAGCGCGAAAGCCGCCGTAAGTAAATACTGAACCTTTTTCATCGTTGTTATGCGTTAGTTGTTTTTTAGGTTTTCGGAGTCAAGCGCCGCGCGCATCAGTCGTACTTCGGACGCACGAACCAGAACTCGCCCGACGAGGAGGAGGCGAAGATCGAGAATCCGAGCGCCACCTTGAAGTAGCGCTGCTTCACGAAGCCCGCATTTCCCGCCATGTTGCCGCCGCGGCCGCGCTGGCCGTATTCGATGCCGATGTCCACGGCCGAGGCCGCCAGGAAGCGCACCGGAATGCCGATGCCGGCCGTCACCGCGAACTGCGGAATCCGCCGGCCGTTGAACGTCTGGTTGTAGTCGCCGTAGCGGAAGCCCGCACGGTAGGACCAGCGGTTGAGCACGCGGCGCAGGTCGGAGTAGTTGGGAATGTACTCCACGCCGAAACGCACCGTGCTCGTATTGGCATAGGCCACACTGTATCCGCCGACGGTGGCATATTCCGTGCCTTCGTTCGCGCTGCGCCAGTTCTGGTACACGTAGTCGAGCGCCAGGGTCACCTTCGGCGTGCGGTAGTAGAGACCGAGGGCCGCCTGGCTGGGCAGCGACAGCGCGCCGCGGAACGACTCGTCGCGCACGGCCGTACCGGCCGGATCGCCGAGCAGCACCTTGTGCGACACGTCGGGCCGCAGGTCGCCGCCCAGGTCGTAGGTCGCGCCCACGGTGAACATGCGCTTGGCATTGAACACCGGGGTCCACTGCACGCCGAACTGCGCCTTGAAACGCGACACGGCATAGAGGTCGGTGCCCGTGGTGGCCGTAATCGCATCGTTGTCGGTGATGTTCGTCGGGGTCATGATGTAGGTGCGGTCGATCTCGCCCCAGTAGTACTGGGCCGCGGCGCCGACCGAGAAGCCGCGGAATATCTCCCAGCCGATGCCGGCCTTCACCTCCGTGATGTCGCCCTCGCCCTGGAACGTGTAGTCGCTCCATCCGTAGCTGCCGTCGATCTGCGTCGATTTCACGCGGTAGCCCACGCTGCTGAAGGGCGTGAGGCCGAATCCGAGGCCGATGCCCTTGCCCAGGGGCAGCTGAAAGGCGATTTCGTGGAAGTTGAACGTATTGTAAGCCGACTTGCGGGTCACGCCGTCGCGCCGCTGCGCGTTGTAGTAATTCTGGTTCTCGGCCCCCATGTCGAAGAGGAAACTCTTGCGCTCCATGGCGCTGAACGAAGCGGGATTGAGCAGGTTGATCGAGGTAGGCCAGCGCATCGCCACACCGGCGCCGCCCATCGAACGCACGGGCAGCGTGCCGGGCGTGTTCAGTTCGCCGATGCCGTACATCGAATAGGGCGAGAACGCATTGATGCTGCTCGACTGCGCCGCGGCGGTGCTCGGAAGCAGTGCGGCGACGGCGAGCAGGCTAATCAGGGTTTTCTTCACTTGCATTGTACTCTAAAATTCGATCCAATCCGCTTAAGACCAGATTACGATTTGCAAATATCGTGTTTTTAATCCGTTTCGCAAAGTATTTCGCATCGCCGCCCGTAAAAAATATGCACAAACCGGCATACCGCGCAGCCATGCGCGACAGATGGCCCTCGATCTCGTACAGCATGCCGCACAGCACGCCGCGCCGCATCGCCTCCTCGGTCGCAAGCCCCGGCTCGCTCCACGCAGCGTCCGCCGCGTCGGGCGCGCACAGCGGCAGCCGCGCCGTATGTTCGTGCAGTGCACGGAAGCGGCTGCGGAGGCCCGGAGCGATGAAGCCGCCGCGGAACGTGCCGTCGGCCGTCACCAGATCGACCGTGAGCGCCGTGCCGAAGTCGGCGATCAGCACGTCGCGGCCGGGACAGAGCGTCGCGGCGCCCACGGCTGCGGCCAGCCGGTCGCGCCCCAGGGTGCGGGGCGTGCGGTAGGCGTTGCGCAGGGGCACCGGCGTGTCGGGCGTGAAGACGAGGCAGTCGGCGACGAACGTCCGCACCAGCTCCGCAGCCTCGGCGGCATCGCCGCGCGTCGAGCAGACGATGGCGCGCCGCACCCGCCGCCCCGCCACGAAGCCGCCGAGCAGCGCACGGTCCAGCGCGGGGCCCGCGCACTGCGCGACGGCCTCGCCCCCCTCGGTCAGCGCGAGTTTCACACGCGAATTGCCTATGTCCACGATCAGATTCATAATCCGCGCAGCGTGCGGTAGGCCTCCTCCACGTCCTTTATTCTGCGAACGGTCATCGCCAGCCGGTTATTGTGCTGCTTGAGCACGAAGCGGTCGGGCTCGCGCGTCACGCGGCGCAGCAGCTCCATGAACACGTCGCTCTTGTAGTAGGGCGAGTCCTGCTCGCCGACGAAGTGCACGATCATCAGTCCGTTCTTCACCTTCACGTGCTCCATGCCGAGGCGCTCGGCCTCCCACCGCAGGCGCACCACGTCGAGCAGTTCGCACGCCGCATGCGGCAGCGGACCGAAACGGTCCTTCAGCCGCGCCTCGAACGCACGCAGCGACTCCTCGTCCTTCGTGGTGTCCAGCTCGCGGTAGAGGCGCAGGCGCTCGGCCGTCTGGTGCACGTAGGTGTCGGGCAGCTCGGCCTCCACGTCGATCTCCACCAGCGCGTTGTCCACAAAGCGCAGCCGCTCGACCACCTGCTGCTCGGCCTGCGTGAGGCCCGCGACCTCCAGCCCCTCGGCCCGCAGCTCGGCGATGGCCTCGTTCAGGATCTTCTGGTAGGTCTCGAATCCCACGTCGGCGACGAATCCGCTCTGCTCGGCACCCAGCAGGTTGCCCGCGCCGCGGATGTCGAGGTCCTGCATCGCGATGTTGAAGCCCGAACCCAGGTCGGAGAACTCCTCGATGGCGCGCAGACGCCGCCGCGCATCGGACGACAGCAGCTCGTCGGGCGGCGAGAGCAGGTAGCAGTAGGCCTTGCGGTCGCTGCGCCCCACGCGGCCGCGCAGCTGGTGCAGGTCGCTCAGACCGAAGTTCTGGGCGTCATCGACGATGATCGTATTGGCGTTCGGCACGTCGATGCCGCTCTCGACGATCGTCGTCGAAAGCAGCACGTCGAACTCGCCGTAGATGAAGTCCATCACCAGGCGCTCCAGCTCCTCGGCCGGCATGCGGCCGTGCCCCGTGCGCACGCGCGCCTTGGGGCACGCCTGCTCGACGACCGCCTGAATGCGCGGCAGGTCGTCCACGCGGTTGTGCACGAAGTAGACCTGGCCTCCGCGCGCCAGCTCGGCCTCCACGGCGTCGCGGATCACCTCCTCCGAGAAGACGTGCGACTCGGTGACGATCGGCTGGCGGTTGGGCGGCGGCGTGGAGATGACCGACAGGTCGCGCGACCCCATGAGCGAGAACTGCAACGTGCGCGGAATGGGCGTCGCGGTGAGCGTGAGCGTATCGACCGACACGCTCAGCTGGGTCAGCTTCTCCTTGGCCGCCACGCCGAACTTCTGCTCCTCGTCGATCACGAGCAGTCCCAGGTCCTTGAACTTCACGTTCTTGCCCAGGATTTTGTGGGTCCCGATCAGGATGTCGATGCGCCCCGCGGCCAGGTCTGCGAGGATCTGCGACGTCTCGCGCGACGATTTGGTGCGGTTGAGGTACTCCACGCGGATGGGGAAGTCGCGCAGGCGCTGCGAGAAGGAGCGGAAGTGTTGCAGCGCGAGGATCGTCGTGGGCACGAGCACCGCCACCTGCTTGCCGTCGGTCGCGGCCTTGAACGCCGCACGTATGGCCACCTCGGTCTTGCCGAAGCCCACGTCGCCGCACACGAGGCGGTCCATCGGCTGCTCCGACTCCATGTCCCGCTTGATCGCGGCCGTGGCGGCCTGCTGGTCGGGCGTATCCTCCCAGGCGAACGACGCCTCCAGCTCCTGTTGCAGGTAGCCGTCGGGCGAGAAGGCGAAGCCCTTCGAGGCCTTGCGCCGGGCGTAGAGCGCGATCAGCTCGCGCGAGATGTCCTTCACGGCCTTCTTGGCCGCGGTTTTCAGCTTCTGCCAGGCCCCCGTGCCGAGCTTGTAGACCTTGGGCGGCTCGCCGTCGCCCGAGCGGTAGCGCGAGATGCGGTGCAGCGAGTGGATGCTGACGAAGAGCACGTCGCCGTCCTTGTATACTAATTTTATGGCCTCCTGCATCTTGCCGTTACGCTCGATCTTCACCAGACCGTCGAAGCGCCCCACGCCGTGGTCGATGTGCACCACGTAGTCGCCCGGACGCAGGCGGTTGAGCTCCGCCACGGTCATCTGCTCGTCGCGGCGGATTTCGCCGTTGATGCGGTAGCGCTGGTAGCGGTCGAAGATCTGATGGTCCGTATAGAAGCACGCTTTCAGCGCATGATCCACGAACCCCTCGTGCAACGTGAGGGCGAGGGGCACCACTGCGGCCTGTCCGCGGCCGATGCGGCGCAGAATATCCTGGAGCCGCTCGATCTGCAACTTGTTTTCCGAGAGCAGGTAGGTCTCGTATCCGCGCAGGGCGTTGCGCACCAGGTCGTCGGCCAGCACCTCGAAATGCTTGTTGAATTCGGGCTGGGGCGCCGTGTCGAAGGCCACCGCCGC
>ERZ778513.1917-NODE-1917-length-11181-cov-4.858170_pt1 | contig 11181 bp, 11 predicted proteins | sample MGYA00510345_ERZ778513 | MGnify/ENA primary metagenome ERZ778513 (study PRJEB29527, sample SAMN07138966) | mouse gut metagenome | material: feces | host: mouse | place: China:Nanjing | collected 2016-01-25 ... | reverse complement strand
ATCACCGACACATCCTTGAGTTTATCATTCCTGCGCAGGAAATCCTCAATCTGCACGGGATAGAGATTCTCGCCGCCGGAGATACTGACATCCTTCTTTCTGTCCACCAGATAGATAAAGCCGTCCTCGTCCATGCGCGCCATATCCCCCGTGTACAGCCAGCCTTCTTTCAAAATCTCAGCCGTCGCCTCGGGATTCTTATAATAGCAGAGCATCACACCCGGTCCTTTGACGATCAGCTCACCCACGTCGCCCTGAGAAACTTCCGTCCCCTGTTCGTCCACGATCTTTGCCTCCCAGTGATAACCCGGTTTCCCGATGGCTCCCACCTTATGTATGTTCTCCACGCCCAGATGCACACAGCCGGGACCGATGGACTCACTCAAGCCGTAGTTGGTGTCGTACTGGTGATGCGGGAAATGCTTTTTCCACCGCTGGATCAGGCTGGGCGGAACGGGCTGCGCCCCGATATGCATCAGCCGCCACTGTTCCAGCAGATAATGCGCCATATCCACCTGCCCCGAATCTATGGCATCCAGCAGATCCTGCGCCCACGGCACAAGCAGCCACACGATGGTGCACTGTTCCTCCGTCACCGCCCGCAGAATCCACTCCGGCTTCACGCCGCGCAGAAGCACCGCCTTGCCCGCCGTGATCAGGGAACCGAACCAGTGCATTTTCGCCCCTGTGTGATAGAGCGGCGGAATACAGAGGAACACGTCCTCCTTCGTCTGCCCGTGGTGCTTCTGTTCCGTCTCACAGGAGGAGCGTAGTGCCCGGTGATTGTGCAGAATCGCTTTCGGAAAGCCCGTCGTGCCGGAGGAGAAATAGATCGCCGCATAGTCCTCCTCACACAGCGCCACCGGCGGCGCACTGGAGGAGCAAAAACCCATCAGTTTCAGGCAGTCCTCCGTATAGTCCGGCCCGCCCGTCCCCGGGAAAAACATCATTCCGACACCCGGCAAATCATCCGCAATGCTGTCCATCCGCTCGATAAACTCCGGCCCGAACACCAGCACCTCCACATCGGCAAGCTCCAGACAATATTTGATTTCCTCCGCAGAATAGCGGAAGTTCAAAGGCACCGCCACACCGCCAGCCTTCAGAATGCCAAAATAAATGGGCAGCCATTCCAGACAGTTCATCATCAGAATGCCCACCTTTGTCTCCTGCTCCATCCCGCGGGACAAAAGCAGATTGGCAAAACGGTTTGCCCGTCTGTCAAAGTCAGCCCAGCTCAGCTCTCTCCGATAAGGCGCACCGTCTCCCGCACTCTCGATCAGGCTTGCCTCCCGCCATGTCACCGCGCTGTCGCGCTCCTGGGAAGGATTCAGCTCTACAAGCGCCGTATCCGAACCGTACAGACGGGCGTTGCGCTCCAAAAACTCCGTGATTACCATTTCTCTTCCTCCTCTTCCGTTCCTTCTCATATCATATGTTATTATATCTTCATACAAGCTATTCAAACAGACTTTCCTCTCTGTCCATGCCAGAGCCGCCCGCTCACTGCCCGATTACATATGCGTTCACCGCAGCGTGCGCCACATAGGTGTCCAGCTCATCCCGGATATCCACCGTCAAAAGCGCGGTGGTGCGCCCGCTTCTCAGACAAGCTGCCTCAGCGGTCAGACGCTCTCCCCTTGCGGGCGCAAGAAAAGTGATAGACGCGTTCTGGCTGACCGTCATCCTTTCCGAATACCCGTTTGCCGCCACCGCACAGGTAAAATCCGCCAGTGTAAAAATGGCGCCTCCCATGGGAACATTGTTGGCGTTCATATGATGCGGCTTTAGCGCCAGAGAGCAGACCGCCTTTCCCGGCTCGGCGCAGTCGATCACAATTCCCACCGCGTCCGTGGCGAAACGATCCTTTTTGAACTCTTCCCGAATCTCTTCCAGTTTTGACATAACCGATCCCCTTTCTGCGGCTGTGCGCAGTCCCAATTTCTGTTTCTTTTCCTATTCTGCACAAATATAAAAACTACATTCACCACTTTAGCACTTTTACTCGCTAAAGTCAACCGTATCGGGCAGAGAAGATTTCTTCCGCTGCCCGATACACGGATTCCTCATAAGCAGGCTCGAGATGCTTCGCATCCCTCACTCGCGTTGCTCGCAGTAAACCGTCATAGTCAGTCTTGCATGCATCCTGCCCTGCCGCTTTCCGTCTCTGCTTATGCGCGCAAAAAAAGAAACAGCCCGCATTTCCTCTCGGCTGTTTCTTCCTCATTAGTCCTTAATCATGTCAAGTTCTGTCAAATTAACTCCAGAAGCAGTAAGAATAACTTTCAATTCAATATATCTTCTTATACGCACTGGAGATTTTATCGGTTTCTATCATATAATCCTGCAACCGCGAAAACTCTTCCACCGATAATTTCAGCATCTCTCCTTCAATCATACGACAGTCACCTCACTCTTTATGTCTGCCAATAAATCCCTTGCAACATAATTATAGGGAAACGCTGATTAAAGCGTTTCCCGCACCGGATTTGCGCCGCGAAGCGGCACATTCCTTTGCAAATCCGTGTGCATCCGCCGGAGGCTCTAAGGAAGTGCTGATTTAATCAGCGCTTCCTTAGCAAAATACCTGACAAGTGTAAACGAAAGGATTCTTCTCACCGATTTACCATCAGCTTCATCATCGCCTGATTTAACCCGTCCACCGTCAGTCTATACATCGGAAAGACCGTCTTGATCGCCGTCTCCGCCTCCCGCCACGGCGCATGACCGGGCGCCATCTTGGGATTGAGCCACACGATCTTCTTGTAATGCTGTTTCATCAGAAGCAGCCAGTCCATCCCGGAAAGCCCGCCGTTCGGTCCCCTGTAATTGCCCGTCGTGGAGTAAAGCTCCTCCGGCGCCATCGCAGCGTCCCCCACAATAATCACCTTGTAATCGCTGTCCAGATTGCGGAACATCCACTCCGTCTCGATCCACTCGCCGTTCTCACACTCCGGCGTCTTGTAGAGGTTGGAATAGATACAGTTGTGGAAAAAATACGTCTTCACATCCTTATAATGGTTGGACTTGTGCACGGACTGAAATAATTCGCTAAGAAGCGTCGTATAGGGAATCATAGTGCCGCCCGAGTCCATCAGAAGCAGAAGTTTCACCGAGTTCTTCCGGGGCTTCTCCATCACGATCTGCAGGCAGCCGCCGTTATTGCACGTCGCGTCCACCGTACCGTTAATGTCAAGCTCTGTCTCCGGGATATCTAACTTCGTGGAAAACTGCCGCAGTTTCCGAAGCGCCATCTGGAACTGCCTGTTGTCTAACACCTTGTCATTCCTGAAATCCCGGTACTTTCTGGCGCCCACCACCTGAAAAGCGGACTGGTAGCCCGTGGTGCCGCCCACACGGATACCGCCCATATTGCCGCCCATATTGCCGAAGGACGTCTTTCCCATAGTGCCGATCCAGTAGCTGCCGCCGTTGTGCTCCTCGTTCTGGTCCCGCAGCCTGTCCTTAAACTTATTCTCGATGTCATCCTTGTCCAGTGTGATGACTTCCTGGTTCATCTCGTGGCGCATCTCCTCGAAGACATCCTGCATCTCCGGCTTATCCAGCCAGCGCAGCAGATTTTTGCCCACCTCGTTCTCCGACATGATGCCCTTGAACACCTCGTCAAACGCCATGTCAAACTTGTCAAACTCGGTCTCCGACTTCACGAGAATCATCCGTGCCAGATAATAAAATTCCGTCAGACTGCTGTGACAGAGCCCCTTCTGTAAGGCATCCTGCAAAGTCAGCCACTCGCTTAAGGACACTTCCAGCCCCTTATCTTTTAAGGTATAGAAAAATTTACTGAACATAAAATCTCCATCTCTATTTCTGAAATATTTCTATAACGACATAACCTTTATAATGCAACGAAACCTATTTTGACAGCAAAATCACCGATTCATTCAACCGTTCATATTCTTCCTTACTGCTGCAAATAATAACGCGTGTCATTAAAAATCAGTCTTATTTCTTACCGTCTCCAGATCCTCGTCCTTCTTCACCACCACGCCGATAAAGGGAAGTTCCTTTCTGAGCGTATCCGTCGGAATCCCGCCGATCTGCAACGCGTTGATCCAGTCGATCAGCTCCGAGGTGCTTGGCTTTTTGCGGATATCTTTCATGGAGCGGATCCAGTAGAATACCTCCATGGCGTCCTTTAACAGCTTATCCTCCACATCGGGATAATGGGTTCTCACGATCTCCTCCATCAACGCCTGATCCGGGAAATCAATATAGTGGAAGATGCATCTGCGCAGAAACGCATCCGGCAGCTCCTTCTCCGCGTTGGACGTAATGATCACGATCGGTCTGTGCTTCGCCTTTACTGTCCGCTTCGTCTCGTGGATATAGAACTCCATCTGGTCAAGCTCCCATAGCAGATCGTTGGGGAACTCCAGATCCGCCTTGTCGATCTCGTCAATCAGAAGGATCACCTGCTCGTCGGACTCAAACGCCTCTCCCAGCTTGCCAAGTTTGATATAATGGGCGATATCGTCCACACCCTCCTCGCCGAACTGCCCGTCGTAAAGACGTTGGATCGTGTCGTACATGTAAAGCCCGTCCTGCGCTTTCGTGGTGGACTTGATGTTCCAGATAATCAGCTTCTTTCCCAGCGACTCAGCCACCGCCTGCGCCAGCATCGTCTTGCCCGTACCCGGCTCCCCCTTGATCAGAAGGGGTTTCTGCAGGGCGATCGCCACGTTTACGCTCGCTAAAAGCTGCTCGGATGCCACATATTGGGCTGTGCTCTCAAATTTCGTATTTGCCATTTTCTTTCCTTTCTCCTGTCTCTCAATTGATGTTCTGCCCGCAAAATGATTCCCATTCAGCCTTCGGCTTCATCGTTACCTGAATCTGGTCTATTCCAGTTTCGCCTTCGGCAAAGAGACCAGATTCTTCGGGGCCTTTACCTATTCCCACGGACTTTGCGGCAAGTGCAAAGTCCTGAGCTGAACTGTTACATTCACCGATCATCTTGCGGATTTCGGTTATTGCACACATTATAGATTTATGTTACGATATTTCAGATACAAAAGCAAGAAATTGTTTCTTCACACAACCCACCTTCAGCCTGTCACCATGATGCGCTGAACGTTGAAAGACAAACACAGAAAGGACTACATGCCATGTCAAAGCGTACAAGTCTCTCTTTCGAGGTGTTCCCCCCGAAAAAGGAAGAAGAATTTGAAAACATATTTGAATTTTTGAGGGAAGCAGCAAAACTGCATCCCGATTTCATCAGCTGCACCTACGGCGCGGGTGGCTCCCGTGCGGGAAAGACCATCGAGATCGCCTCCTTTATCCAGAAGGAACTCGGCATCAACGCGATTGCCCACGTCACCTGCGTCGGCTTCACCAAAGCGGACCTTGAAAAAAACTGCGAAGCGCTTGAAGCCGCAGGCGTGAACCACGTGCTGGCACTCCGCGGGGACAGGCCCCAGCATATGACGGACGAGCAGTTTAACAGCCGGGAATTTTTCTATGCGACGGATCTGGTGCGCCATTTAAAAGCACACACTTCCCTGCAGATCTCCGGCGCCTGCTACCCCGAAAAGCATTTTGAATCGCCGAGTCTGGAAGAAGATTTAACGCATTTAAAAGAAAAAGTGGACGCTGGCGTCACCTCTCTGGTGACCCAGATGTTTTTCGATAACGCCTGTTTTTACCGTTTTATAGAGCTGGTGCGGGCGAAGGGCATCACGGTTCCCATCCATGCCGGCATCATGCCCATTACCACGGCGAAGCAGCTTGGCACCACCGTCTCCCTCTCCGGCTCCTCCGTTCCCAAAGAGCTGGCAGACCTGATCGCCACTTACGGGGAAAACAAGGAGGACATGCGCAAGGCGGGAATCGACTATGCGGTGCGCCAGATCCGGGCTCTGAAAGAGCACGGGGTGGACGGCATCCACATTTACTCCATGAATAAATTGAAGACGACGACGGAGATTTGCGGGCTGATTTCTTAAAATAATTCGGTATTCTCAAATTGAAGAGCTGTTAAAAGACTTATAAAGAAGATTTGCAGGGTTAAAAAAATTGGTCACCCGCCTTAAGCTAAGCGACGGATGGCCAATCTTTTATTTTTTATGTAATTTCTATCTATGCCAGAAGCACATCCTTCACCTTCTCCAAGGTATCCCTGATCTGAATATGCTGCGGGCATGCCTCCTCGCACTTGCCGCACTTGATGCAGGTGTCGGCCGACTTCTTCCCGTGACTTCCCACCAGCCATCCCTCCTGCTGTTTCGCTTGTCAAAACCGATTTCTTGTATTATGATGAGTATACTTGCTTCGTGTAACTCGAAGTCAATATCTATTTTATCAAAATTTCCATAAACTCACATATGCGGGTCTGCGCATATACACGATTGCCGATATATCGGCATGTATCGACAAATTATAAAAATGCAGGAGGCATGAAAAATGGAACGTGAAAAATTTGGCTCAAGAATGGGCTTTATCCTGTTATCGGCGGGATGCGCGATCGGCATCGGCAATGTGTGGCGCTTTCCTTATATAGCCGGCATGTACGGCGGCGGCATGTTTGTGCTGTTCTATCTGTTCTTTCTGGTCGCTATGGGCATCCCCGTGATGACGATGGAGTTGGCCGTGGGACGCGCCAGCAGGAAAAGCGTCATCAAGAGCTTCACAGAGTTGGAAAAACCCGGACAGAAATGGCATCTGCACGGATATCTCGGCATGGCGGGCAACTATCTGCTGATGATGTTTTACACCACCGTTGCCGGCTGGATGCTCTACTATTTCTACCAGATGCTTACCGGAAAATTTGTCGGAAAGAACAAGGAACAAGTTGCCGGCATGTTTCAGAGCATGTTGGAAAGTCCCACTGTTCTGACCACGGTTATGGTCATCATCGTGGTCTCCGGCATTCTGATCTGTTCCCTTGGTCTGCAGAAGGGCGTCGAGAAAATCACCAAGATTATGATGACGCTGCTCCTGCTTATTATTGTGGTACTGGCTGTGCGCGGCATGACACTGCCGGGCGGCACGGAGGGCATAAAGTTCTATCTTCTGCCCGATGTACAGAGAATGCAGGAGGTAGGCATCGTGGAGACCATCACCGCTGCCATGAATCAGGCGTTTTTTACGCTGAGCCTTGGTATCGGTTCCATGGCGATCTTTGGCAGCTATATCGGCAAGGATCGCACCCTGCTTGGCGAATCGGTAAGTATCGCCATTCTGGATACCTTTGTTGCCCTCGTGTCCGGGCTCATCATTTTTCCGACCTGCTTTTCCTTTGATATCAGCCCGGACATGGGTCCAAGCCTGATATTTATCACGCTTCCGAATATTTTTAACAATATGACCGGCGGACGCGTGTGGGGTACACTGTTCTTTATATTTATGACCTTTGCAGCATTTTCCACGATTCTTGCGGTGTTTGAAAACATCATATCGTGCGGGATGGATCTGTTTCACTGGAGCAGGAAAAAATCCTGTCTGGTCAATCTGGTCGCGCTTACCGTCCTCTCCCTGCCCTGTGTCTTCGGATACAATATCTGGTCAGCATTCCAGCCGCTGGGCGAGGGAAGCGCGGTTCTCGATCTGGAAGATTTTATCGTCAGCAATATCCTGCTGCCGGTGGGCTCCCTCGTCTATCTGCTGTTCTGCGTGACCAGATACGGCTGGGGATTTGAGAATTACCTGAAAGAGACCAATATCGGCGAGGGCTTCAAAATGCCACGGGGAATCCGCATCTATGTAACCTTTATCCTGCCGGTCCTTCTGTTCTTCCTGATCGTGAAGGGGTGGATTGGCTGATGCCGGAAGGAGACATTCCCATGACCTATACTGTCAAAGAATTTGCCAACATGTTTCATGCAACGGAGCACACCGTTCGCTACTACACGGACATCGGTCTTCTGCCCTGTAGGCGGGACAGCGGAAACCACCGTATGTTCGACGAGCCCGCCGTCAACTGGATGCGGGCAATCACCTATCTGAAAAGCTGCGGTATGCCGATCAGGGAGATCAAGAGATATTTTGATTTATGCCAGATGGAAGAATCCGAGGAAAACCTCCGAGCCAGATATGAAATCATCGCAAAACAGCGGGAGGCGGCACACAAAAAAGCGGCGGAAGCCAAAGCCGCCGCCGACTACATGGATCACAAGGCAAAGCATTATGAGAAAATTCTGGCTGGGCGCATTCCCGATGACACCAATCCGGTAAACTGGGGGGATTAGGCTGGAAAGCTCCTGCTGTTCAGCATCCAATAACTGATCACCAGAAAGACAATCTCAAACACCCTCTCCGAGCCGCTGATCCACCCGAGAAATATCGACAGCGCCGGAGCAAAACACGCAGACAGGATTACTTTGGCAGTGCCAGCCCAGTTCCCGGCTAAAGCCGTCCGCAGAATAACCGGCACTGATATCAGAGCGGAAAGCATCACACCCGAACACCAGCGGACCAGCATCTGACGGGAACATGCGTGATAAAACGTCGGCAGCAGCGTATTCATGTTATATTTTTTCTCGCGGCATCCATAATCTGCGTATAACAGGCATGACCACATCATCGCCAGCACCCACAGCGTGCCGTATGCCGTTTTTATATCCACCAGAAACATCGACAGCCATACCCCCGACATGACCACTGCCCATGGCACAGAACAGTTGCGGAACGTCTGGATGACTTCTGTTGCAAAAAGACCATGACCATTAGAATCACGGCGCTTCTTCTCAGAAATCATACGCGTTTTCTTACCGCTCTCATAGCGCGGCAAAATCACGGAAGCCGCAATACTTATTACGATTCCGCCAACAATCATAACGCCTTTTTCCAAAACCCGTTTCGAGGTAAAAGGCAATGACTGAAAGAACAGTTCTGACAGTTCCCGATGACTTACCTCGATATCCTGGTGAACGCCTAGCGCTACCTGCGCCGGTCTTCCCGTCACACTGTATACGCTCTGGTCAATGCCGTCTTTCAGCCATACAAAACCTGTCATGTCAAGGAACCGCGCCATAACCCCCTGCGGGTCGTCCACCAGCAAAGAGATACAGACAATATACATGACAAAAAACAGAACGCCTGCCAGCCACGAACCACTCCTGCCCTGAAACAGAGGAACGGCTTCCGCCGCAAGCGCCACGGCGGCGCACAGAAAGATGCCCGGCAGAATGCCCGCAAAAAAGGACAGGAAATGCAAGACAGAAAATCCCGAACCGGGAAAATGTATCAGCATCATGCACAAGGAAGATACGACTACCACAGCCAGCACCAGAGTAAGCAAAAGCAAATTGGATATGAACTTTCCCGCCAGGTAGCTTACCCTGCGCACCGGCGAAGTATAGACCAGAGCCATCGTACCTGTCTTTCTGTCAAAAGACAAGGTATTTCTCAGATAAAAAAATCCGGCTAAGGGCAGCAGCATTCCTGTACACAGGGCAGACGCCATCGGTATCCATGTCCAGTTCGTGCCCTGCAAAAAATAATCGGCGTCCACGGCAATAGAAGTCATTTCCGCCTCCGAATCCGGCACAAAAAGAAATGCCGCCAAAACAGATAGCGCACATAAGGCGAGAAAGGAAAATCTGCGGGTGCGCTCTTTCAAATCCGACAGCGCAATGAACCATATTTGATTCCCTGTCATTAAAACACCTCCTCCAGCACACACAGACATGCTTCTTCCAGCGCCGCCTCAGCTAAAACCGCATCGGCAAACGGTCTTTCCGCGCTGACCTGCCGGACTTTGATTCCTTCCTTGGTCTGGAGCATGGAACTGACGCCAGATAACCCTTCGCTTCTCAGGCTCTTTGGAAGAATGTACTCCCATACATGACCTTGCGCATGATGGAGCAGCGTTTCCGGCGTATCGCAAAACAATAGATTCCCTTTTTTCAAAACCATGATTTTTGTCGCTGCCGCTTCGATATCAGAAATAATATGTGTGGACAGCAAAACAAGTTTCGTACATGCCAAGGTTGACAGGATATTGCGGAGAGCCACCCGCTCTTCCGGGTCAAGCCCCGTTGTCGGTTCATCCACAATAATAATCTCCGGGTTCCCCAATAAAGCGCCCGCTATCCCCACACGCTGTTTCATGCCGCCCGAGCAGTCTGACAGACGCTTATTTCTCACGTCTGACAAATGTAAAGCTTCCAGAAAGGCTTCCACTTCTTCTCTGGCTTTCTTTTTGGGAATTTTTTTCAGTGCGGACAGATACATCAGAAATTCAACCGCGCTCAAATTGGGATAAAATGCAGCATCCTGTGGCAGATATCCGATATTTTTCTGCATTAGCGAGGGATTTTTTACAATGCTTCTGCCGTCCAGCAAGACATCGCCGCTGGTGGGTCTGATCAGAGTTGACAGGATTTTGATCAATGTAGACTTGCCCGCGCCGTTGGACCCGACCAGACCGATCAGCTCGCCGGATTCCATACGGCATGACAATGGATGCAATGCGGGAAATGCACCATATTTCTTTGAAACTTCTTTTACTTCTAACAGCATGATAACCTCCTGAAAAATTAGGCGGTCTTATCCTGCCTAATCTTTTGTCAAACGATTGTAAAGGAGCAGCCCTATTCCTATGGCAACACATAAAACCATGAAGAAACCGCCCACCGAGTTTGCTCCCGGTTCGCTGGGGAAAAAGGGGGATATGATGAAAAGCACAATCGCTGCCACAAAACGGATTTTACGGTTCCTCTGTCTTTTTGCAGGCAAATCTTCTAACGGTGATTCTGTCCGGGCAGAAGATTCCTGTTCCGTCTCATTGTGTTCTGCCACCGTTCCTTTTAGTAAAGTGTCTATACTCACACCGAAAAACTCACTGATTTCAACAAGGCACTCTGCTTCCGGGCAGGATACGCCATTTTCCCACTTGCCAACCGTCTGACGGGATACGTTTAATTCTTCCGCCAGTTTTTCCTGTGAAATGTTTCTTCCTTTTCTCAGTATCTGAAGGTTTTCTGAAAAATTCATTCTTCTCACACTCCCAAGTACCCTTACATTTTATAATCGGATAGGTGAATCTGCCACCAATTATGCGTTACATACAGGACAATTTTAGGTAACATCCTGTTAATTTGATGTTACATTTGCCTGTTTTTACTGATTCATTCCTAATATTAAATATCGCACAATATATTTCTAGTATAGCGTATTGAAAGTTCTTGTGTAAATAATGTGTATCTGCTATAGTGG
>ERZ778513.1896-NODE-1896-length-11242-cov-4.752659_pt1 | contig 11242 bp, 8 predicted proteins | sample MGYA00510345_ERZ778513 | MGnify/ENA primary metagenome ERZ778513 (study PRJEB29527, sample SAMN07138966) | mouse gut metagenome | material: feces | host: mouse | place: China:Nanjing | collected 2016-01-25 ... | reverse complement strand
AATTTCGACCATCTCGAGGCCACTGCTTTCGTGCAGCGGTTCGCGAAGAACCTCCGTTCCCGCCATTTTGATTTCTCGCGGTGCGAGGTGGCGCTCTTCCCCTCGTTCACGTCGTTGCGCAGCGTGCAAGTGCTTGTGGAGTCCGAAAAACTGCGCATCAAATACGGTGCCCAAACCGTCTCGGTCACCACACAGGGCGCCTTCACCGGCGATGTCTCCGCGGATATGATCGCGCATCTGGGCTGTAGCTATGTGATTGTGGGGCACTCGGAGCGCCGCAAATACCACCCCGAAGACGACGCCAACATCGTCGATCAGGTGCGTGCTGTGCTCGCCGCCGGCATGCAACCGATCCTGTGCGTGGGTGAAAGCCTCGAAGAACGCCGCAAAGGCATCGAACTCGACTTCGCCGTGGGGCAGGTGCATGATGTGACGCGTGACCTTTCCGACGAAGAGGCAGCCAAACTCATCATCGCATACGAACCCGTCTGGGCGATCGGCACCGGTATGGTGGCCACGCCCCAATCCGCGCAGGATGCGGCGCAAGCGTTCCGCGAGCATCTGCGTGCCACGTTCAACGAGCATGTGGCGCAGGCCGTACGTGTGCTCTACGGCGGTTCGGTGAGTTCCAAGAACGCGGTGGAGCTCATCACCGAGCCGGACGTGGATGGATTCCTCATCGGAGGGGCCGCGCTGGACGTCGATGAGCTCACTCGCGTCTGCACGCTCACATTGGCGACAACATCTTCACACAAATAGCGGGTATTTCTCACGCCCATGCGCTATTGTGTAATACGGAAAATGACTTTGTTGGAGGTACACCCGTGTCCGCTTTAGCTGTAACCAAGCTGGTGCTGCAAATCATTCTTGTCGTGCTCAGCCTGCTGCTCACCCTGCTCATCCTCATGCACAAGGGCAAGGGCGGCGGCCTGTCCGACATGTTCGGCGGCGGCCTGACCCAGAACGCCGGATCCTCGGGTGTCGCCGAAAAGAACCTGAACCGCTGGACGGTGATCATCGCCCTCGTGTGGGTGGCGATCGTCATCGCCCTCGGCCTGTTCGCCAAGTTCGGCATCGCCTGATCACGACCGTATGCAACGACCCATGGCCACCTGAAGCATGGTGGGACCATGGGTCGTTTCGTATTCCCATGCCACATCACTCGACCACTCGCCAATAGGGGAGGGGATTCCCATACCATGCCTCACACACCATTCATCATCGCCGACCTCGACGGCACACTGCTCCACGACGCCGAACGCTTCGAAGACCGCGCCCTCTCAGCACGCACCATCGAGACAGTGCACACTGTGCGCAGCCGGGGAATTCCTGTCGTCGTCGCTACGGCACGTCCGGTGAGCACCGGCCTGTCCATCGTGCAAGCGCTGCACGCCGACGCATGCATCTATCTCAACGGCGCACTGATCGATTTCGATCCCTCACAATCAGATTACGCATCACTCACCGGACACAAGCCATCGTCACCGGGCAGCCTTGTCAAAAACGGATTCGACTCACAGCGCGCCTGCGAGGTGTGCCGCGCGATGCTGAGCGTCATGCCCGACCTGGAGATTGGCATTGTCATGGACGACATACGCTACACGAACTTCGATGTGTCACGGTATTGGGCGACCCAAACATGGCAGTACACTGATTTCCGTGACGTTCCCCATGGCATAGCCGACAAGATCATTATCTTCCCACGGGCCGAACAGACCAATCTGTTGCACGAGCTCATCCCGGATGACTTCACCGTGCATGTGTCGGAAGGACGGCTGTGGATGCTCATGGCGCCACATGCCAACAAAAAGGATGCGGTGCAAGCACTATGCGACCAGTGGGGGATGGATGCACAACAGGCCACGGCATTCGGCGATGACATGGTCGATATCGGCATGATGAACCTCAGCGGCACCGGCGTGGCTGTGGCCAATGCCAATCCAGCCGTGCTCAGCATCGCCGATGAAGTGTGCCCGTCAAACAACGATGACGGCGTGGCACAATGGCTTGAACATGCCATGCTGTAACGTGAACTCCAATACACGGTAGCGCGATCGTTCAATATTGAACATGGATTCTACTAAGTTGAACATATTAGTAGTTGTATTGAACACATTGTATTGAACCCATAGTGTTCCGCACATGTTCAATAGTCGATTCATCTGTGCACCGTCTCCAGCATGACATGTTCAACGCGTGGTATACTGGTCACCATTGTTGTTGCATTGAACACACGAGAGGGGAGCGGTAGTGACCGATCGATTCGCGCAACGCCTCAACCAAGCGATGGACCTGCGCAACATACGGCAAAGCGACTTCGTCAAAGCCGCACACACCCATGGCATCAAACTGGGGCGAAGCCATATCAGCCAGTATGTGAACGGCAAGACCAAGCCCCGGCCAGAAATTGAACATTTTCTAGCCGCTGTGCTCAACGTCGACGCACGATGGCTTGCCGGGGAGGACGTGCCCTTCGACGACCATCCAGCCACGTTATCTGATATACAGACAGATATTGAACATTCACCGTCAATGTTCAATGCATCCAGTTTGAACACCACTCCACATGTTCAACAGAATGCACCCCGCAACTTTGAACAATCAGTGGCAGATACCCCATCACACTATCAGGCACATATGGAACAGGAGCACAGGATGGAACCACAATTCGACGCCAATGTACAGGACCCTTCATTCACCGATGTGCCCGCAACCGTGACCCCCGGTTCCACCACCGCGCGCACACGGAGGACGTTCACCAAATCGCATAAGCTCGACAACGTGCTCTATGATGTCCGCGGCCCGGTCGTCAACGAGGCGGCGCGCATGGAGGCGGCCGGCATGCACGTCATGAAGCTCAACATCGGCAACCCCGCACCATTCGGCTTCCGCACACCGGATGAGGTCGTGTATGACATGGCGCAACAGCTCACAGATACCGAAGGGTATTCGGCGTCGAAGGGCCTGTTCTCCGCCCGCAAAGCGATCATGCAGTACGCGCAGCTCAAGCATCTGCCGAACGTCGGCGTCGAAGACATCTACACGGGCAACGGCGTGAGTGAACTGATCAATCTGAGCATGAGCGCGTTGCTCGACAACGGTGACGAGGTGTTGCTGCCCGCACCGGACTACCCGCTGTGGACCGCATGCGTCACGCTGGCGGGCGGCAAGCCGGTGCATTATGTGTGCGATGAGCAATCGGAATGGTACCCGGACATCGATGACATGCGTGCGAAGATCACCGACCGCACCAAGGCAATCGTCATCATCAACCCCAACAATCCAACCGGCGCGCTCTACCCGAAGGAGGTCCTTGAACAGATCGTCAGCCTGGCACGCGAACACCAGCTGATGATCTTCTCCGACGAGATCTATGACCGGCTTGTCATGGACGGCCTTGAACACACATCGATCGCTTCGCTCGCCCCGGACCTGTTCTGCGTCACCTACAGCGGACTGTCCAAATCGCACATGATCGCGGGCTACCGCATCGGTTGGATGATCCTCTCCGGCAACAAGGCGATCGCGAAGGACTACATCGAGGGCATCGACATGCTCACGAATATGCGCATCTGTTCAAACGTGCCCGCGCAATCCATCGTGCAGACCGCGCTCGGTGGACACCAGAGCGTCAATGACTACTTGGTGCCCGGCGGCCGCCTCTACGAACAGCGCGAATACATCTATGAAGCGCTCAACGCCATCGACGGCATCTCCGCCGTCAAGCCAAAGGCCGCGTTCTACATCTTCCCGAAGATCAACACGAAGAAGTTCAACATCCACAACGACGAACAGTTCGCCCTCGACCTGCTGCACGACGAAAAGCTGCTCATTGTGCAAGGCACCGGCTTCAATTGGAAGGATCCGGACCACTTCCGCGTCGTCTATCTGCCGCGTGTCGAAGTGCTCAAGGGCGCGGTGGAGAAGATGACGAATTTCTTCAGTTATTATCGTCAATAGACGCAGGCACCGCAGCCATACCAACCACAAGGATCGGAACACCAGCATGACGGAACCGAATATCAGCGGCCAGGACCAGGCGATTCTCGAACTGCTCGAGAACGACGCCCGGCTCAACGCGCAGGACCTTGCCGACATTCTCAACGAAGACGCCAAGGATGTCGCACACGCCGTACGCCGCATGGAGGACCAGAAGATCATCTGTGGCTACCATACGGTGATTAACTACAACAAAGTGCTGCGCGACGAGCGCATCATGGCGTTCATCGAAGTGGACGTCTCGCCGATGAAGGACCAGGGTTACGACCACACCGCGGCCCTGCTCGCGAAATACCCGGAGATCGATTCGCTGTATCTGATCACCGGCGACAACGACTTCATCTGCCTTGTCCAAGGGCGCACGATGTTCGAGGTGTGCCAGTTCGTGGCCGACCGCATCGCCGTCATGGAGCATGTGCAGAGCACGAAGACCCTGTTCGTGCTCAAGCAGTACAAGCAGTCTGGCGTGCTCACCGGCGCGGCCCGCACGGCCAACAGCGAGGGACGATTGGTGGTGAGCTACTGATGAAATCTATCAACCGGACCATCGAACACCTCAAGCCCAGTGGCATCCGCAAATACTTCGATCTGGCGAACGCGATGGAGGGCGTCATCTCCCTCGGCGTCGGCGAGCCGGATTTCGACACCCCATGGCATATCAGCGCGAAAGCGGTGGAATCATTCGAAGACGGGCATACCCACTACACGGCGAACCGTGGCCTGATCGCGTTGCGCAGGCAGATCGCAAACTATTACCGCAACCGCTACGGCATCGCGTATGACCCCGACTCGGAGATCCTTGTCACCGTGGGTGGCTCGGAAGCCGTCGACCTGTGCTGCCGCACGCTGATCAACCCCGGCGACGAAGTGATTGTGCTCGACCCGAACTATGTGGCCTACGAGCCCGCGATCCTCATGGCCGGCGGCGTGCCAGTGCGCATTCCGCTGACCCAGGAGCACGATTTCAAGCTCCTGCCCGAAGACCTCGAGCGTGCGACCACCGAAAAAACGAAAGCGATCATCGTCAACTTCCCATCGAATCCGACCGGGGGCGTGATGACCCGTGAGGACTATGCCCGATTGGTCCCGATCCTCAAGGAATCCGGCATCTACATCATCTCCGACGAGATCTATTCCGAACTCGTGTTCGCAGGGGAGTTCTGCTCCCCTGCAAGCTTCGACGAGATTCGAGACCAAGTGCTCGTGATCAATGGCTTCTCGAAGGCATTCGCCATGACCGGTTGGCGCCTTGGCTACCTGTTGAGCAATCCTGAGTTGAGCGAACAGCTGACAAAGGTACACCAGTTCGTCATCATGTCAGCGCCCACCGCAGCGCAATACGCGGCGATTGAGGCACTCGAGCATGGCATGCCAGACATCGCGGGCATGTGCAAGGAATACGAGGCGCGCCGCAATCTCATCTGCGCACGCCTGAACCGCATGGGATTGACGACCAATGTGCCGAACGGCACATTCTATGTGTTCGCGAACATCACGTCATCAGGGTTGTCATCCGACGAATTCTGCGTACGGCTGCTCGAAGAGCAGAAGGTCGCGATTGTGCCAGGCACCGCGTTCGGTGAGTCCGGCGAGGGCTTTGTGCGCATATCCTATGCGACGAGTATGGAAGACATCAAAGAGGCGTGTGCGCGCATCGACGCGTTCCTCGAAACGCTGCACAACGACTGACCACACTGCGTCAGCATCAAGAAAGGGGACCGGCATGATGCCGGTCCCCTTGAGGACTATCTAGGATTCAATGAATCCGAATGATCTCAGCCGTTGACGCGGTCGATGCCGGCCTGCACGTCGGAGAGCACGGAGTCCCAGGACTTGATGAAGGCGGCGACGCCGTCAGCCTCAAGCTTGTCGGTGACATCCTTGAAGTTCACGCCGACTTCGGCGAGGTCGTTCATGATGTCGTGCGCTTCGTCGTAGTTGCCGGAGACGATGCCCAGCGTGGCGTCGCCGTGGTCTGCGACAGCGAGCAGGGTCTTCTCAGGCATCGTGTTGACGACGTCCTTGGCCACGAGCTCGTCCACGTACTTGGTGTCGGAGTAAGCGGCGTTCTTGGTGCCGGTGGAGGCCCACAGCGGACGCTGCTTCTTGGCGCCCTTGGCTTCGAGCTCGGCCCAGCGGGAGTCCTCGGCGAACTTCTTCTCGAAGAGTTCGTAGGCGAGGCGGGCGTTGGCCACAGCGGCCTTGCCCATGAGGCCCTTGGCCTCGAGGGAGCCGATCTCCTCAAGCTGCTTGTCGACAGCAGTGTCCACGCGGGAGACGAAGAACGAAGCGACGGAAGCGATGTGCTCCAGGTCGTGGCCGTTGGCGGCGGCCTGGGCAATGCCCTCGATGAAGGCGTCGATGACCTGCTCGTAACGCTCGAGCGAGAAGATCAGGGTGACGTTCACGGAGATGCCCTTGGCCAGGGTGGCGGTGATCGCCGGAAGGCCTTCGAGGGTCGCCGGAATCTTGATCATCGCGTTCTTGCGGTCGACCTTCTCCCAGAGTTCCTCAGCCTGCTTCTCGGTGGCTTCGGTCTCGTGGGCCAGACGCGGGTCGACTTCGATGGACACGCGGCCGTTCACATAGTCGGAGGCTTCGGCGACCGGCTTGAAGATGTCGCAGGCGTTGCGCACGTCGGTGGTGGTGAGCTCGCGGATGGCGGTCTCAACGTCGACCTTGCCGAGTTCCTTGAGCTGTGCGTCGTACGGGCCGACCTGGCTCAGGGCCTTCTGGAAGATGGACGGGTTAGTGGTGACGCCAACCACGTTGTCGTTCTTGATGAGCTCTTCGAGGTTGCCCGACTCGATGCGGGTGCGGGACAGGTCGTCCAGCCAGATCGACACACCGGCGTCTGAAATTGCCTGAGTGGATGCAGTCATTTGTTTTCTCCTACTGTTTGTTGGATGAAATCTTGGGGGGGGTGTCCATGGAACCGGCCATGGACAAAGGGGAGGGGGGTGGCCCCTCCCGTACAGCTGTGGTTCAGCGCGCAGCTTCGATGGAGGCCTTGGCGGCTTCCACCACGTGCTCGGCAGTGATGCCCAGATCGATCATGTTCTGGGTGCCGTCGCCCTGCAGGCCGAACTGCTCGATCGAGACCGGCTTGCCATAGGTGCCGAGGTACTTGTACCACGGCTGAGCCAGACCGGCTTCGACGGAGACGCGGGCCTTGACGGAAGCGGGGAGGACGGATTCCTTGTAGTCCTCGTCCTGGTCCTCGAACCATTCCATGCAGACCATGGACACCACGCGGGCCTTGACGCCCTCAGCGGCCAGCTTCTTGGCAGCTTCGACAGCCCACTGGACTTCGGAACCGGTGGCCATGATGATCACGTCCGGATCGCCTTCGGTGTCGACGAGGATGTAGCCACCCTTCTTGACGCCTTCCTTGGCCTTAGCCGCGGTCTCGGCGAGGGTCGGCACGCCCTGACGGGTCAGCACGAGGGCTGCCGGCAGCGTGTTGTCCTTCTCGAAGAACGCACGGTAGGCTTCGGCGGTCTCCCACTCGTCGGCCGGGCGCACGACTTCGAACTGCGGGATGGCGCGGAACGAATCGAGGTGCTCGATCGGCTGGTGGGTCGGGCCGTCTTCGCCCAGAGCCACGGAATCGTGGGTCCAGATGAAGAGGTTCGGAATCTCCATGAGGGCGGCCAGACGCACGGCGGCACGCTCGTAATCGGCGAACTGGAAGAAGGTGCCGGAGAACGGGCGGGTGTCGGAGCCGAGCAAGATGCCGTTGGTGATGCAGCCCGAGGCGAACTCACGCACGCCGAAGTGCAGCTGACGGCCGTAGATGGAGCAGTTCGGCCACTGGGTGGTGGCGTACTTCGCCGGGGCGAAGGACTGCGCACCCTTGATGTTGGTGTTGTTGGAACCACCGAGGTCGGCGGAGCCGCCCCACAGTTCCGGCATCACGGCGGCGACGGCGTTGAGCGCAGCGCCGGAAGCCTTGCGGGTGGCGACCTTGGAACCGACTTCGAACGTGGCTTCGAGGTCGTCGATGGCCTTGTCGAAGTCCTCAGGAAGCTCACCGGCCTTGATACGGTCGTAGAGGGCCGCCTTGTCGGGGTTGGCGCTGCGCCACTGGGCGAGGGCCTCATCCCATTCGGCATGGGCCTGAGCGCCACGCTGGGCGACCTCACGGGCATGCTCGAGGGCCTCTTCGTCGATTTCGAAGGACTTGGCCGGATCGAAGCCGAGCACCTTCTTGAGGGCGGCCACAGCATCGTCGCCGAGGGCTGAACCGTGCGAGGACGGATCGTTGGTCTTGCCCGGGGTCGGCCATGCGATGAGCGTGTCGACCTTGATGAAGTGCGGGCGGTCGGTGACCTGCTCGGCCTTCTCGAGGACCTTGGTCAGGCCTTCGATGTCTTCCTTGTAGGAGCCGTCGGGCTGGATGAAGCTGATCTCGTCGGTGTACCAGCCGTAGGCCTCGTAGCGCTTGAGCACGTCCTCGGCGAACGCGATCTTGGTCTCGCCTTCGATCTGGATGTGGTTGGCGTCGAAGATGACGAACAGGTTGCCCAGCTCCTGGTTGCCGGCGAGCGAGGAAGCCTCGGAGGAGACGCCTTCCTCGACGTCGCCTTCACCGCAGATGACCCACACCTTGTGGTCGAACGGGGACTTGCCGGCCTCGGTGTCGGGGTCGAGCAGGCCGCGCTCGAAACGCTGGCCATAGGCGAAACCGACGGCGGAGGCGAGACCCTGGCCCAGCGGGCCAGTGGTCATCTCGATGCCCGGGGTCAGGCCGACTTCGGGATGGCCCGGGGTACGGGTGTCCTTGCCACCACGGAAGTACTTGAGGTCGTCCAGTGTCAGGCCATAGCCCGAGAAGTACAGCTGCACGTACTGGGTGAGCGACGCATGGCCGCCGGAGAGGATGAAACGGTCACGGCCGGCCCAGTTCGGGTCGCTCGGATCGTGCTTGATGAAACGCTGATACAGGGTGTAGGCGATCGGAGCCAGCGAAATCGGGGAGCCGGGGTGTCCGGAGCCCGCCTTCTGCACGGCGTCAGCGGAGAGGACCTTCGCCATCTTGATGGCGCGCTCGTCCAGTTCAGACCAGGTGTTATCGGTCATAGGTGATCTACTTTCCTTCCAATACTTCGGGCAGGGGGGAGCCCGGCTGTTTGCCGGACCACCGACGCCCTTCACATTGCCTTTTCATACTAACCGCCATAACCGACTTCATGGCGCGGTTTCGTCGCGTTCGCGCGCGTCTTGGCACCGCGGCCGGCGTTGGGGCTCAAGCGTACAGGCCCATGAAGGGCCTGTCGGGAAAAGTTCTCCCATCGCTATAACTAGCACTCCATGACCAAGAGTGCTCATACAATATCGAAAAGACCATCGTTTACGCGCGCGCCGCGCTGTTCGCTTCGCACGACACGCAGAACACAGCACATAAAAGCAAAGGAGGCATGGCGATGACCCAGACACGTCGCATGCAGGTGTTGCGCGCCGTCGTCGAAGATTACATCCGTTCGCAGGAGCCGGTGGGCTCGTCGGCGCTCATCGCACGGCACAACCTCAAGGTGAGTTCGGCCACGATCCGCAAAGACATGGCCGCGTTGGAAGACGAGGGGTTCCTGACCCAACCGCACACCTCCGCCGGCCGTGTGCCGACCGAACGAGGGTACCGGTACTTTGTGGATTCTCTGTCCGAGTTTGTGCCATTGACCGAACCACAGCGCGAAGCCATCCGCACATTGCTCGACGGTTCCGTGAACCTGCAGGACGCACTGCAGCGGTCCGCCAGACTGCTCGCCCGGTTCACCGGCCAAGTGGCCGTGGTGGCCTCGCCGGCGCTGTCGAAGGCACGCTTGTGGCATCTGGAGGTCATCGCCGTCTCGTCGACCTCACTGCTCGCCGTTGTGGTGACCGACACCGGCCGTGTGGCCCAGCATATCCTCACCGTGCCGCACCTGCCCGACGGACGGCATCTGCAGGAATTCTGCGACGCCGTCAACGCCCGCTGCAGCACGCAGACACTGCGGCGCGCGGCGCGCACAATCCGCGCGATGCACGCAGATGAGACGCATGCGGATCTGGAAGGACTGCCGAACCGACTTGCGGACGCATTCGAGATGATGGCGGACGAGGAGCGCACGAACGAGCTGTTCGTGGCGGGCGTGTCCACGCTCGCGCACCAACATGACTCCGTGCAGGATCTGACCCCGCTGTTCGATGCGCTCGAGGAACGCGCAGTGCTCATGCATCTCATGAGCCAGCTGAGCACTGCGGGCGACGCCAACGGTGTGGGCGTCGCAATTGGATCGGAGACCAACAATCCCGATCTGGCCCACGCGGCCGTCGTCTCGGGCGGATACGGCAGGACGACGCCATACGGCGGACCGGACGCCGTGAACAAGACGGGGCAGGAACCCATTGCATTTGTGGGATCCATCGGCCCGACGCACATGAATTATGAGATCGCGATGGCCGCCGTGCACGCAGTGGCGAGATACCTCACCGCGCTGGTCTCGAACAACGACATGGAAATCACCCGCTGATACGCCATACGTGCGCCGTATCATCAAGACATCGACCATTACCGAAGCTAACCGAGAGGAACAACGCCATTGGCTGCTGACTACTACGAGACCCTGGGCGTGGAGCGCACGGCCAGCGAAGAGGACATCAAACGCGCCTACCGCAAGATGAGCCGCAAATACCATCCGGACATCGCAGGCCCTGAATTCGAAGAGAAGTTCAAAGAGGTCAATACAGCCTACGAAGTGCTGTCCGATCCGGACAAGCGCAGGATGTACGACGCGGGGGTGGATCCCAACGACCCCAATGGCAGAGCTGGCGGGTTCGGCGGCTATGGCGGGTTCGGCATGGGCGACATCTTCAGCCAGTTCTTCGGCGGTGCGTTCGGTGACGCCGCGGCAAACGAGCCGATTCCACGCGCGCAGCCGGGCCGCGACACACTCGAATCCCTGACCGTGGACCTGCAGATGGTCGTCTTCGGCGGCACGCAGAACCTCACGTTCTCCACACTCGGCACCTGCGCCAACTGCGAAGGCACCGGTTCCGAGCACGAGGAGCCGCCGGTCACCTGTGACGTGTGTCACGGCCGTGGATTCGTGCAGAAGGTCGTGCGTACGATGCTCGGCCAGATGATGACGTCCGCCCCGTGCGAACATTGCGAGGGCCACGGCACGATCATCGTGCACCCGTGCACGGTCTGCCATGGCCACGGCCGTGTGCCGACGTCGCGCACGATCGGCGTGCCGGTGCC
>ERZ778513.1888-NODE-1888-length-11275-cov-4.045009_pt1 | contig 11275 bp, 13 predicted proteins | sample MGYA00510345_ERZ778513 | MGnify/ENA primary metagenome ERZ778513 (study PRJEB29527, sample SAMN07138966) | mouse gut metagenome | material: feces | host: mouse | place: China:Nanjing | collected 2016-01-25 ... | reverse complement strand
AATCTTCTCGTCTGTCAAGAGGGGGTTTGAAAAAAATTCTTGACAATGTTTTGACTTCACGATAGAATATTACTGAAATATTATTGGAGGTGGAATCATGTCCATTATTGACCGCGTTCGCGAATTGACCCGTATATCCCCGCTTATGGAGAATCGTGAGAAACTGGACCTGAAAGATTTCAAGAATACTGTTGTGCATGTAGATGCTGTTGATTTTTCAGAATCCAGCGATGGCAAGTTCGTCATCATGACGTTTGTTGAGCATCCCGATAAATTTTCCTTTGGGGGGCAAGTGGCGACGGATTTATTTGTTCGTGCTCTTGAGGGGTATGACAGTCTTGAGCAGATGAACAAAGAGCTCGTCGAAATGCCTTTACCCCTGCGATTTTATGACCGCGTCTCTAAGTCAGGCCGCACTTACACGGCGGTTATGGTGCCATTGGAAGGAGATGATGAGGATGTTCATTGAGAAGCGTCTTACTTTATCTCAGGCTCGAAAGCTTATCTCAGACGCGCTTATCATGCGTAATGGGTACGCGCCTCTTATGAGTAAGATTCATATTCATGAGATTGGACTTTCTTATGTGCGCTATTCCGTCGGCAGCGGAGACACTAATATTATCAGGTATCAGGTCAGCGTACAGCCTCAGCCGGAGAGCTCCGAAAGCCTTTTATCGGAGGAATCCGACACGTCGGATAATCCGTAACATAGGTCAAGCCCTGTGTATAATCTACCCACAGTATCCGTTGTCACACCGCACGAAAGCGGGACGGAACTAATTGTCTTTGTGAAACGAGTGGTTAGATGACACAGGGCATTGACATAGTGAGGTTGTAAATGAATTACTATAATGGAGGGTATTTATTTTCCCTTGACGCGTTCATTGCAATGACGGTAGGGAACCGTTCAACGGGTAAATCTTTTTATGTGAAAAAACAGTGTATAGCCCGTTTTTTAAAGTATGGGGAACAGTTTATTTACATGCGTAGGCGTGAGCTGGATATTAGAATGGTATGTAAGCAATGGTTCTCTGATATCGGCAATAAGTTTCCTGAGTACTATATAGAGCACAAGAACAATACGTTCTATCTTTGTAGGGACTATATAGATAGCGCAGGGGAAACACAGACAGACCGTCAAGCTTGTGGATATACAACATATCTGGAGGGTATAACTCGTCTTAAATCGGTTCCTCGAGAAAGTGTGACCACTATATTTTTTGACGAATTCTTACCCGATAACAATGTGTATTTGCATCGCGAGGACCCTTTTTACGAGCCGGAGATGCTTATGAACCTCTACTTGTCCGTTGCCCGCGGATACAAACAGGTCATACGACCAAATGTACGTATTATTTGTGTTTCAAACAACATATCTATGTTTAACCCATATTTTACATATTTTAATGTCGACATAGTTCACAAAGATAAGTATTTCAAGAATGGTATATACGCTGAAAAATGGATTAATTATGATGTTGTGAAAGCGATGGAGGAAACGCAGGTAGGCGCGTTCCTGTCAAATACACGATATGGCAAACACGCAATCTATAACGAAAGTCTCAAAGACATAGAGACCAATATCGCAAAGCCGCCTAAATGTGTTTATCCCTTGTATTGTGTGCGTTTCCACCAGTGGTATACGTTCTTTGAAGGTGCGGACGGCAATGTGTACATCAAAGCATCGAACGACAAAACAATGAAACGGCGCTTCAAGTTATTAGATGACCCTGATGTAGAGGGCGTGCCCTGGTTCAAGGGCGAGTTAGTAAAATCATTAATGAAAATGGCAGATAAAGAACGTATTTATTATGATTCTATGGCCACTAAATCTGTATTTGGCGGTATTTTTAATCCGAAAGGAGTTATAATATAATGAACCCAACAAATGACAATGCTCAGAGCGACGTTCCTGATAACGCAGTTGGAACCGATATTCCGGTTGCAGCATCCGCAGATAGCGATTCGAACGGCACGACCCTTGCAGCGGAGTGCAATGTTTCACGTGAAACATCAGCCGAACTTACAGAGGCGCTGGAGACCATAACCAGGCTAACCGAACGATTGGAGCTGCTGGAGGGTAAGCTGTCAGCGCAGTACACCTCCACATCTCAGTCACCTGAAATGTCGGCGGGCGAAAGTTATGTGTTCGGCCCGACATCTCTTACTTCGCGCATACTTGCAGATAATGGAATTAAGGAGGAAATGTAATGGTACCTAAAGTAACGTCCCGCGCGGCAGGAGACCCCACGCCTAATACCTACAACCCCACGGCAGCGACTTGGAATCAGGTTGCCAATAAACAGGCGTACAACACTGTTGTGTATAGCAACCTCAACAGCGAAGAATTGCCTGTAACCTACGACCCCATCTACAATCAGCTTGTAGAGCAGATTTCATACACCATGTACCGGAGGCTCCAGGTTCTCCAGAAATGGAGCCGTATAGGCCGCACTGCACCGACGAATCAGTATCCTGGTATTTTGCGAGAGATATACATGCAGCAGCGCAAGGGTCAGAATTTCCCCATGGATAACGGCACGAGGCCCAAGCAGCTTAATTGTTACGATATTATTGACGATACTATTGATGTTCGCTATCATGCCACGCAAATTCGGTGGATGTACGGTTGGACGATTTTCGATGAGGAACTGCGCCGTTTTTCTGGCGGCAACGGCGAGATGATAGCTCAGCTGGCCGAAATGAAAATGGCTAACTGCATTAACGCCCGCAATCTATTTTGCGATATGTTCCGCAAGAAACTTCTGTCCGTTGCGGCGGAAAATGTCGGTATAGATTACTCTACAGGCATTGACATTTCTTCTCCCGACCTCACGCCTGCTGACGCTAAGAAATGGCTCCGTAAGATTGATGCTCTGTGTTTCGCGATGTCTGTCGGCTCTGCTGAGTTTAACCGCTCCGGCGAATATATGCAGACCCCCAAAGCTATGTTACAGATGGTAATACCCTACGCCCTGTACAACAATGTCGTTATGACGGCGTTCCCCGATACATATCATGACTATTATTTCCAGGGTCTTCTTCCTGAGAATCTGGTGCTTATTGATACGATGGGCAACGATGCTCTTGCAGCTACTGGCAGCGAAACAACTGCAATAGAGCCTACCTTTGATGAGAAGGGCATGAACCTCCTTAAATGGAATGCGACGGACGGAGCTCCGTACCTCTCCATTAATACGGACCCGACATTGCAGGCTGTCATCATGCATCGTGATGTCATTGGCGTTGAGGACAACCTCAACGAGACGCTGTTCGGACCCAAAGACATAGAAAAGCGCGCAACGCCGGTCCGTAGCCACTATTGGAGTAAGGGGTACGTGACCGACCTGCTGCCGTGTGTGAGTGTGAGGAATTAACATGGGTCTTATAGAGGTATTGGAAAGTCCTATTGTTTCGTTAAACCAGACGAATAGAGTACAAGCGGCAGTTACCGTCAGCAAGGTGTTGTTGTATAGCGGTGAAGAGGCAGCTTTTGATAGTAAAAACATTGCATACTACATGACGTATGACCCGCGGTATAAACAAACAACGACACCCGCATCGGGTAGGACTGGTACTGGTCCGTTGCGTATGACTATTAGCGCGAGTACGTGGGGATGTATACCAGTGGCCCGAAACCTGCATATTGCTCCGATGTATTTTATGTTCGGGAAAACAACGGAATATATATACGTTGACATATTCATTGCGGCCCCGTCTGTAGTCCCTCAGATATCAAGTGAAGTCGAGGCGGATGCCCCCCCATTAATTTGTGGGTATAGGATTTCAAATATGCCTTATGCATTTGCCATGGGAGCTCGACGGCGGGTGACGTATTATTTAGATGGTACAGACAGGAATGAATCTATTGATATAATCAACATTGCGGGGGACCCTCGAGGATATGTAAGCTTAGCAGCGTCTCAAACCCCAACGAGGTCCGGCATACATGAGGTAGAAGCGGCATCGGCCTATATAAACATTTCTCCTCCATCAGCACGTCTATTTACCACGGTATCTGATGTTAAGGTTTCGTCTCGAGATTCATCCTACACGCTCACCGTCAACCACACCAACACAACAACGCCCACAATAAAATAAAGGAGCGGCAAATGGCAACATCTACCTTTACCATTAACGGTAACAAAACCCTTACCGTGGCCGGTAGCGTCTATACATTAGGGGTGACTTCAACAGGAGCGACATTCAAAGTAGGCAATACCTCATATACTTCGTCCTATTCTGGCAAAGTTACAGCTAACACTAACTTGACGATTACCGGCTCTGATTCCTCCGCTATATTTACAGCGACTAACGGCACTATAAAAGTGGACGATGCAGCTGTCGTCTCAGGCACAACAAAGTCATTCCCCGCAGGGTCTACACACACTGTAACGTTTACCGCAAATAGCAGCCAGCTTAGTGCCGAAATTCCCGACACTATTGAGTTGTATCTTAACGAGACTAAACTCACGAATGGAGCTACTGTCACACTTGGAACCACAAATAAAATCCGTGCAGTCCAGATACCGCAGACAGTAACGGTATCGCCGGAGTATCAGAATCTTAACAGTTTCGCGATTGACGGGGATACGGTTCTGTCTGGTGCTTCTGTCGAGCTTATGCCTGGCAGCCATACCGTCAGCGCGGTTGGGGCAGTCACAATACCGTCAGTCAGTATTAACGGTGACGGTCTTAGTGCAATGTCAATTAACGGAACCAATATACCCATTAATTCTTTGCCGTATACCTTCACGCCGTTAGGCGCTGTGACCAACAGCATATACGCGAAGGGCATCGACACGGCTGACAGGTCTCTGACAATATCAGGCACGCGCATTTCCGCTATAACTGTCAATAACGAAAAAGTCAGCCTTCCGTATACCGTCAACGTATCTGAGCCCCTTGACATATCTGTGTCCGGCGAATTGTATCAGGTAGACGTTAGCAGTAAGGGCGGCGTGATAATCTCGAAAGATGGGGAAATCATGTCCAATGGTGAAGCTGTACACCAGATAATTGACATTGACGCTGATACCTATATATCACTTGACGGCACTCACATATTAGAGGTGACAGGCGTTGATCTCAAGAGTATAACAGTGAACGGAGTTACCCGCCCCATAGATCAGTTGCCTGTCATGGTGGAAAATAATGCAATGACGGCTACGGTGTCGGTAGAAGGATATCCGCCCTCCGAAATACATGTTACGGGCATGTACATTGATACGGCGACGCTGGACGGCAACCCCGTTAAAATCGGCGCGAATGGTAGCGTAGACCTTGAAGTTGAGGTTCGAGATGAAAATCATTTCCTGAATATTATCGGGCAGCAGCCGCGCCCGTTGGAAATTTCATGGAATGACAATGGCGTAACCACCCTTGAAATGGATGGTGTAGCACAGACTACCGGCACCCCGACTTCTATTAACAAGGACGTGTATATAGAGGCGGAAGCTAACCCTATACCCGTCAACTTCGCGACGGATGAATTTAGCAATATCCTCATCAACGGTAAGCCGTATACAGGCGACTTTACCGCAAATGTTTCGCGTGAAACATTTGTGACGGTTGATTCGCAGTCGGCAAGATTGACAATCGACTATGGCGATAACAGCTTTACATTGACCGTGCCCCGCCGTATGATAACAATTGCCGCACCACACCGCGACGGATGGATATTTGATACGTGGACATCCAACAATGTTGGCATCATATCCCCTCGCAGTGTACAGTGTAATGTGGACATGACGAATGTTTCAACGGCTCATATAGTAGCGAATTATCAAAGATATCTGACGATGGACAAGCCCAATAATTGGAATTAATAGGAGGAATAAAATGTATCATGGTTGTGACACCGCAGCGCGTTTGACGCTGGACGATTATAAATACCTGAAAAAAAATGGCATGGATTTCGTCATGCGGTATTTCGTGCCCGTCAGCATGAGCAAATCTCTTACCCCCGATGAGGTGAACAGCGCGCACGCGGCCGGTATAGCATTGGGGCTTGTATACGAAACAACGGCGAATAGAGCGCTTCAAGGCCATCCCGCCGGAGTTGCTGACGCGAAAACTGTTAACGGGCTGATTAATGAGTTCCGACCGCCGCACGGTACGGCTATCTATTTTGCGGTAGACTGCGACGTGCCCCCCGCTCTACATTCCACAATATCGGCATATTTCATAGGCATTAAAAGTGAGTTAGACTACAGATATAAAATAGGTGTATACGGCGGCAGAAGAATTTTAGGCTTCCTGGAAGCGAGTTCAGACACATGCACTCATTATTGGTCTGCTTATGCGTGGAAGTATGGTATTGCGGGCGAGTACAACATATCGCAGCTGACAGCGTCAACGCCTTTTGGTCACCTGGTTATTGACCATGACGAGGCCGCAAGCTTAAAAGGATTTTGGGAGGGTAAAATGACCGGCAAAGACATATATTTAGAGCTCAAACAGTACCTTGATACCGTACAGGACACCGCGATTGATGATCCTACAGTGAGGAAATTACTCGAAGATGCGCGCAGACTTAACATATGGGACGGCTCACGCCCCATGGGGCTGTGTCACAGATACGAAGCCGCAATAATGGCACTGAGAGCGTATGACAAAGCGAGTGCTGACGCTGTAAGAGGCACGGTATCCCCCAATGCCGTACAAGGTCGGTAAACCGTCCCACAGGCTCCGGTTTAGAGACCCCTGCAACCGTACTCGCCGTCTGGTGACTACGGTTGCGGGGCCAACTCAAGATTGGAATGCGCTGTTGTACTACAACGTTCCTCACGGGGATTTCCCTGGTTATGTCCCTGAGACGTATCCTGGCGGAATGCCCGAATGGACGAGAGCTGAATATAATCGGCTGATGCAGCAGGCTATCGTTTTAGGGCTTCCAATCCCCGCGCCGCTGCCCATGTACAAAGACGAGTTTCAAAGCATTCTGCTTGAGGCTCAGAAATATTTAGGCAACTCCTACCGTTGGGGAGGTAAAACCCCGCCCAATTTTGATTGTTCCGGTTTTGTTGGGTGGTGTTATAAGATAGCGGGGTTCATTCCAATGGATGTTGTCTCGTATACGGGCACCCTATGGAAATATTTCCAACCTGTTAGCAGTCCGTATTACGGGGACATAGTTCTTTGGAATGACCCCGACAGCGGAACCCCTGACGGCCCTCAAGCCCACGTTGCCATATTTTTAGGAGGCACCAATATTATTGACTCCGCTCGCGGAGGCGTTGCATATCGGCACGTGTACGAAACCAACCCTCTGTTTAACGGATATTACAGATTGCCAGGGAGGTGATAGTGTGGCGGATGTTGGAGAGGTCAAAGTTAGGTTGTATTGGGGAACTCTTTACGACGACCTTAATGTACCCTACGCAACAACACAAATCGCGGAGGATGCCACACGCATGATAGAGCTTGAAGCTTACTATGTGTGGCAAACCACATGGCTGACCACTATCCGTGTTAATGTAAGCAATTATCAATGGATTGTCGGGGCTCAGTATGCCGAGATTGAGGATGTCGGCACTCAGAACAACGGCGCCCATTGGTATCGCGTTTTGGATTATCAGCAAATATCCATGGGGTGCGTTGAAATTGGGCTCAAATACGATACTATTTTGACCCTCCCGCCGTCCAACGTCAAACGGTGTTCGGGCATCTTGCGGCGTTGGAGCGTGGCAGATGACAGTATGTACCGGTATATCCATACTCAGGAGCCAATTGACCTTGCGGACCCATTGGCGCTGTCATATTGGGTCTACGACCCGTCGACATTGGGGAGTGGAGGGCCTGTGGCGATTGCGGGGTTCCCATATGACATGAGCGCGCCCCCGTCGGTGGTATCGTATGTCAATCCTGACGGCAAGGATACTCTTGTGTACTACCCCAAGCTTGACAGAGCATCGCAGGTGACTAACTTCGTAAGCTCGATTAAAAGCCACACTTCAAACGGCAGCGACAAACCTTATGTGTTCAACGATGGACTGTCTTACTACCCGTGGGAGATAGGCACGGACGTGTATGAGACATATTCGCAGGCAATAGCGCTCGGCCATGATATGGCGGTTAATGGCTACATTCTGCCAAACGGGTTATTTGTGAACGTGTCCGGCCGTAATCCCTACGTAACCATAACAGGCAAAAGCATATACACATACATAGCTGACGGCGAATGGGGTCTCACAGCGTCCAGCTGTAAAAATAACAAGGCCAACGCCATTAACAGGCATTTCACTCTCAGCAGCCCCGCTACTGGCGACAGCGTAACCGTCAACAATTATCAGCTTGACGATTTGAGACTTGATGTTTATTGTGAACCGTATTCTGCTGGCTGCTTTATGGCACGGTTTCATACCTACATGCACAATACCGCAACGCCCTTATACGGCGCAGTTAAAAGCCCTGGCTGGCAAATGCTCACTATTACTTCCGGTTTGGGATTTGGTTCTCAGAAAGCTTACATGGAAAATGTCATGAGTGCGGATACCGCCATGCTGTCGGCCCGATATGATAAAGCCCAAAACGCGCTGGAGGCCGACGCAGCGCAGCGTTACAGCAGCGCGACGATGATTAACGCGGGCCTCAGTGCCGCCCAAGGAATTTTGGGCATTGGCATTGATGCCGCCACAGGTAAATACGGCCTGAAACCCACGGACATAGGTATTAACGCCGCGCAGCAGTTGGGCAACGTAGGCGTGCAGCTGGCTCAGACGGCTATATCGAGCACGACAGACGTGCACATAACACAAGACCGGTTGTCACTTGCGTCGAAGCGCGTAGATGCTGAGCTCAGGCAACAGCTGGCCATCCTCAATTATCGGGGCAATGCTGGCCTGCTTACGCCGCCCAATGTCAAATATGCAGGGACTGACGCGCAGACAGGCGAAACATGGGCATTTGTAGTCTGCAAAAGTGAACCGTCCTCTCGAGACCTGCAACGTATTGACAAGTTCTTCACTATGTTCGGATACAACGTTGACGGCGAGGCGCTGACGAACCCTTCACAGTTACACACCCGTGAAAAGTTCACATTTATACAGTGCGATGATTTCCGAATGCTCGAAACGTACACCGCAGGACCCCAAAGGATTAGCGACATTCAGACCATAACCGATTTACAGCGGCGATATTCGCAGGGATTGCGAATATGGCACACTACCCCTGATTACAGCTTTACCGACAATCCCATAGTATAGGAGGCGATTACCATGAGAAATATACCTGAGTGGACCATAAAAATATTTGCGCGCATCGGATGGGCGTTCGCAGATGCTATCAAAGCTATTGCTTCCACGCCGCTGTCCGCGCTGCTCTTTTTCCTTATGCTTATGCTGTTTATACTGGCTCTAATACGCTTAGGAGGTGTTCCGGCATGACAACTATGACTGAACAAGCAATACAGGCCCTTGCAACCATGGAGGCGGAACGAATGCGCGCCGCGCGCAGCAAGGCCGAACCTAAATGGATGAAAATAGCGCGGACTGTTCTTAGCGCATTAATGACGGTGTTGGCCATTGAGGGGATATTAATTTATATGGTGGTGCTGTATGGCGCGTAGGAAAAGACTGCCCTTCATCCCGCTACAGAAATACGACCAGGATGCCGCCTATGCGGGTATGCAGTACTTGATTGAGAATGCGCAAAACGATAGCTGGAATGACAGCGACATGCACTCCTTTTTTAAGGACAGCATATATAATTTGCTGTATGCTAATTTTAAATGGGAGGGTGACATTACGCCTGTCGAGGCTCATGCAATAGAGCGTATGCTCATTCAAACAGGTATGGTGTGCGCTGTGCGCAGTCAGTTTGATGAAGAAACGCAAAGCCCCGCAGGGATATACTACGGAAGGTATAACACGGCAGGAGCCGATAACGTGACTTACGACTTTTACGGATATCCGTCCGCGGCAGCATGTACCGGTCTGAACGGCGTAGTGATAAGGGCAACAGAGAACTTCGTTTTGGGGCATGACAGTCTGGCTTATAATTACATTTCGCCTATCGTGTCTCCCCTCGAAAGTCATGTTTCTCGTATAGCGCGTCTGCTGGACGAGGCGTATCAGGCATGGCGCGTGGCGGTCGAGACCCACAAGCAGGGCATTGTATTTGACGCTCCAGATAACGCGACGTTTAATTTGCTTAGCACAACGCTGAAAAAGATTAGCGCGAACAACCCATTTATCATCACTCGCGGAATGGGTGGAGCCGACCGCGTAAACACCCTGTTTCGCACCGGCGGACATGATGCCGTCGCGGTGTATTACCAAAACTTCCTGAATGTCTGGTCGTTGGTCCTTGATTTGCTAGGGATTGAAAATGAGGCAGAGAATAAGCGCGAGCGCCTGGTAGTTGAAGAAGCCATTCGTAGCGGAAGCCTGTCTCGCTGTTTGGGACAGAATCGTCTTGCGGCCCGCCAGGAGTTCGCCAGAGAGCTCCAAAAGTTAGGGGTAGGTGTTACAGTGTCTAACGCATTCGCGGCCGTTATACGCAAACCTGAGCCATCACAGAGCGGAGAGAAGGTGGACGATGTATAACGCGCCTGGATATTGGCGGCAAGTGCCTATTGGAACGGACCGGTGTTTTGAAGAAGGAGCGCCTTTAACATATCAGGAGTGGACAGAGCTATGGGGCAAATACCGATGGTACCACAAAGACGGAACTGCACGGACGACGCTGCCCCTTGATTATGAATGGGAACATGTGTACAAACAGATAACACAGCAGACCGATTTGTACTTTGCCAACTGGAAGCTGCCCGAAAACATTACGGAATTCACCGACAGATTTCTAGCTCTGGTGCCTACAGCATGGCTTAAGACGAAGACGGAGTTCGAAATGTTTCTAGGCACTTTGAACGGCAAGACCATAGACCCCCTGATGTTCGAGGCTGGCTTTACGCGCACCACGGACAGCAATACCGAACGCGACGGCACCTTTGAAGGACGGAGTGACGGAGACAGCAGCTCTATATACAACAGTGAGGGAAACATTACGCAGGATAGCTATACCGACAGCCACCACACTGACGCTGGAAGTAAAGGACGTAATCTGTCGTACCAACAAGGTGTACAAGGTCTAAATAATATCAATGAGGGCAACATCGGAGCATTAGGAAATAAATATGCATCCGGAATAGCGGACACCATTGCCGCCAGCGATAATAACACCGATGACGACTATGGGGAGCGCAGGGAACGCTCAACTAATGTCAGCGACGATACCAGCGAGTATAGCAATAATGATACACGAACAGAAGACGTTG
>ERZ778513.1887-NODE-1887-length-11277-cov-11.498396_pt1 | contig 11277 bp, 10 predicted proteins | sample MGYA00510345_ERZ778513 | MGnify/ENA primary metagenome ERZ778513 (study PRJEB29527, sample SAMN07138966) | mouse gut metagenome | material: feces | host: mouse | place: China:Nanjing | collected 2016-01-25 ... | reverse complement strand
CACGGCAAATTTGTGCTTACGCCCAAATTCGCAGATTTTGGCAAGAATGGAGATTAGTGTGAAAAATAAATTTTTCACACGGCAAATTTGTGCTTACGCCCAAATTCGCAGATTTTGGCAAGAATGGAGATTAGTGTGAAAAATAAATTTTTCACACGGCAAATTTGTGCTTACGCCCAAATTCGCAGATTTTGGCAAGAATGGAGATTTATATGGAAAAATATATTATGGCACTGGATGCAGGAACAACCAGCAACAGGTGTATTTTGTTTAATAAAAAAGGCGAGATTCGTAGTATGGCACAACGCGAATTTACACAATATTTTCCGAAGCCTGGTTGGGTGGAACATGATGCAGATGAGATATGGGCAAGTCAGTTGGGAGTCGCAGTTGAGGCGATGAATATGATTGGAGCTTCCGCAAAGGACATTGCAGCGATTGGAATTACGAATCAGCGTGAGACAGTTATTGTATGGGACAAGCATACGGGAATTCCGGTGTATCACGCGATTGTATGGCAGTGTCGTCGAACAGCAGAGGAGTGTGACACTCTAAAAGAAAAAGGATTTACTGAAATTTTTAAAAAGAAGACAGGATTGGTGATTGATGCTTATTTTTCGGCCACAAAGGTAAAATGGATTTTGGATCAGGTGCCAGGTGCGCGACAAAGAGCTGAAAAAGGAGAGTTATTGTTTGGCACTGTGGAGACATGGCTAATTTGGAAACTAACAAAAGGGGCAGTACACGTCACAGATTACTCTAATGCTTCTCGTACAATGCTCTTTAATATCAATACATTGGAGTGGGATGAGGAAATTTTAAAAGTGCTTCAGATTCCCAAATGTATGCTTCCAGAGGTAAAGCCGTCCAGTTGTGTATATGGAGAGGCAGACGCTTCTTTTCTAGGGGGAAAGATACCAATTGCAGGGGCTGCCGGAGACCAACAGGCGGCTTTATTTGGACAGACTTGTTTCAATGCAGGGGAGGCAAAAAATACTTATGGAACTGGGTGTTTTCTACTGATGAATACAGGAGAAAAACCAGTGTTTTCAGAGAATGGACTGGTGACGACCATTGCTTGGGGATTGGATGGGAAAGTGAACTATGCATTGGAAGGTTCTATCTTTGTGGCAGGTGCCGCGATACAATGGCTGCGAGATGAATTGAGGATTATTGATTCTTCAGAGGATTCAGAGTACATGGCGCAAAAAGTGACAGATACAAATGGTTGTTATGTTGTTCCAGCGTTTACGGGTCTTGGTGCGCCTTATTGGGATCAGTATGCAAGAGGTACAATTGTTGGTATTACACGCGGGGTAAATAAATGTCATATTATTCGTGCTACGCTTGATTCCATTGCATATCAGGTAAATGATGTTTTGGCAGCGATGGAAATGGATGCGAAACTTGTTATTCCCTCACTTAAGGTTGATGGTGGTGCGAGTGCTAATAATTTTTTAATGCAAACACAAGCTGATATTGTAAATATCCCTGTAATACGTCCAAGGTGTGTGGAGACAACTGCAATGGGGGCTGCATATTTGGCAGGACTTGCAGTAGGATATTGGGCAGATATAGAAGCAGTTAGAAAAAACTGGACAAATGACTATGTTTTTCAGCCTACAATTGAAAGTGCAGATCGAGAAAATCGAATAAAAGGTTGGAAGAAGGCAGTTAGATATGCGTATGGATGGGCAAAAGAAAACGAAAATGAGTAGGGAAGTTTTCCCTACTCGTTTGGTTAGTTAATTATCCGAACATTTGTCTTACCTGTCCGTCAGCATTGTTTATTAGTTTGCGTTGCATCATAATGCTGTATGTATTGAGTACCTGCTGTTTTTTTAGATCCATAGAACCTTGTGCGTAATTAGTATCCTCAATGCGACTCTGTGCAGCAGTCATATTGTAGGCTGCATATTTGTTGTAGGCGATATTGTGATCGAGTCCATTGTAGGCAGCACCAAGATAACTTCGTTTGGCGCTAACTTTTTCAAGTGCCTTGTCAATGTCTGCCACATCGAAATTGCCAGATGTAACATCATAGTTTGCAATACCAAGTGCTTCTAGAGAAAACTGTGGCATATCAATATTCATGCCGCTGCCGTCTGCGTTGGAAGCTACGTGTGAGCTACCCATGGAACCGTCAAGAACGTTCATCTCATTAAACTTGGTCTGGGCGGTTATGCCGCCAATCGATTCTTTGAGTTGGTCAATTTCTGCTTGAATCGCACCTCTGTCTGAACTAGAGTACAGACCATTGGAGGCTTGGATGCTCAGTTCGCGGATTCGTTGTAAGGAGTCTGTGACCGATCCAATTGCACCGTCTGCCACATTAAGCATATTCTGAGAAGTTTGTGCGTTACTCACTCCAACATTTGTGCCACCAACACGATTTTTCAATTTGTTGGCAATTGCAAGTCCTGTTGCATTATCTGCTGCGGTGTTAATGCGCTTTCCGCTAGAGAGGGAACGGTAAGTCCGCTGCATATTCCGATTGTTGTTTGACAAATAAGATATAGAAGAAATTCTCATAATAATCCTCCTTTCTAAATATTTATCCTATTATGACATTTTCATCATAACACATTGTTATAAGAGCTGCAATAATTAAACCAAGAGAATTTTTAATAACAATTAAACCAAGAAAAATTGAATATACAAAATGCTGTTGGGAGCTTGTTCACATAAGATACTTTGTATATTTTAATTTTATAAGGCAGACGTCTAACATAAAACAAGTAGTGGCAAATAGATTAAATAAACAGTTACAACATATGAACAGACTACCTATAAATGGGCATAGCGGAACTATTATAACTTTTAGATTGATTTTTTTAGATAGAACTATGCATTTGCGAAGGTTTAGGGTATAATAAAACCATCAAATGACTAGGAGGGAATGAAAGTTATGGGATTTTTGACAGGAAAGACAGCGATTATCACAGGTGCGGGTAGAGCCATACTAAGTGATGGAAGATGTGGTTCGATCGGATATGGAATCGCGACAGCCTATGCTAAAGAAGGGGCAAATCTGGTCATCACAGGACGAAATGTAAAGAAACTCGAGGATGCAAAAGAAGAACTTGAACGATTGTATAATATTAAGGTGTTGACTGTTCAGGCAGATGTTAATGCTGGTGCAGATAATGAAGCAGTAGTAAATAATGTAGTGCAGCAAACAATTAATACATTTGGTAGTATTGATGTGCTGATTAACAATGCACAGGCATCTGCTTCTGGTGTACCTTTAGCAGAACACACCACAGACCAATTTAACCTCGCGCTGTATTCGGGACTCTATGCAGTTTTTTATTATATGAAGGCATGTTATCCGTATCTTGCGAAAGCAAGAGGTTCTGTTATTAATTTTGCGTCGGGTGCTGGATTGTTTGGGAATTTTGGACAGTGCGCCTACGCTGCAGCAAAAGAAGGGATTCGCGGATTGACACGTGTGGCTGCTACAGAGTGGGCGAAAGATGGCATCAATGTCAACATTGTTTGTCCTCTTGCATGGACAGCACAGCTTGAACAGTTTGAAAAAGCGTATCCAGATGCTTTTAAGGAAAATGTAAAGATGCCGCCTGCTGGACATTACGGTGACGCAGAACTTGAAATTGGTCGTGTATGTGTACAGCTTGCTTCTCCAGATTTTAAATATATGACAGGTGAAACATTGACGTTGGAAGGCGGAATGGGACAGAGACCATAAGTGCGAGGAGGAAATCATGTCATACACTGCATTATATAGAAAATTCCGACCTGACATTTTTGAGGATGTCAAGGGACAAGACCATATTGTCACAACGCTCCGAAACCAGATTAAGGCGGATCGCATCGGACATGCCTATCTTTTTACAGGTACGCGCGGAACAGGTAAGACGACAATTGCAAAACTCTTTGCCAAGTCTGTAAATTGCGAAAACCCTGTTGATGGCAGTCCGTGTGGGCAATGCAGAAGTTGTCAGACAATTGCCTCAGGCGCCAGTGTGAATGTGATTGAGATTGATGCTGCATCTAATAACGGCGTGGACAATATTCGAGAAATCATTGACGAAGTATCTTATTCTCCAGTTGAAGGTAAATATAAGGTTTATATTATTGATGAGGTGCATATGCTTTCCATAGGAGCTTTCAATGCACTGCTAAAAACTTTGGAGGAACCACCCTCGTATGTGATTTTTATTTTGGCAACCACCGAAGTGCATAAAATTCCAATAACTATACTTTCGCGCTGTCAGCGTTATGATTTCAAACGAATTACGATAGAGACAATTGCGGACCGCCTGCGTGATTTAATGGCACAAGAACAAGTGCAGGTTGAAGAACGTGCATTAAAGTACATTGCAAAGACTGCCGATGGTTCTATGCGTGACGCTTTAAGTCTCTTAGATCAGTGCATTGCATTTCATTTTGGAGAGGAACTGACTTACGACAAAGTTCTTGATGTGTTAGGAGCAGTTGATACAGAAGTGTTTGCACGATTGCTAGAACTAATACAAGTACGTGATGTCACAGGCTGCATTGCACTTCTTGAGGAAGTCGTTATGCAAGGAAGGGAACTGACGCAGTTTGTCACAGATATTACTTGGTATTTGCGCAATTTATTACTTGCAAAGACTTCCGATCATGATATTGAGGATGTCATAGATATATCCAGTGAGAATCTTGCGCGCTTAAAAACAGAGACAGACACGATGGACATTGAGGAAATTATGCGTCAGATTCGTATTTTTTCCGAACTTTCTGGTCAGATTAAATATGCTACACAGAAACGTATTTTAATAGAAATGACTTTGATTAAACTGTGTAAACCTGCGATGGAGACGACAAATGACGCTGTTATAGCACGCCTGAAAGATTTGGAGAAAAAAATTGAAAAAGGTGTTGTACAGACAGCGCCAGTTGCGTTACAATTAACACAAGAGCCAGTGGCAGCGCCAGTTAAGCCAGTGATGCCTAAAGCAATTTCAGAAGATATTCGACAGATTGTAGGTGGATGGCGTGGAATTGTGTCAAAGACAGGACAGCCGCTAAAAACGCACTTAAAGAATGCACGATTAAGTCTGGGCGGTGATAATCAACTTGCTATTGTGGTGGAAGATGGGGTGGCATTTGATTATCTGAGCAAAGAGGAAAATCATAAATATGTTGAAGATATGATATCTAATTTTATACAAAAGCAGGTATCTGTGCAGGTGCAGGGGCTACCGACTGGAGGGCGGTTCGATGAGAGCTATATTGACCTTGCAAAAGTGATCGATATGGACATAGAGATTGAGGACGAATAAGAGAAAAAAAGAAAAGGAGCATAAAGCAATGGCAAAAAGAGGTGGATTTTCAGGGGGTATACCTGGAAACATGAATAATTTGATGAAACAGGCGCAACGTATGCAACGGCAGATGGAGGAAGGACAGAAAGAGCTTGAGACAAAAGAGTTTTCTGCAAAGGCAGGTGGCGGAGTTGTCGAAGTTGTTGTGACTGGCAAAAAAGAGATTGTGAAAGTGACACTTTCCGAAGAAGCAGTGGATCCAGAGGATATAGAGACTCTGCAGGACTTGATTATGGCAGCGGCAAATGAGGCGCTGCGTCAAGCGGAGGAAGCAAATAATGAACTGATGGGTAAAATGGCAGGTGGCTTAGGTGGACTTGGGGGAGGATTACCTTTCTGATGGAACTTTACAGCGGATATATCAATCAGTTAATTGAACAATTTGCAAAACTTCCGGGTGTGGGAAACAAGTCTGCGCAAAGACTTGCGCTGCATGTAATCAATATGCCACCGGAACATGTGGAGCGTTTTGCACAAATTATGGTAGATGCACGAAAAAATATTCACTATTGTAATACTTGTTGTACACTTGCAGATAAGGAAGTTTGTCCAATTTGTGCAAATCCAAAACGCGACCATGGAACGATTATGGTTGTGGAGAATATCAGGGATTTGGCTGCATACGAGAAGACAGGGAAATATCTTGGTGTCTATCATGTATTACATGGGGCGATTTCTCCCATGCTTGGAATTGGGCCAAATGACATTAAGCTTAGGGAACTTGTGAAGCGTCTCGAAGGAGAAGTGGAGGAAGTTATTATAGCGACTAATTCGAGCCTTGAAGGAGAGACGACAGCAATATATATCTCAAAACTAATCAAGCCAACAGGTGTCAAAGTGACGCGCATTGCAAGCGGTGTACCTGTAGGTGGTGATTTAGAATGTATTGATGAGATGACATTGCTGCGTGCACTTGAGGGTAGAACAGAACTTTAGAAAAATAATAAACAAAAGGAAAGAGGGAAAATGAATGACAATCACACAAAAAATCTTTGGAAAAACACCAGATGGAACAGAAGTTAGTCTTTATTCTATTAAAAATGATAAAGGCTTCGTTGCGGAAGTGACAAACTTCGGGGCAATTCTTGTCAACCTTTTCGTGCCTGATAAGGCGGGAAATATCGCGGATGTTGTGCTTGGATATGATAACATTGATGGATATTTGACAAATGGTTGCTTCTTTGGATCGACGATTGGACCAAGCGCAAATCGTATTGATAATGCGAGATTTACTATTGATGGGGAAACATATCAGCTTGCAGTAAACGATGGCACCAACAATCTTCACAGCGATGATGATAAAGGATATCACAAGAGAATCTGGAATGCAGAGTTAAAGGACAATAGTGTTGTATTTTCACTTACAGATACAGATGGTTCTATGGGATTTCCAGGTAACAAAAAGGTACAAGTTGCTTACACTGTCACAGAGGATAATGAACTTAAAATACAATATGAAGTGACAAGTGATAAAAAGACCTTAGTAAATATGACAAATCATACATATTTCAATCTGGCCGGACATCAGTCAGGAAGTATTGAGTCACACAGACTTTGTATTAATTCGTCAAAATATACGCCGGTTTTTGAGCGCTTGATTCCTACAGGAGAACTTGTAGATGTAACAAGTACACCATTTGATTTTAGAACGATGAAAACAATTGGCGATGAAATTGATGTGGATGATGTTCAGTTAAAATATGGTCAGGGTTATGATCATAATTTCGCGCTTGACGGATTTGATGGCTGTCTTCAAAAGGTAGCTTCTGTAGAAGAACCCACTACAGGCAGAAAAATGGACGTTTACACAGACCAACCTGGCTTGCAGTTCTACGCTGGAAACTGTATTACTCCACAGACAGGAAAGGGCGATGCTTCCTATGGAAAACGCAGTGGACTTTGCTTAGAGACACAATGTTTTCCAGATGCCATAAACCAGCCGCAATTTCAAAATGTGATTTATGGACCAGACAGACCTTATAAAACAACAACAGTGTATCGGTTTTACAATGAATAAATACACTTAATAAAAAGTTAAAAGCCATCTGCAACAATATTGTGGATGGTTTTTAATTTTTTTATTGACAGCACATTTCGACAGAATCCTTACGTTGCGAGTGCTATGATATGGTTAAGGCGGACTGGTTTTTGATTTTTCTAAAGGACTAGTTCGACCATAGAATCATACATGAAAGGAAAGTAATTGGAACATAAAGTTCATTACAAAGGTAATGCATTATGGACAAACAATCAAATGTACTCTTCAATACGAGGCTTCAAGAACTACATCAGGATTTAGGAAATGAAACATGGAGTGGCGCAACTAGAGCCATGTCAGGAAACAGAACTGTTTCTATTCCAGTAAATACACGAACGATAGGGGTGCCAGAAGGAATCTATATTCTATATCTGGAAGACTACGTACATACGTTTATTAAAAAGATTATCTCCAACAAGAAAATTGTAGAGAACGATTTGCAAAAAAGTGCTGACTACCAGATTGAAACAAATGTGTCATCCAACATTGCGCTGTATGGAAAAGTTTTGGAAGAAAGCGGTAGATATCGAATTGTAATCTCCGGCGCAGCAATCTTAGATGGAAACAAAGATAAAATTCAGCAATTAAATAATACATATTTTCCTTCATGCACCTATATTGGCACTGCAAACGCAAGCCAGAACAAAGACCAAGGATTACGTCTGGAACTGACATTGCGCAGCACAAAGGTAATACTAGATGATTTTTACATATATTATGATCAGAATGAGGAGATGCAAAACTATCTTGTTGAGTGGAATAACAGTAAACAAAATGGTATAAGCAAAGTAATTTTATCTCCAACAGAACATGATGCACAGAGCAGAAATCATAGAAATGATGCTGCACACCTTAGCAGAATTGCACAGTCGTATAATCGCGAGGAGGCAAAAGTCGGCTTTATGTGGAATGTTATGAACCTTTTATGCTTGGGGTTTGTTGTATGTGTTATGGTGTATGGTATTATTTCTATAAACAATTATAATAAAATGCAGCATATGCAGGCGAGTATCGATTACTGTATTGCATTTATTACAAAAAATTCCGCGTTTCATAATAATGCGATTGAGACAGACACAACACAGGCAGTACCTACAATGCAACAGACCATTCCAGTAGGAAACATAAAACCAGAGAAAGAGATGGCAGAAGAAAACAACGCAGATGCTTCTGGAGAGAAAGAGCAGACACAAAATATAGTTGCAAATCAGGAGGCATCTTCAACGCAAGATATCGCTGAGCAGGAATCTATACAAGAACAGATGACGATTACACAACCGGAACAAGATATTATCATACAACCATCAGTACAAGAAACACCGACACAGGACATTGTCATTGAGCAGTCCGCACAAGAGCAATCATCACAAGAAAACCTCGTACAAGAGCAATCGTCACAAGAAACACCTGCGCAACAGTCAGAGTCAACACAGGATTCCGTACCGCAATATTACGTAGTACGCAAAGGAGATACACTTCAAACGATTTGTTATGATGTCTATGGCGATTATTCTCGTGTAGATGAGATTTGCCGATGGAACAATATTGAAAACCCAGATAATATTCTTTATGGACAAAAGCTTTTACTTCCCTGAAAATAATGTTATACTGTATCTATTCAGTTATATAAAAGCAGATGTAATTGGACTGTTTGAACCGATTGAATAGACAGTAAAAATGAGGGATGTGAATGGCAGAAATTAGGGATTTTAACAGAAGTCAATATCTTTTAAAAGGCGGAAAAAACAAAAAAAATAAAGAGAAGGAGACGATAAATAACAAGATTAAAAACAAATCAATGGATAATATGCTGGCTAGGCATAGACAAATTAAATTGTACATGGTCCTGGCAATATTAGGATTTGTAGCAATTATCGCACTTAGTTCCTATATTAGTTGGAAACATAAAGTATATATTGGATATAATGTGACACGGGAAAGCGAGTGGATTCGAGCAAGTGATTCAAAGACAATTCATCTCAAAGGAACACTTTTGACTTATAGCAATGATGGTATGAGTTGTACAAATTTAAAAGGAAAAACTATCTGGAATCAAACTTATGAAATGCAGAATCCTATGATTAAAACTAGTGGAAAAACAGTGGCAGTTGGTGATTATAATGGCAGAAAGATTTATGTATGTGATACACAAGGACCGATAGGAACAATTGAAACAACAATGCCAATTAGGGATTTTTGTGTATCTTCCAATGGCGTAGTAGCGGCTGTTTTGGATGACTCCCCTGTCACAGCAATTTATTTGTATTATGCTACAGGAGAATCCTTTGCTGATTTTAAGACAAGAATGAGTAATTCTGGATATCCGATTGCAGTTGATATCTCGAGTGATGGAAGTCTTGTGGCTGTATCGTACATAAAGGCAGAACAGGGAAAGTTGGTGTCCAACATTGGATTCTATAATTTCTCGGCAGTAGGGCAGAATTATACAGATAATCTTGTGAGTGGTTATAAATATTCGGAGGCAGTAATACCATTCGTGCATTTTATGTCAAATGATACTGTGTTTGCGGCAGCAGATAATCGATGGATATTTTTTCAGGGAAAACAGAAGCCAGAAAGTATGTTGGAAACTATGATATCTGAGGAAATACAAAGCATATTTTATGATGAAAACCATGTAGGGCTTGTATATTATAACACAGCAGCAGGAACGATTTATCGCATAGAAATCTATGATACCAAAGGCAAAAAAGTAAGTGAAATTGCATTTGATTTGGAATACCAAGATATTTTGTTTGATTCTTCTGGAATTATCATATATAATGACAGTGAATGTCTGATTTATGACTGGAGTAATAGACTTAAATATCAAGGAATTTTCAAAGATAGAGTGACTTGTTTTGTTCCAGGAGGAAATATAGAAAAGTATACGCTTGTCACAGAAGATGCAATACAGGCAATAGAACTTCAATAATTTCAATCAGTATAATTGTGATTTGATAGAATGTTTGTATATGACTTGCTGTGATGCAAGTGTTCTGTTGAAACAATAATAAGCAAAAGCAGCCGCACAGTATGAATAATTCCAGAGTCTGTGCGGCTGATCTTATATGGACAGTCAGTAAATTTAGAAATGACATTACAATTCCTTATATTTTGGAGGGAACAAGATTGGAGATCAATATTTTATTTGTTGTTGTAGTGATGGTGTTTGGATTAGGAACGATATGGGGATGGAAAAGAGGACTTTTAGAGAGCGTGATACGTATTTTATCTTGCATATTGGGAATACTTGTATTGATAGTTGTGGCGAAAGGCATTGGAAGTTTTCTTCAAAAAAGTTATGTAAAAGTGATAATGGCGTTACTCCTGCTTTTAGCAATTCGCATGATATACAGACTTATGAGATTTTTGATGGATACGTTTCGACTGGTTCGGGCAATTCCGGTTGGCAAATTAGCGGACAAGCTAGCTGGTGCGGTGTTAGGTTTTATAGAAGCGGTTTTTATAGTTTGGCTCTGCTTTTTGCTTATTGGGGTGTTTGATATAATGAATTTGAATACGTGGATTTTGCAGCAGGTAGAAAGAAGTCATTTTTTGACAACACTTTATTACTCAAACTATCTAATTGAATTGCTAAAAAATGTGCTTCTTTAATTCGCTTACGCTTTTATAAACACTTCGCGTGAAAAGTACATCTAGTAAAGGCTGCTTTGCAAAGAAGTATTAAGTTTCATGCCGAAAACACCAAAGACAGGTATTTTTCCTCTTGATTTGAGATTCCGCCAAAGTGGGAAGATGGGAGTTCGTGTGGATTGCAATAATGGATGCACAACAAATGTCACAAAGCAGGCAATTTCGTGCTGGATTTGACACCATGCAGCAAGTATATGATGATACCAGGGTCAAAAGGTCAAGAAATCCGATGCAAGCTTGCTTGCAAGAGGA
>ERZ778513.1876-NODE-1876-length-11347-cov-8.570050_pt1 | contig 11347 bp, 17 predicted proteins | sample MGYA00510345_ERZ778513 | MGnify/ENA primary metagenome ERZ778513 (study PRJEB29527, sample SAMN07138966) | mouse gut metagenome | material: feces | host: mouse | place: China:Nanjing | collected 2016-01-25 ... | reverse complement strand
ATCAACAAATAACAATAGAATGAAAAAGTACATCATAACTCTCGCACTCGCAACCGCCTTGCAGACCCAGACCGGTTGCACTTCCAACAATGTCGCTCTTGATAATCTCCGTGGCGAAATATCGTGGAATGCTTTCTGCGATGCACGCGGATACGACCGCGCCGACAACACCTATTCAGCCGTCAACGAGTACCTCGATACTTGGTGCGGCTCAGTGGATGAAGAAGCTGCCCTCATTGAGGCAGGAGTTGAACCCTATTAAATCCCACCGCCATGCTACACAAGATAGAAAAGATATACCTCATCGCGCAGGTCACATTTTCAGTACTCGTGATTCTTTTTGGATTTAGTTACGGCATTCGTTGCCTTGTAGCTAATCAGATATTCTGCGCCCTCTGCTTCGCCGTAATAGGATACGTCAGCGGATACCGTCTGCTGTTCAAGGCTTCAATGGCAGAACTCCGAGAATACAAACAGCGTGTTGGCAAATGACATTTCTCCAGTTCGCCGACAAGAGCGTACCCTACGGCGTATTCGTGAAAGATGTAGCCGCTGAGGTAGCCGTATTGCTCCAACAATTCAAGGACGACCCCGAATACATCAGCCAAAACAAGGCTTTTGCGATTTTCGGCAGGGCAAACGTGGAGCGGTGGCGCAGGCAGGGCAAAGTCACCCCATGCAAACGTCCGGGCAAACTGGAATACCGTACGGCAGACCTGCGACTGCTCCAACGGACACAACAGGACTACTTCACTAAGTAAAGTTCACGAAGTTCGGGAGGGTAGATAAGCTCAAATGGATAGAGGCCGATTAACGAAAGTCGGTGGTTGCAGGTTCGATCCCTGCCCCTCTCACGATAGACAACAAACATTTTTAATCTCTCAAAATATGAGCAAAATCAATCTTACCGTTGAGCAAATCAACGACCTGCGACCGCAGGACATCGCCACGAATGATTTTGTGCGCGACAAGTTCATCCAAATCTACGAAGCCATGTGGACACCCTCTACTGGCGTGTCCGGCGAAGCCGCCTATGAGCGCGAAAGCCGTAACTTCAACCGCATCCTCGCCGAGAAAGAGGACATCCGTAAGAGCTGCACCCGATTCTCGCTCTTCACGGCATTCCTTGACGTGGCTATATCGGGTCTCTCCCTTGACGCAGGAACTCGTGCGCAGGCATACCTGCTCTCTCGCTCCATCGCCGTTGACTCCGACCTCGATCAGCAGGGCAACAAGAAAAACAGATACGAAACCCAGTGCGTCCTCACCATCTCCGGCTACGGCGAACTCCTGCACCGCGCCCGTGTCGGCCAGATACGCCACGCCGACAACCCAGTCATCGTATATGCCGAGGATGAGTTTGAGTTCGGAGAGCGCAACGGCAACAAGTTCGTGAACTACACCTGCCGTCTGCCCCATACATCGGGCAACATCGTAGCCTGCTTCATGAAGATTACACGCGCTGACGGCTCGGTTGACTATGCTGTCATGCTTCCCGAGGACTGGAGCCGCCTCGCAGGTTACTCAGCACGTCAGAACCGCAAATGGGATAATCAGAACCGCCGATGGGTTGAGGGTGCGCCCAACGCCCTCTACGGACAGCGCGGACAGGACAACACATTCAAGATTGATACTGGCTTCCTCATCGCCAAGTGTATCAAGCACGCTTTCAAGTCATACCCGAAAGCGCGTGTCGGCCGTGCTACCCAACTGGAATCACAGCAGGTCGAAGAAATGGAAATCAACGATGACATCTACGGACTGGAGGACGGCTCTTCCGTCAACACCTCAACTGGCGAAATCATGCCCAAGCAGGACACTGGCTTTGCCCCTGCCCCCGACACATCCAACGGCGTGACAATCGACCCCGAAGCCTCTGCCGACAACGCAGGTGGTAACGATGACGTATTCTAATAACCCTTACAATACCAAAGTACAATGAGTGAAACTAATAACAACCTGCCTATCCTGCGCGAAGAGAACGTGCAGATGATAGTTCAATCTGCCCCGAACGCATACAACATCAACTCGCTGTCCTCAATGCGTTGCGCGGATTATGGCAAGAATCTTCTCGCCGAGATTCAGCAGCACGGCATGACCGATGAACTTGACAAGCGTTGCGCCGAGTTCATTTTCAAAGCAAAGCGCACTATAACGAAGATGAACGAACGCCGTGCGCCCTTTACCAAACTCTTTGACCAGATACGTTCCGAGTTCACTGGCATGGAGAACTCTATTGACCCCTCCAAAAAGGACACTGTTCCTTACCTCATTCAGCAGGCGCGTAACACTTATGCCGCCAAAAAACGTGAAGAGGCTGAACGCGCACGCCAAGAAGAGCTGCGCCGTCAACAGCGCGAGAAAGCAATCAAGGACTATCAGCAGAACGCCGAAGACGATTACCGCCGTCAGTTTGACGGAAAGATAACCGCCGACATAAACACCCTTACAAGCCTCAACCAGTCGCTCACGATCGAGAACTTTGATGAGGTTAGCGAGAAAATCAAGAACTTCAACGTCACCCTCGGCAACGAGTGGTTTCAGCATTGCCAGTCCTACGCCCACAAGCCGTTTGAAATCAGCGATGCCGAGGCTATTGACATTCGCCAGTCTATCCTCAACCGCCTCTCCAAGCAATTCAAGGAGCAATACGCCTCCGAGGTCGGCGAATACCGCGACACCATTGTTGACGCTCTGCCCTCAAAGAAGCGCGAACTGGAGCGCATGGCGAAAGCCAATGCCGAAGAGCAGGCGCGTATGAAAGCCGAACTGGAGGCCCGCGAAGCTGCGGAAACCCGCCGTCTTGACGAAGAGCGCAAGCGCAAGGAAGAGGAAGCGCAGGCGGCAAAAAAAGCACAGCAGACCGCTACCGAAATGGACGGACTTTTCGGCCAGGCCGCCGTTGCTACCCCGGTAGGCTATCAGCCTAAGACCGCCGTCCGCAAGCGCGTTGTCACCGACACCCCCGACGGCATCCTCGCCGTGGTATCAATGTGGTGGTCGAAAGAGGGCCGCTTCCTCTCAATGGAAGAACTCAGCAAGATTTTCAAGAAGCAGATTACCTTCTGCGAGAAACTTGCCAACGACAAGGACAACCCCGAACTCATCAGTTCGCCTTTCGTGCGCTACGAGGACGAGGTTAAAGCAAAGTGAGCATGAACAATCCCGATGCATACTATCAGCGCAGTGAGGTCAGCAACTCCGACCTCACTGCCTTGAAAGAACTCCTGCACCCTCGCCCGATGTTCGGTGACCGCGAGGCGGCTTTCCGCTTCGGGTCTATCGTGGACGCTATCATCACCGAACCCTCGCGTGTGGATTTCCTGCGCATGACGATTGATGGCGAACCGGTTGACGAGGACGAGTTTCTCCATGCACGCGAAATGCAACGCGCCCTCCGCGCCGAGGCACGCCGTGACCCATTCCTCGCCAAAGTCCTTGAACTTGCCGACACACAGCGGTTCATGGTCAACAAGGCGCAGGAGTTTGAGAACGGCGGCTTCCACTTCACGCTTGACACTCGCTGTAAGTGGGACTGGTGGTTGGATGCCGCACACTTCGGCGGTGACCTCAAGACCTGCGCAGCATCAACCCAAAGGGAGTTTGAGGATGCCGTTGACTTCTTCGACTGGGATAGGAGCCGCGCATGGTACATGGACATAGCCAAGTCCAACAAGGATTTCATCTATGCCATCAGCAAGAAGAACTGCAAAATCTTCAAGTTATTCATCAACCGAGGCGATGCCATCTACAATCGCGGACGCGAAAAGTATGAAGACCTCGCTTTCAAATACTGGGCTTTCACCTTATGAGCAATCTTCAGCATAAACTCAAGGTTGAGCCGTACCCTTACCAAAAAGAGGGTATCGAGGCAGGCCTGCGGTGGAAGCGTTTCCTTATCGGCGATGAGCCGGGGTTGGGCAAGACGCTCCAAAGCATAGGCGTGGTTGACACAGCCAACGCCTACCCCTGCTTGGTTATCTGTCCGTCCTCGCTCAAAATCAACTGGCAACGTGAGTTTGAGAAATTCACCGACAAGAAAGCACTGGTGCTTGACAACTCCGTGGCTACCACATGGCCCTATCTCCTGCGGATGGGTATGCAACAGGTCGCCATCGTCAACTACGAAAGCCTGCGCAAGTTCTTTGTTTGGGATATTCACGCACGCAAGGGTCAATCGTTCCGCCTCAAAGACGTGGTGTTCTGCCCGGACATCCAAATCTTCAAGTCGGTAATCATAGATGAGAGCCACCGCGTCAAAGACCCCACGGCACAGCAGACAATCTTTGCTCGTGGCATTGTTGAGGGCAAGCAATGGCGCATACTCCTTTCGGGTACGCCCGTTGTCAACCGACCTGCCGACCTCATTGCGCAGCTCTCAATCATGGGCAGACTTGCGGAGTTCGGCGGTCGATCCAAATTCCTTGCCGACTACGGCGGTGGCGAAATCTCAAAGGAACGCCGGGGCAAGGATGAAGATGATGAGCCTCGCAACCTTGAGCGCCTCTCGGAAGAACTCTACTCTCGCTGTATGATACGCCGTGAGAAAGCAAAGGTACTGACGCAGCTCCCCGACAAGACCCGGACAGACCTCTATGTTGACATCTCAAACCGCGATGAATATGAACTTGCGGCCGAGGATTTAGCTGAGTATCTTCGCAAGTACACCGAGTGCGATGATATTGACATACGCCGTAAAATGCGCATGGAAGCGTTGGTCAAGTTCATGACCCTGCGCTCCCTTTCCTCAAAGGGGAAGGTCAGGCAGGCGGTGGACTTCGTTAAGACATTCCTCGCTAACGGCAAGCCTCTCATTCTTTTCTGCTCCCTGCATGAGATTGTAGATGAGATTAAGAAGGCATTCCCGAAAGCGGTCAGCGTCACAGGGCGCGACTCCATGATGATGAAACAGGCGGCGGTTGACGCTTTCCAGTCGGGCAAGGCTCAACTTATCGTCTGCTCCATCAAGGCGGCAGGTGTCGGACTGACCCTCACGGCTTCCTCCAACGTGGCATTCGTGGAGTTTCCGTGGACGTATGCCGACTGTTGCCAGTGTGAGGACCGTGCGCACCGCATAGGACAAAAGGACAATGTAACCTGTTACTACCTCATCGGACGGCACACCATTGACCGAACTCTCTACGACATCATTCACAAGAAGAAATCAATCGCCAATCAGATTATGGGTACCGACGATGATATTCCGACCGATGAAATGTATTTCAACCAACTTGCAAACCTCTTCCTAAACTCCGACCCCGATGGCTGACATTTGCAAGACCGACCTGCAAAAGGTCATTTCCTACCTCGATGAGGCAGCGAAGCTATATGACGCGCTCCCCATGCAGAAATGCAAATGCCGGGCGCACATGATAAACCAGTTGACAACTAAATTAAAATCAAAACTAAATGACAAAAAATGATTTAGCCAAAGAGGTTGCAGTTTCCGAGAAACTATGCCTCTCAACAGCATTCAAAGCAGTGGACGGAGTAATCCGTGTCATCAAGGAAGCACTCGGCAAGGGCGAGGAAGTAACCCTGCGAGGCTTCGGCACTCTCTCCGTTGTTCAGCGCGAAGAGCGCAATGCGGTTCACTTCAAGACCAAAGAACCGATAGTCGTTCCTGCCCGCCGCACCGTGAAATTCAGAATCAGTAACGAACTTAAAAATACTCTCAACAATGGAATTGAACTTTAAGACCTACACAGGCACAAAGACCATCAAGGCTGTGCCTATGGAAAAAACCGAAGCAGAAAAGCTGCTTGGCAAGTCTATAACCCCTGTCACCCCTGGCGCAGAAGGCTACCTTGTGGAATATCCCGATGGCTACCGCTCATGGTCTCCAGCATCGGCATTTGAAACCGCCTATCGAGTATCCGAAACTCATGTTGACCGTATGAAAATCGAACTCGCCGACCTCAACGAGCGTATCTGCAAAGCAACAAGAGTAATCAACGCCTTTGGCACAATTTCTGAAGAAGAGCGTTGGTATCTCAAAAAGCAGTTGGAGGCAATGCAGAGGTATGCAGACAGTCTTCATGACCGCATACGCCATGCGGTTGAGCCTCGCGTAAGTACAGAACTCGGCTGTTGTAATGCGGCAAAAATGAAAGGAGACGAATAATGGCACAGTGGATTGAAGTAAGAGCGCGTTACGACAAGATGATGGAGAACGGCTCGGTCAAGAAAGTAACCGAACCTTATCTCGCTGACGCGCTGTCCTGCACTGAAGCAGAAGCAAGAGTGACTGAAGAACTCCAGCCTTTCATCAGCGGAGGCGACTTCCGCATTTCATCGGTAGTCACTACCAAAATCTCGGAAATCTTTTGGGATGCGTCCGGCGACCGCTTCTACAAGGTTAAGGTCAATTTCATCACCCTTGACGAAAAGACCGCTACCGAAAAGCGGACGGCAACCTACATCCTCGTGCAGGCTTCCAGTTTCAAAGAGGCATACGACAATTTCATTGACGGCATGAAAGGTACGATGGCCGACTATGAGATTGAGGCTATCAACGAAACAAAGTTGGTCGATGTGTACCGCGCCAACCTTGCCTCGGAAGCCGAAAGGGAAGCCGACAAGATGTTGCGTGACCCCAAAGTTCAGCGTCACGTCAAGAAGTTCGTAGATGCCTGCGCCGAGGGCGGTGTTGAGAGTGTCACCATGACTGCCTGCGATGGCAGGACAGTCAAGTCTGCCACGATCGAGATTCCCCAAAAGGGTAACAAGCCTAAACCAAACGACAATGGCTAAGCGTGCTAACAGAGTGGCTATGCTTGCCCGGCTCGGATATGAGGTTAAGAAAGATGCACTCTCTGCGCTCTCTGCCCCTGCCAAAAAGAACAAGTACGGCGCACAACGTGTCGGCGGTCATGCCTCTCAAAAGGAGCATGACCGCTCCAACCAACTCAAGTTGTGGCAACGCGCAGGTGTCATCTCCAATCTCTGTGAGCAGGTGTCCTATGAACTTATCCCTGCCCAGTATGGCGAGTGCGGCACCGACCTCAAAGGTAAACCGGTCCGCGTCTGCCTTGAGAAAGCCTGCAAGTACATTGCCGACTTTGTCTATACCGACAACGAGACTGGGCAGACAATCGTAGAGGACACCAAAGGCGTGAGAACAAAGGAATATATAATCAAGCGGAAACTTATGCTCTTTCGGCACGGTATCCGCATAAAAGAAGTCTGATTATGGACCGTGAGAGTTTCATATTCTACCGCAGCTTCTACGAGGCTATAAGGTGTATGCCGTCAGATGTGCAGGCTGAAATATATCCTGCCATCTGCGAGTATGCCCTGTTCGGCAAGATACCGAAGAGCCTCTCCGAAGTCGCAAAGGGTATGTTCACGCTGATAAAGCCTAACATTGACGTGAACACCGCTCGGTTTGAGAATGGCAAGAAAGGTGGGCGCAAGCGCACCAAGAAGCAGGTGGCTTCGGCTGAATCTGCATACGTCCTTACCTACGAACAGGAAGTTGAGCAGATGAGAAATGACGAGAAATGGCGCATAACTATCTGCGAGGATTTCAACATCACTGCGGAAGAGTATGATAAGCGGCTCTCTCGTTTCCTCGATCGCTGTAACGATGACAAGGCACGCAAGGGCAAGGAACATCATGATAGTTTCGTAGATTGTCAGAGTCATTTGCGCTACTGGATGACAAAGGCTTATCCCCAACAGCAAACAACAATACCCCAGGCCATACCCGATAACTCTTCAGTGCCTTTCCCGGAAGTGGGTGATGATTTCGGAGGTATGGATTATGAAGAACAATGATTATGAGTTATGTAACAGAAAATACCACAGGGCTTCCTCCCGAAGCCGTAGCTAAGGTCATGGAGAAACGCCGACTTGACGCTTTGCGCGATGAGAAACTGAAGATAGACAAGGCTCTCAATCAAGTGCGCCTTGATATAAGCAGGACAAGCAAGTCATTCCCCGATTTGACCGACCCCGACATTTTCAAATGTCACTGGGATTTCCTCTGCCGTGTCGCTGAGGATATTGTTCTTGCCCCACAACGGCGCAAGTTCGTGATTGATGATAACAACAATAAGATAATAATCTTTCTGTTGTACTACTTCAACAACTGTTCCCTCGCCGAGCAGATATTTCCCGACAAACGCTTTAAACTTGCAAAGCCTCTGCTTATACGTGGCGACAAGGGCGTAGGCAAGACTTTCCTTATGCAGCTCTTCTCCGAATATCTGCGCCGGACCAATAACCCCAATTCATTTTTCAATGTATCGGTTACTGAAATGGTCAATTACTACACCATCAACAACAACCTCAACCGATACACCTACAACGACCGCTCCAGCGTCAAGGAAGATAACACATTTGATGGGTGCCGCCCGTCTAATGTCTGCCTCAACGATATCGGATTGCAGACACAATCATTCTTCGGGCAGGACGGCAAGAAACTGGTAACAGAGTTCCTCCATGCACGATATGAGATATGGACGCAGTGGAATATCCGTGGACACCTTACGACCAATCTGTCTGTACAGCAGCTTGCCAAAGAATTTGCTGATGTCTATGGACGCACGGTCGATCGTCTCAAATCATATAACATAATCGAACTGACTGGCACAAGTCGGAGATAACAATCAATCAGAAATCAAAATGACAATGACAATCGTAACAACAACAGCAATCTGCCTCTTGGCAATCTTCGCGTTCCTGTTCGGTCGCTCTGCTGTCATCAGCACTCGCCGTCAGAACCTCCTCAACAAGACCAAGGATGAGCGAGACAAACTCTCTCGTTCACTGGACCGCATTGAGAACTCCTCAAAGTATGACCGCCACTTTGAGATTGAGGAGGACGATAGCAACTCCACTTGCCGGGTGTTCATGAAAGTCTATGTGCGCAAGTCCACCTATGCAGGCGAACACATTGAGAGCATCTGTTACTGTCTCATCAAGGAATTCCCTTATGAAGATGACAAGGACTTCGCACGGAGCGAAGCGCAGGAACTTCTTGACAAAATCAACGAGAAATGAGAACAATTAAATTCCGAGGCACATGGGAGTCCAAACCTCTCGAAGTCTCCATCACCATTAAACCGAAGAAGAAATGAAAGCAAGAATAGCAATGAAGATACTCAAAGCCAAAGCCGAGTATCAAGAGTTGAGCAGACTTGATTTCCCCTACACTGGGGCACAGCTAATGACTGCCGCCAAACGAGCGAAACTCCCTTGTGAATGGCGTAAGAAGTATCGCAGTTGGCGCAAGGTGAGCAAAAGCGAGGGATGGCAAGAGTTGAATGAATTGTTTAACCGAATATCCAAATCAATATGAAACACCTTACAACCATCCTCGCCGCCGTCCTCTGCGCCGTGTGCCTGAGCGGATGCGCAGACTCAAAAACACAAACACAGCCTGCACCTCAAATACCACGCAACCACCATTGCATGAGTCGAATCTATTTTGACGGTCATTATTATATCAAGTATGATACGGGAGGCAGAATGTCATCGGTATCCATCACCCACGACCCCGACTGCCCGTGCCATAAGGAAGGAGGTGAGGAATGAGCAAACAGCAATGCGGAATTTGCGGTCAGTGGAAAGAACAGCACGAAATGTCAAAATCCTACAAGCACCGCTGTAAGGAGTGTGTCGCCCGGCTCACTCGCATAGACCGCCGAGCCGCCAAACAACGTGCCGAACATATCAAGGAGCAACTTGAAGGCACTGGTTATGGATATATCACTTGTCAGCGTGAGGACCGGTTGAGAGTTGCCACAGCAGCCATGCAGGGGATATTGAGCAATGAACGAACTATGCAGGCTTACATTGATGTGGCACAAAATCCCCCGTATCCCAAGCTTTTCGAGATTGTTGCTCGTAACGCAATGGGTTACGCCGATGCCCTGCTTACCAAGATTGATGAGAAAGGAGATAACAATGATTGAATTACTTGTACACTTCGCTTCCGTAATCATTTCGGCAGTAATAATCACTATTATTGTCCTGCTCATCAATCGCATTGAGCGCAAAAGGCACGGAGATTATCACATAACCTGCGAGTATATGCGCTACCGCTACTCATACAGCAAAATGGACGAGTGCATCGCCGAACTCTGCAAGCTGGGTGCTGATGGTTGGGAAATAGCAACCTGCGCAGGCGAAGATCGTTTCGCAGCTTACCTCATACTCAAACGTGAAACCCTCCACACATCTAAATAGCCATGACTATCGCAAAACAACTCGCACTCGTTCTTGTCAAGGAAATAATCGCAGACAAGAGGCATAAACACATCGCGCCCGATTACGCGCTCCGCAATGAGATAAACTCTATGGTCGGCCATGCACTCGACTCTTTGGTCGCTGATGGCTCTCTCATTCAGCGCAGTGCCTCGGTAAACCGTTATCAAGCTTATGAGATTCCCCTTATCGCCCGCGGCGCTTTGCAAGGCAAAGAAACGCCGTGCCAACCTGCTCTATAAGCTGCGCCGTAAAGGGATTGAGGCTGACACCAAACAACGTGTCATCTTCATTCCCTACGGCGAAGAGCCTCGGCAATACGTGCAGGCCGTCCGGCTCTGCCGTGAGTTTTATTTCAGTATTCAATTCATTATCACATGAAGAAAGACGGCAATCGAATATCGCTAACAATAAAAGAGGCGGACGAGATAAGAGAATACCTCGAAACTCTTTATGCGATGGAAGGAACGCTTGACGAGGATTTCAATTCCGAATGTCATCGGGCAGGATTCTATGCCCGGAATATGTGTAAGTTAATCTATGGGCATAGACATCCGACATGGGATGCTGCAGGCCAAGTCGAATCTAAATACAATCCATTGATATGAACATAGGTATAGTTGACGTTGATGGGCATAACTTCCCCAACTTCGCACTCATGAAAATATCAGCGTGGTCACGGATACGCCAAAGGCGGTTTCTTTGATATTGCCCCGGCTATGACTACATCAAAGTGGCAGGACAATAACTTTGCCGTCATCGAATACTGGATACGCAAACTTACTCCGCGCGAATGTTTCCGGCTTATGGACGTACCCGAACACCATATAAACCGATTGCTCAACGCAGGCATATCCAATTCACAACTCTATAAACTTGCAGGAAACTCTATCGTTGTCGCCTGCCTCTATCATATCTTCCGCAAAATGTTCTGCGAGACGGCACGAGAATATGGTGCGCCGACCGCGCATAGCCAAGAAATCCCGGACGTTCAGCAACTCTCGCTTTTCTAAACTTAAAACAATATCACAACCAAACCCCAGTATCTTTGCCCCCATGATTAAACTATTGGAACATACGCGCCGACCCGACATCTCTTTCAGCCGCAAGAGAGGTACTATCCGCATTACGGCAA
>ERZ778513.1875-NODE-1875-length-11353-cov-3.416268_pt1 | contig 11353 bp, 8 predicted proteins | sample MGYA00510345_ERZ778513 | MGnify/ENA primary metagenome ERZ778513 (study PRJEB29527, sample SAMN07138966) | mouse gut metagenome | material: feces | host: mouse | place: China:Nanjing | collected 2016-01-25 ... | reverse complement strand
TGCGCTGTCCAGATATCTTCTGAGTGTCTCCCCATAAATTTTGCGGCCTGCCCAGTCCTCCCAGACGCCCGGAGACTTTCTTGTGGCTTCCGGCGGAAGCGGCTCGTGATGCAGGGCATGCCAGTCATAGTACTCGATCACATTGATGTGGTATCTGTTCATCCGTGCGATCTTTTCCTCCGCATCCTCCGTCTCCCCGTAATCGCACAGATATCCGTAGCGTGGAAATTTCAGCCAGTCCGAGGAGACATCCACACCGACCGTATCCTGCGCGATCACATTGCTCCCGCTCTCCACAAGACGCAGACAGATCAGATATCCCTGATAGTCCCGCCCGGATGCGTGCCATTTGATGGACACCGTCCGGATCTCCTCCGGCTCCAGGATCAGAACCTGCCCGTCCTTGTATATCACCTGATCCAGATGGTACGCCGCAAGCTCCAGCCTCAGCTCCCTGCGCGAACTTGTCCGGTTCTCTGTCAGGGCGCTGACTGTCACAACATCATCCGGCGCATACCGTGCCTTGTCTGTCCCCCTTATCTCTAGCCGTATCTCATTGTTTGTATCCTTCATCCTGCCATCCTCTCCTATTCTTTGACCGAACCCATTACAATGCCCGTGATCAGATATTTCTGTAAGATCGGATAGATCATCAGCAGCGGTATGACTGCGACGACGATCTTGGCGGCATTCAGGTTCCTGTTTGACAATTCTGTGATATTTTCCAGCGCGCTGCTCGTCGCACCGCTCTTTAACAGCTCCTGAATATCCACGTTCAGGGACTGTATATACGTCATGATCGGATAATTTTCAGCCTTCTGCATGTAGATCAGACCGCTGAAAAAGTCATTCCAGCTCCCCACAATGCTGAACAGCGATATGGTCGCCAGACAAGGTTTGGCACACGGCACCATGATGCGCAGCAGGATCTGAATCGGATTTGCCCCGTCCATCAGCGCCGCCTCCTCCAGAGACCTGGGAATCCCCAGGAAAAAATTCATCAGGAGGATCACATTGAAGATCGGCAGAGCCCCCGGCAGAACCAGAGACCAGATTGAATTCAGCAGTCCCAGATTCCTGACCAGAATATAGGTCGGGATCATTCCGCCGTTAAACAGCATCGCAAAGATTAGCAGATTCATATAAATATTTCTTGCCCGGAACTCCTTTTTCCCTTTCGTCATCGCGTAGGCCATCGGCACGGTCACCGCCAGGTTCAGCGCCAGACAGAGGACGACTCTCACCACAGAGATCAGAAAAGACCGCCAGAACTGCCCATCCGACAAGATTTTATTGTACGCGGTCAGCGTAAAGTCCACCGGCAGCACCCCAACCCGGTTTGCGGAAACTGCCGCACTGCTGCTCAGGGATATCGCCAGTATATTGAGCAGCGGAAGCAGACAGCTCAACCCCAGCAGAAGCACTATGATATATATGACCGTAATCCGTACTCTGGAGTGCATACTTCTATTTTCCACCATTTGGATTCCCCTCCTTTAAAATATTTTCTGATCGGTCAGCTTCTTTGTCAGCGCATTGGATGACAGGAGCAGAACCATCCCGACGATCGAGCGGCACAGTCCGACCGCCGCGCCAAAGCTGTACTGCCTTCCGACCAGACCGATCCGGTACACGTACGTGTCGAGCACATCCCCCGTCTCATACACAAGCGGGGAATACAGGTTGTATATCTGGTCAAATCCCGCGCTGAGAATGCTGGTCAGATTCGTCGCAGTCATCAGCAGGATGATCGGAAGCATCCCCGGCAGCGTCACATGCCATATCCTTTTCCACCACGAAGCCCCGTCCATGGTCGCGGCTTCGTGCAGCCCGGGATCGATGGACGTGATGGCCGCCAGATATACAACTGAGCTGTAGCCAAATTCCTTCCATACATCCGTTCCGATTATCAGGCTGGGGAAAACCCTGCTGTTTCCCAGAAAATTCACTTTCTCCAGCCCGAGCGAGGCGAGGACCTGGTTCACAGAGCCATCCAGCCCGAACATATTTGTCACAACGGATGCCAGAACCACCCATGACAGGAAATGAGGAAGATAGACAATTGTCTGCACGGTCTTCTTCATAATCTTGATCCGGACCTCATTGAGCAGTATTGCGAAGGCGATCGCGATCACCATGCCAAGCATCATTTTTCCAAGAGCGATCACGAGTGTATTTCGTATGATCTTCCCGATATCCGGGAGCTGAAACATATATGTAAAATGCTTTAAGCCTACAAACTCGGAGCGGAACAGCCCTTTTGCCGGGACAAAATCCTGAAAAGCCATCAGAAGGCCAACCATTGGAATATAGCTGAACAGAATCAGAAAAAACAATCCCGGAAATACCATCAGGTGGTAGGACAGCTCGGAACGCCTTCTGACATTTTTCATTTTTTCGTTTTTTGCGCAATCCATTTCGAAGGGGCAGAAACCGGTGAGAACGAGCGCGTCTCTATCCATACAAACTCCTTTTCCAAAAACAACAGCCACGCTCCCGTGCAGCGTGGCTGTCAGATCCCTATTTCAGCTGCTCTGAGATTTCCTGGATGATCTGTGTTCCGCCCTGTTCCCGCCAGCTGGCAGTGAACTGTTCGAACCCGCTCTCCACGTCCAGATCCCCTGTCACGATCTTGATAAAGGTCTCCTCCTCCAGTTTTTCCAGATTCGCCCAGTTTGTCTCCATCGTAGGCGTCGTCTGCGGATAAATGGGCGTCAGCCAGTCGATCCGGTCATTTTCCACCAGCGTCTGAAACAGTTCCAGTCCCTTTAGCCGCGAATGGTATTTCGACCAGCCTGTGACATCGCTGTTCCCGTCCAGATATCCCTGGATCACCGGGACGTTGGAACGCTGTTCCGCAGTGCGCACCTGCTCCAGCGTGATCTCCCCATTCAGACATTTTTCCAGCTCGGAATAGTCATCAAACAGCGAAGTGCAGGAATTGATCTCGATATTGAACGGTCTGCTCGATCCGTCCACCGCATTCTGGACATAATCTGCCACTTCCGGATATTTCTCAAGCAGTTCCGGAGAATTCGCAAGCTCGTCATAAAACAGGTTTGTGATCTGAACCGCGATCTCAGGATGCGCAAATTTTTTGCTCACAACGATATAGCCCGTCGTCGCATTGCTGTGTTTGCAGTTTATCGCCCCGTCTTCTCCCTCTAAAATATAGGCGTTGAACGCCGCCTTATCATTTAACGCGTACACATTGCTCAGCAGCCAGTCGGGAATGTGCCAGCATCCAAAGGCGATGCCGCATTGTCCGTTTGCCATCAGCGCCGTGATGTCGTCCCATGTCCTCGTACCGACCTGCGGGTCTAAGATCCCCTCCTGAAACCACTGCGCCGCAACGGCAAGCGCCTGCTTCATCTCCTCTGACGTGGAACCATAGATAATCTCCCCGTCCTTTTCCATCCATGTCTTGGGATAAGCTCCCATCGAATATGCCACGGCATTTAGACTGTAGGTATCATCCGGCGATCCGCCGGTCAACGAGGGCGCAAAGGCGATACCGACCGGATTCTCTGCGTTTTCCGGATTCTGGTCCCGGAATGCAGCCGCGATGCTTTCCAGTTCGTCCCGCTTGATGCAGCCGTCGCCGTCCTCATCGACTTTGATTCCCAGCTGTTCCATCCAGTCGCTTCTGACCCATATGATCCCCGGGCTGGTATCCACGTTCGTCCCTGGCAGCGCGACCATCTTTCCGTCGATCGCGCGCCCCTCAAAGGAATCGTACAGCTTCTTCAGATAGTCGCTCGCGTACTCCTCATAGACGCCCGTGAGATCGGCGATCAGGTCATTCTCATACAGCTCCTCCAGCTCATCCAGGCTTCCGACCTTCATCATATCCGGAATATCCCCCGCTGACAGCGCCAGGGAGACCTGTCTGTCATAGTCGTCACCCGTCGCCTCAAAGGCATCCACGATATCGATGTTCAATTCCTTTTCCGCCATCCGGATATACGCATTGTCCTCGTACGTATCCCCGTTTGGAAACGTGACATTCTGCAGTGTCTGACGTCCTATAGAAACCGTGACTGGTCCGGACACCGCACTGGTCCCACCGGAAGCTGTGTCTGACGGCGTGTCCGATGCCGCGCATCCAGCCATGGTGCCAGTGAGCAGAACTGCCATTGTCATTCCCGTTAACCTGCGTCCAATCTCTTTTTTATTCATAACTTTGTTCCTTTCCCCAGAGCGTGTATAAAGATGCCCTAAATCGTTTGCATTGTTCCCTCAACGTTGATATCTTTAGTATAGCCTCAATTGGATTTCCAAGTAAATATAACAATCTTCACATTCATATTCCATTTTACAGTTGTTCTTCCCCGCTGATTGTCCGCGGAATCTGGTTATGCTATACTACATATAATCTAAGATAATTGGGGAGGAGAAGTGCGATGTACGCACTGTTGATCGTAGATGACGAGGCACACGAGCGAGACCTGATCCGCTTCCTGCTGAAGGACAGCGGACATGCACTGCATGTTCTGGAAGCCCCAAACGGCCGCGACGCGCTGAAACTGGTGGTTGACAGCCGCGTGGATATTCTGCTGTGCGATATAGAGATGCCTTTTCTAAACGGCATTGACCTTGCCCGGAAGGTGCGGGCATCCAACCCTGATATCGAGATCCTGTTCTTCAGCGGCTATGACGATTTTGCATATGTCAAGGCAGCCCTGGATCTGAAAGCTGTCAGCTATATCCTGAAGCCAGTCGACCCAGTAGAATTTCACCGGCTTTTAAACGAGATCATCGGCCGTCTCGAATCCGGAAAAATAGAATTCGCAAAATCAGAGCAGTATATTGAAGCTCATTTTCATGATACGATACCGCAGTCTGTAGCAGCAGAATCGGATCCGGTCTCCATCGATGACGCGACCAGCCTCGCTCTGCAGGGCATCGATGCGGCCATCAGGCTGCGGCAGCCGGATACGCTCTCCAGACAGATCCACACACTGCTGAACCACTATGCGCATCTTCCCAGCCTGTCGCATATTTATATCCGCTACGTATGCACGACACTGCTGAGGATGCTCCTGTCCGCCGTCCCCGGACAGTCCGGCGAGGCACTGCAGGACGCCGCCAGCGAAATATACAGTTTCCGCCATTTTTCCGATATCATAAACCTGATCGAACACTATCTGTCCCTTGCCGTGGACGCATTTCAGCAGGAACAGAATGCCCCAAACTACGCCGTCTTTCAGGTAGAAAAGTATATCCGCGCGCACTACAATGAAGAGCTGACGTTAAATACCCTCGCAGATCTGGTATATCTGAATCCCAACTATCTGAGCGGCATCTTCGCACAGACGACTGGCTGCACGCTGAACAGATATATCAAACAGATCCGTATGGAAAAAGCGCAGGAGCTTTTGTTGAACACCAATATGAAGATCACGGACATCAGCCAGGCGGTCGGTTACCCCAACCCGTCCTATTTCTGCAAAAGTTTCCAGAAACTATACGGGACAACCCCCGAGCGGTTCCGACAGAGAGGTGACTTATGATTTGTCGTTTGAAACAGTATTTTCTAGATTTGAAATTTCGAAATAAGATCATCGGGACCAGCCTGATCATCGGCCTGATTCCGATCGTTCTGCTGGGTTTTTTCTCCTACAGCAGAGTCTCCTCGCTGCTCGTCGAGCGCGAGGAGACTGCACTGCGCGAAACGCTTCACCGCGAGGTCATGCAGCTGGAGCACAAGCTGGATTCCTACCTCAGCGCCATGAATCTCGTCGCATGGAATGAAAATATCCGTCTCGCACTCGCAAAGGACTATCAGTCCAACTATGAAATGTATCTGACATACCGTGACACCATCGATCCGATGTTTCTGGCGATCCGGTCCTTCAACCAGGATATCACGGGCATTACGATCTACACGGACGCCCACATCTACCCGCATGACAATACCCTGCGCGCCCTGCAGGAAGTGCAGGACGAGCCATGGTACCAGCAGGCCTGCCGGACTACCGCGCCCTTTTTCTGCCTGTCGGAGGATGGCGCGTCCCTGAACCTGATATGCCAGATGTACTATCAGTATGTACCCTACACCAATATCATCCGCATGTCCATCGACCTCCGGTCAGCCATGATGACGGCGGACAGTCTGTTCGAAAACAGCTATGGTTTCGTCCTGCTGGACGATTCCGGCAAAAAGATCTACCAGTATACCGATCTGACGGAGAATATACTTCCCTCCTCCCTGAATAGAAAACAGTTCATCACAGAGGAGAAAATAATGGAATCATCCGGCTGGACCGCCCTGCTCTACCGCCCTGTGAGCGCCGTCTCTGCCGCCGCCATCCATATCACATACATTGCCCTGTGCATGGTCCTGGTCTGCATCGTCCTGATCATTTTTGTCAGCTTCTGGCTCTCGAGAGTCATCGTCGCCCCGATCGAACGCCTCTCCGCCGGCATGGAGCAGGTGGAGCAGGGAAATTATGACCTCGCTGTCTTTCCCAGCAGCACAGACGAAGTGGGGCAGCTGGTCGCCTCTTTCCAGAAAATGGTGCATACCCTGAATAATCTGGTAAATGAAGTGCTTCTGGCCCAGATCCGGCAGCAAAAATACAAGATCGAACTCCTGCAGTCCCAGATCAACCCCCATTTTCTCTACAACAGCCTCTCACTCATAAACAGCAAGGCGATCGTCTCCGGTCAGAGCGAGATCAGCCAGATGGCCCGGCTCCTCTCAACCTTTTACCGGACAATGTTAAACAGAGGACAGCCTCTCACGACCATCTCATCCGAGCTGGAAAACACCCGCTCCTATATCGCGATCCAGCAGATGATGCACTCGCATTCTTTCGACGTGGTCTACGATATCGACGAAACCGTGCTGACGTCCCCCATCCCGAATCTGCTGCTGCAGCCCCTCGCCGAGAACGCCATCCTGCACGGTCTGGATCACCGTGAACTTCCCGGCCGGGCGATCCTGTCCATCTCCTGCTATCAGGAGGAGGACGGGATCGTCTTCAAGATCATGGACAACGGATGCGGCATGTCCGACGAGGAATGCCTTCAGATCCTCACCAAGGACAGCGGCGGGTACGGCGTAAAAAATGTGCACCAGAGAATCCAATTGTACTACGGAAATAAATACGGACTTGTTTTTCACAGCACAAAAGGAATGGGAACTTATGTGATCCTGCGGATCGGAAGGAAGCTTCAGGCGTGACAGAACCTCCTACAGCATCAGCCTCCCCTCGATCCCGTCAAAATCGATCACCTTCACCGACCCGTCCCTGTGCGTGATCGTCACCGGCCCGTAGCCGCCTCTCGCCTGCGGATCCGTGTAGGCGATCTTCCGGATCGGGAACAGTTCATCGTCCGTAAAATCCGCCAGCGCCTCCTTCGTGATCACCTGCGAGACAAGGATCGCCTGCTCGTAATGATTGTGACTGCGCCTCGCCGTCTCTGCGTACACGATGACCGACCGCTCGGAATCCGGATTCGTGCCTGTGCTGTTCACAGTCTTCAGGCTGTCCCAGCCGTCGTAGATGGTCATGGCGAGCTGCTTCTCCCGCCCTGTGAAGTCCTTTCCTTTCAGAATGACTGCACGCGCCGTTCCGCCCTCGTACTCCTGTTCTCTGGTGATGACCTCCGTGCCGTTATCAGGGAAGCCGTACGCCCCGAGCGTCAGCTCGACCGGTTTCCTGCACAGTCTGATCTTATCCGCGCGCATCACACCGTAAGGCACCGCATAATCGGCGAGGTTTACTGCCTGCATCCAGTGGCACTCTGTCCCGAGGTCATAGCCGAAAAACTGCCTGCGGTAGAGCACGCCGTCCCGCTCCCCATGCCAGAATGTCACATTCGCCCTGTCGTACGTGTCCGTCGTCACGTCGTGGAGGACATACTGCTGCGACTCCACAGACGCAAGAGGCACGGACTCCGCAGAAGGGCACGGCGCGGACTCCCATGGATACTTTGTGTTGAAGCACAGCTTGGAATAATTCCACATGCCGTGCACGTCGTTCCTGTCCTTCACGACTTTTCCGCTTCTTAAGATCGTCTCGCCGTTTGCCTTGTGATTGCTGAAACAAAGTGCGGGGCCGTCCAGGGTTGTCGTCTTTACCTCTTTTTCACCCAGCTTTTCCCAGGTGCCGTTGTTCTCTTTTGCCGTCCAGAAAGGGTGGTCGGCGGGCAGATGCAGGCACAGAAACGCCTTGCCGAGCCAGAACGGGGATTCCGCGCACGAGTAGCCCTGCACGAGCGGCGTGAACTGTCCATAAAATCCCAGCGTCGGGACACCCTTGTACAGAAAATCCTCCCGCCCCAGAAACTGCATCAGGGAACCCGACGAGATGCGCCTCGCAAGTCCCGGATCCGCCTCGTAGTCCCGAAGCATCATATTGCCGTCAAACGCACTCGTCGCGGCGTTGCGGTAGATATTGCTCCGCCCCCACATGTTGGTGAAACCGTCCTCGTCGAAAAAGTCCGCGTAGGTCTTCATCAGCGCGTTCGAATTTTCCTCAAACCGCTTTGCCAGATACGGTTCATGCTCATAGCCGTACCACTCATTCCAGAGCGGCGCGTAGACGTTGAACGCCCAGCAGGAATAATAGTCAAACGAATGCCCGTCGCGATACCAGCCGTCCCCTGCATAGTAGGCGAGGATCGCCTGCGCATGCTCCCGCATGATGTCCGTGTCGATCGGATAGCCCTCCATGTTCAGAAACGCCATGTCGAGCATGTTGAAAAGGCGCCAGTTCTGCGGCACTGTATTGCCGTACGCGTACTCGAGCAGCAGGTCCGCGATCACGTCCTTCTCCGCCTTCGTGTATGTATCCCAGATCTCCGCCTTGCTCATCCACAGGCAGATGACGAGCGCGCACGTCTCGACCGTCTGCTGGAACGCGCGGAACGGGTTGGGATCCTGAGCCAGTTCCCTGCACTCCGCATAGCTTCCCACGTACACGCTGTCACCGGGTGTGCATGACCGCAGGATCTGGTTCTTATAATAATCTCTGATATGGATGTCATTGATCACAAGCTCCGGTTTGATATGAATGAGCGGCGCCGCGAGAAAGAGCGATCGCGCAAGCCCCTCAAAATATTCTGCCTTGAACTCCCACACGGCGTCGGCGCTGTGCGGATAGGTGACTTCTGTCTCCTTCCTCGGCATCACGACCGGATCCTCAAAGTTTTTGATATTCTGGAAGATCCCGTTTAACAGATACTCCGCTGCCTCGATCCAGCTCTCGCGCGTCAGACCGGTGTACGGGCTTAATTCATAATCTACATGTTTTGGTTCAAATACGTTTTTCATACTCATCACCTCATTTTCGGGGTTCCTTTTTCAACCGGTCATGATAATATTCATAGGCAAGCTTCGCGAACTGCTCTCCCGCCTCATCCCAGAAATATTCGTTCGTCTCGTCCAGTATGACCTCATCCTGTTCCGTGAAATATTCGGGAATGTCCCAGTACGCTTTCAGCCGCGGATCGTCCTTGAATTTCTCAAAAACCTGCTCGTACGTATCATGGAGCCGTTCCAGAAGCGCGTAGTCTCCGATTTTTTTCAGCCCGCACATCGCATACCAGTATCCGGGATACCCCCAATTGCAGAAAAATTGTTCAAATCCACCGTTATATCCATCCGCCAGCAGTTTCCAAAGACCAGCGATCTCTCTTTCCTCCTGATCCAGCTGATTCCAGTCCCCGCCAAAGCCAGCTTCCAGCGTTTCATTAAACTGAATGGAATAGTCGTCCCACAGTTCCACATAATCCATCATGTTATCCCCCTACCAGATAAAAAGCTCCTTGCCCATCAGCTTCCAGATTGCTTCTATAAAATAGTAGTCGCCATAGATAATTGAAAATTCATGATCCGCATCGTGGTACGCGGCAGTGCATTTCTCCACCAGGTTGTCCACGTTCTCGTCCCAATTGCAGCGCTTGTCCGCGAGTGCCTTAAGCATCTCGAGCGCGGCCTCTTCGTACTTTGCCTTTTCAGTCTCAGGCACATACTTTGCAAGCTCCAGAAGACCGCAGGAGGCGATCGCCGCCGCGGTGGAATCCTCGTACGCCGGCATCGGGGGCTGTCTGAAATCGACCGGTATCAGCTTCGAATCGGGAATATTCGCGATAAAGTAATCCGCCACTTTCTTCGCGGTGGCAAGATAGCGCTCCTCCTTCGTGTGGATATAGCTCAGCATGAAGCCGTACACCGCCCACGCCTGTCCTCTCGTCCACGAGGAGCCGTGCCCGTAACCCTGTCCGCCGACAGAGTGCAGATACTCGCCCGTCTCGGCGTCAAACTCGATGATATGCTTTGCCGATCCGTCCTCGCGGATAAAGTTTTTGATCGCCGTGTCCGCGTGCATCTTGGCGATGTGATAAAATCTCGGATCGTGCAGCTCTTCCCCCGCCCAGTACAGAAGCGGCAGGTTCATCATGCAGTCGATGATCGCGCGCCCCGCGAAAGAACCGTCCTCGATCCCGTCCCAGTTGTTCCACGCGCGGATAAACTTTCCGACGGGATTGAAGCGGCTCGCGAGGTTGTCCGCCGCCAGAAGCGCCCGGTTGCGCGACGCCATGTCGCCCGTCACGCGATAGTGCGCGACCGCTGTCGGCAGCCACTTAAAGCCGCTGTCGTGATCCATGCCCTGACGGTTCATAAGATTCTCGTCGAGTCTGATCTCCGTGCGCAGCGCGTTCTCCAGATAGACGGGTTTCTCCGTCGCGTGGTAGAGCTGCCACATCATGCCACCCCAGAAGCCGTTCGTCCACCAGCAGATCTCCGTCTTTCCCCTGTCGTCGAACACGCCGTCCTTCGTCGTGTAGGGGATCTTGTTCCGATTGCGCTGCGCCACCTTTTCTTCCTTTGCGAGGATCTTTTCATAGACCTCGCTGATCCATTTTCTTTCCATCGTTTTCTCCTTTTCTAAACCATTTATGATCATCAATGTGTTCATTTCTATACGTTGATGCTAAATGTATCTCTCCACAGTTTTGTCTCTTTTAACGGTATGGGTGTATCAATTAATAGATTCTGATCTCTAAGTGCATCAATCGCCCTGAATACACTGCCGCTCTCGTTCGTAAATAACAATTCATAACTTGCTGCATCTCTTATCGTGTCAACTATCATTGTCCCAAGCTGATTATTAAATTGTATATTAAACTGACTCAACATCCCAGAGCTGATCAGCAGATCTGCCGGAAATCTTTCCATCCTGCTGACAAGTATCGGCAGATCGATAAATCCGATCCCGTTTATGCTTATATCGATAACATAAACTGTACTTCTGGGATTTCCGCCAAGCACCTCTATCGTAACCGCTTCATTTTTAGATATCTGTCTGCAATGATACTTCTCTAATTTATTATAGTCGCC
>ERZ778513.1868-NODE-1868-length-11378-cov-4.901616_pt1 | contig 11378 bp, 10 predicted proteins | sample MGYA00510345_ERZ778513 | MGnify/ENA primary metagenome ERZ778513 (study PRJEB29527, sample SAMN07138966) | mouse gut metagenome | material: feces | host: mouse | place: China:Nanjing | collected 2016-01-25 ... | reverse complement strand
AACCATCAGGTTGAAGTTAAGAAAGGATAGTCGGAAATGAAATTCAACCGGCGAGCCATAAGAATGGTACTTCCCGTTTTTTTAACACAATTTGCTTTCGGGCGTAAAATTTCGTATATTTGTAACAGCCAAGCGGGACTTCCTACATGGAGGTCCCGCTTTTCATGTGTTTTCCAGCGTTATTGGCGTAATAAAACGCTGTATTTTTTACGAAAAGTCCCCGTATTGCAATTCAAATTCCAAGTATTCGAGTTGAAATTCCGATACGGACTTTTTCGTTTCCGTTACTAACAACCTATATTTTAACAGTTTGAAATGTTGCGGAAAGTTAAAAATGTTAATGTCAACTATCTGCTTCCGCTCTTCATCAAGCAATGTTTTTTGTTTTGGCACGATATGTGCATCCGCGCTCTCCACGCTGCCTTTTTTCTCCGGCGGACAATCACGGCGCCAGCTGACGGCGTCTTAACCCGTCAGTTGTTGTTTCAACGTATTCCTCTGCGGAAACCGGTTGCGCAATGAGGGAAAAACATTCCGGATGTGGATGTGCGGCTGAAACTCAGTGGCGCAGCACGGGCATGTCGTATCTTTTTCGTAACTTCGCGCCCGAAAAGTACAATAAATCATAGATATCATTACAAAATGATGACAGCCAACGAAATTCGCGACTCTTACAAAAAGTTTTTCGAGTCAAAAGGACATACCATCGTGCCTTCAGCGCCCATGGTGATTAAGGACGATCCCACGCTGATGTTTACCAATGCCGGCATGAATCAGTGGAAGGACATAATTCTCGGCACGCGTGAGCCGGAACCGCGCCGGCGTGCCGATTCGCAGAAGTGCTTGCGGGTGAGCGGCAAGCATAACGATCTGGAAGAAGTCGGACACGACACCTACCATCACACCATGTTTGAAATGTTGGGTAACTGGAGTTTCGGCGACTATTTCAAGGAAGAAGCCATTGACTATGCGTGGGAATATCTCGTGAACGTGTTGAAACTCGATCCGGCCAATCTCTACGCCACCGTGTTTGAAGGCTCTGACGAAGAGAATCTCGGCCGCGACAACGAGGCTGCCGCCATTTGGGCAAAGCACCTGCCGGCCGATCATATTATCAACGGCAACAAGCACGACAATTTCTGGGAAATGGGAGAGACCGGCCCATGCGGTCCTTGCTCTGAAATCCATCTCGACTCCCGCTCCGATGAGGAGAAGGCCAAAGTGCCCGGACGCGAGCTTGTCAACAAAGACAACCCGCAGGTGATAGAAATATGGAACATCGTTTTCATGCAATTCAACCGTAAGGCCGACAGTTCCCTCGAACCGCTTTCGATGAATGTGATAGACACTGGCATGGGATTCGAACGTCTTGTACGTGCCATGCAAGGGAAAAACTCCAATTATGATACGGATGTCTTCCAGCCCATTATCAGGAAAATATCCGAACTCTCCGGCTACAACTACGGCAAGGATGAGCAGGTAGACGTGGCCATGAGGGTGGTGGCCGACCACCTGCGTGCCATCGCCTTCTCCATCGCCGACGGTCAATTGCCCTCCAACGCAAAAGCCGGTTATGTGATCCGCCGCATCCTGCGCCGTGCCGTACGCTATGCTTATACATTCCTGGGCCGCCGCGAAGCTTTCATGTATCAGCTCGTGCCGACGCTCGTTCACGAAATGGGGGGCGCCTATCCCGAGTTGCAGGCACAGCAGCAGCTCATCATCCGTGTCATGCAGGAGGAAGAGGAGTCGTTTCTCCGCACCTTGGCCACAGGCATTTCGATGCTTGAGGGAGTGATCGCGGAAACGAAGAAAAAAGGACTCGATGTCGTGGATGGTGAAAAGGCCTTCACGCTGTTCGATACCTACGGCTTTCCGCTCGACCTCACTGAACTGATCTGTTCCGAGCAAGGCCTTAAAGTGGATGAGGCCGTATTCAACGCGGAAATGCAAAAGCAGAAGGACCGTGCCCGCAATGCCGCAGCCGTCGAAACCGATGATTGGGTGATTGTGCGCGAAGGCGAAACCCTATTCAAAGGCTGGGATTTTACCGAGCATACCTGCAACATCCTGCGCTACCGCCGCGTGCAGCAAAAGAAGCAGACCTACTATGAACTGGTGCTCGACACCACGCCTTTTTATGCCGAAATGGGCGGACAGGTAGGCGATTGCGGCGTACTTTGCAACGAGCAGGAGACCGTTGAAATATTTGACACCAAACGCGAAAACAATCTGCCGATTCATCTGACGAAAAAACTTCCCGCACATCCTGAGGCGGAATTTATGGCCTGCGTTGATGTGGAAGCACGTCGCGGGAGCGAGGCCAACCATACGGCTACACACCTTCTGGACCAGGCCTTGCGCGAAGTGCTCGGCACCCATGTGGAGCAGAAAGGTTCGCTCGTAACGCCGGAATACCTCCGTTTTGACTTCTCACACTTCCAGAAAGTAACTCCTGAGGAACTGCGTCAGGTGGAGCGCCTTGTCAATGCCCGGATCCGTGAGGATATCGTCTTGCAAGACCATCGCGACCTTCCCATGGAGGAAGCCAAAAAACTCGGTGCTATCGCCCTCTTCGGCGAGAAGTACGGCGACAAGGTGCGCGTAGTGCAGTTTGGCGCGAGTGTAGAGTTCTGTGGCGGTTGTCATGCCAAAAGTACCGGCCGCATAGGACTTATCCGAATTGTCAGTGAGAGCAGTGTGGCCGCCGGTGTGCGCCGCATCGAGGCTGTAACCGGAAAAGTCGCCGAAGAAAGCATTTATGCGCAGGATGATATTCTCACCGGCCTGAAATCCTTCTTCAACAATGCCAAAGACCTTACCGCTGTTATCCGCAAGACCATAGAGGAAAACGACGGCTTGAAAAAACAAGTGGAAGTATTTGTAAAGAAAGGCATTGCCGATTTGCGTGAACGCCTCATAGCTGCGGCCGCGGAAACCGCCGATGGCATAAAGATAGTAAAGGGCGTCATTCCCACAGCCATTGCGCCCGATGCCGTAAAAGACCTTGCGTTCCAAATTTCAGGAATCTTGCCCGAAAACATGTTTTGTGTCCTGGGCAGCAGCTATGAAGGCAAACCGCTTCTTACCGTCATGATCAGTAAAAATCTGGTGGAAAGCCGCAGTCTCAATGCCGGTAACCTTGTAAGGGAAGCCGCCAAACTTATTAAAGGCGGCGGCGGTGGCGCTCCTCATTTTGCTACGGCCGGCGGAAAAGATGTGGCCGGACTTGAAGCGGCTGTCTGCAAAGTTATGGAATTGGCGGGTGTTTGAAGCCATAGGTCTGGTGGACACTGTCCCGGGTCTGAAAAAAACGCCACAGTAATCTACAGAGATTTACATATAGTGTCAAACGGACAGAATAAGATATGACATTTACAACCGCACCCGTGTTATTGCATGGATGCGGTTGTTTTGTTAGGGCAATATTCAAAAAAATCACATCGGTTGTTTCATTGTACAAACACATGATATATTGATTTATGAATTAAAAACGAGAAAGATTAAATATATGGAAGAAAAAGAAGGAAGAATGATTTGGACTCACGAATATGTTCAAATTTACACAAATGGTTATGGAAACATCGTCCTGCTTTTTGAGAACGAAAAAGATAAGCCGCTCGCAATAGGTCAGAAGATGAATGAAATAAATGAAGATGCTTATATGAACGGCTACAACTGGGACGCTTTCTTCAATTATTATCTTGCTGAAAATGCTCCGGATATTTTGGAGAGTATTGATAGCGATCCTGAAGCCGGCACGTATGTCTCTTATTTTGAAGAGAACGAAGAGAATGAGGAAAAAGCCAAACGCTTTGCCGATATTATCATATCCTTGATTGAACATGAAGAGGATATATATGAAATACTTCGGAAGAAAGGAGATGAGATAGAATGGGATTAATCTCGGTCCAATAAAGATTTTATACGGATAACACGCAGATAGCAAGTCATTAACTGATAATAATATCAAATACTCATGAAAACAACCCGATTTTTTTTACGAAATGGTCTGATTGCCTTTTTCTGTGCAATGACGCTGACAGCCTCAGCTGAGAGAGTGTGTCGGAACATTAATCGTGACTGGACGTTCCGCTTTTCTCATCAGGTGGATAAAAACTCAGGCGTGAAGGTGCAACTGCCGCACACCTGGAACGCTCAGGACGCTTTGAGCGGCAAACAGGACTACAAGCGCGGAATTGGAAATTATACAAAAAGTTTTGTTGCGCCCGATGAATGGAAAGGGCGCCGGCTCTTTGTGCGTTTCGAAGGCGCCAACAGTGTAGCTACTGTGTTCCTCAACGGCAAATGGGTGGGTGAACACCGTGGCGGATACAGTGCTTTCGTATTTGAACTGACCAACGGTATCAAATGGGACACGCATAATGAATTGCTCGTACGTGTAAACAATGCCGAGGATTTGAGTGTTATGCCTTTGGTTGGCGATTTCAATTTCTATGGCGGCATATACCGCGATGTAGAACTCATTGCCACCGACGAAGCCTGCATCTCGCCGATGTATTACGGTTCGCCGGGAGTGTTCCTGACAACGGAGACCGTTTCAGAGCGGCAGGCCCGGATATCACTTCGGACGATTCTTTCCAACCGTTTGGATGACGTTCGGGACGCTGTGTTGAAATGGCGCGTCACTGCCAACGGCAGCGAAGTGACCGCCGGCGAAAAAAACATCACCTTGCAGGCACGCGCTGAAGAACAGTCAGAGAAATCGGTCTTCACGATCGACCGTCCCCGCCTGTGGGACGGACGTCGCGACCCCTTTCTATACGATGTGGACGTATCGTTGTGGATAGATGGCCGCGAGGTGGACTGTGTGCGCCAGCCCTTGGGCATACGCACCTGCAGCATAGATGCGGAAAAGGGGTTCTTCCTGAATGGCCGTCACCTGTCGCTCCAAGGTGTGTGCCGCCATCAGGAACGTGCACAGATAGCCAACGCCTTGCGTCCCCAGCATCACGAAGAAGACGTTGACATCATGCTCGAAATGGGTGTCAATGCCGTGCGGCTGGCCCATTACCAGCAGGCGGACTACATGTACGACCTTACCGACCGCCATGGTATTCTGGCTTGGGCGGAAATACCCTTCGTGGGACCGGGCGGATATGCTGACAAGGGCTTTGTGGACAGTGAGGCCTTCCGTGAAAACGGCCGTCAGCAGTTGCTCGAGCTCATCTGCCAGCTCCACAACCATCCGAGCATATTCTGCTGGGGACTTTTCAACGAACTGAAAGAAGCCGGTGACAATCCCGTGGAATACATCAGGGAACTCAACGAACTGGCTCACCGCGCAGATCCTTCCCGACCGACCACTTCGGCCAGCAATCAGGGAGGCGACATCAATTACATCACCGATCTTATTGCCTGGAACCGTTACGACGGCTGGTATGGAGCATCGCCTCGGTCACTGGCTACATGGCTGGACAAAACCCATGCCGCACGGCCCGACCTCCGTATCGGTATCAGCGAATATGGCGCCGGAGCCAGTGTGCTTCATCAGCAGGATTCGCTCCGTCAGCCCGCGGCCTCAGGATGGTGGCATCCAGAGAACTGGCAGACCTATTATCACATGGAAAACTGGAAGATTATCCACTCGCGTCCCTATGTGTGGGGCAGTTTCGTGTGGAACATGTTTGATTTCGGAGCCGCTCACCGTACAGAGGGCGACCGCCCCGGCATCAACGACAAGGGGCTTGTGACGCACGACCGTGCGACGCGCAAAGATGCCTTCTACTTCTATAAAGCCAATTGGAATCCGGCTCCCATGCTCCATATAGCCGGAAAGCGGGCCAGCGAGCGGTTACGTCCCGAAACGGAAGTGATGGTATTCAGCAATGCTGAGAAAGTGGAACTCTTCGTCAACGGACAATCCGCAGGTGTGCAACGTCCCGATGACTACCGCACCTGCCGCTTTGCCGTAAAGCTACGTTCGGGCAGCAACCGTATTGAAGCCCGGGCCGTAGCAGGAAAACAACGTTTGGAGGACCATGCCTTATGGATGCTGTACGACAAATAAAGCAGAAGGCCAATTTTAACACTATTTGCTTTCCGACGGAAAATATAGTATCTTTGTAACAGCCAAGCGGGACCTCCATGCAGGAAGTCCCGCTTTTTCTGTATTTTTCAGCCCTTTTCCTGCTGTTTTCAACCGTATTTCTTCACGGAATTATCCGTATTGCAGTTGAAATTCCCCGTATTCGAATTGAAAATCCGATACGGACTTTTTCGTTTCCATCACTTGCAACCTATGTTTTAACATATTGAAGTGTAACGGAAAGTTAAATATGTTAAAGTTGATGGCTTTCCAAAAACATAAAAAACAGTCATATCGTCACTCTGGCCGTCTTTCATCTTAAAAACCTGCACAGGGTTACACCTATCACCAAATAAATATGTAAATTTGCACGGATGAACACTTCGTCAATAGACAACAGACAAATTAAGCAACATAGAAGAAACAATGGAAAAGATTGATTGGACAAATTTGTCATTCGGCTACATGCCCACCGACTATAACGTGCGTTGCTACTATCGTAACGGCCAATGGGGCGAAATAGAAGTCAGCTCCTCCGAAACGATAAACATTCACATGGCGGCCACCTGCCTGCACTACGGGCAGGAAGCATTCGAAGGGCAAAAGGCATTCCGCTGTCCCGACGGCAAAATACGCATCTTCCGCATGAAAGACAATGCCGAACGCCTGCAAAGCACCTGCCGGGGCATACTGATGCCCGAAGTTCCCACGGATTTGTTCTGCCGGATGGTGGAAAAGGTTGTGAAACTCAACGAACGTTTTATCCCTCCCTACGAAAGCGGCGCATCCCTTTACATCCGTCCCTTGCTCATAGGCACGGGCGCGCAGGTGGGCGTACATCCGGCCGACGAATATCTCTTCCTCATTTTCGTCACGCCCGTAGGCCCTTACTTTAAAGGAGGATTTGCCACGAACAACTATGTCATCATCCGCGAGTTCGACCGCGCAGCGCCTCTCGGCACCGGCACCTACAAAGTGGGCGGCAACTATGCGGCCAGTCTGCGTGCCAACAAAATGGCCCACGATGCAGGATATTCCTGCGAGTTCTACCTCGACGCCAAAGAAAAGAAATATATCGATGAATGTGGTGCCGCCAATTTCTTCGGCATCAAAAACGGCAAATACATCACCCCGAAGTCCTCATCCATCCTTCCCTCCATCACCAACCGCAGCCTTCAGCAACTGGCTCTCGACATGGGCATGGAGGTGGAATGCCGGCAAATACCGGAGGAGGAACTCGAAACATTCGAGGAGGCAGGCGCTTGCGGAACAGCCGCCGTTATCAGCCCCATAGCCCGCATTGACGACATGGAGAACAACAAGAGCTACGTCATATCCAAGGACGGCAAGCCGGGGCCGGTATCGACACAGCTCTACAACAAATTCCGAAACATCCAATACGGCATCGAGCCCGACAACCATGGATGGATTACCGTATTGGACTGACCCCTTCACTTATCACAAACCGACTGACATGAAGAAATTCACCCACAGCATGCTCGCCTTTATGGCAGCAACACTCCTCGCCTCCGCCCTGATTGGTTGCGGCCAGTCGTCGGCCGACAAAGACAAGGAACTCAACGAACTGCGCCAGCTCGCCGAGATGGACCGCAAGGAAATGGAGAACCAATATGCCGAATTTGCCGCACAGTACGGCGAAATGAAAAAAGACATCAAAGACGACTCACTCGTCATGCGTCTCGATGCCGAACAGCGACGTGCCGAAAAACTCCTCCGTGAGCTCAAAGACCTCAAAACAAACAGTGCGGCCGAAATCCTGAGGCTGAAGAAAGAACTGGCTACGGTACGCGCCGTATTGCGCGACTACATTAGGCAGGTCGACTCCCTTCAGCAGATCAATGCTCTGCTCACCACCGAACGCGATGCTGCCAGAGCCGATGCCGAACGCACGCGCGCGGAAAAGGCAGCCGTCAACAAACGTAATTCCCAACTGACAGAACAGGTAGCCGTAGCCGCCCAGCTCAATGCAACAGGCGTCAGTCTTTCGCCGCTCAAGAAAAACGGTAAGGCAGCCAAGCGCAGCAAAGACATCACCCGTTTCAGCATCTCGTTCACCGTCACCCGCAACGTCACGGCAGCCACAGGCAACCGCACGGCCTATGTGCGTCTGCTCAAACCCGGCAACAGCGTAGTAAACGGTGGAGGAACTTTCACCTATGAAAACAAGACCATACCTTATTCCGCCACAAAAAGTTTCGAATATACCGGTGAAGAACAGCGCGTGCAGCTCTATGTCAATTTCGATGATCCACGCCCATCGCCTGGCATATATAAAGTACATATATTCGTAGATAACCAAATGATTGGAGAAGGATCTCTCAATATCGAGAAATAATTCACTGGCAAAAATGATTAAAGGAGCCTGAACCACAAAGGTTCAGGCTCCTTTAATCATTACCGGAAAACCGGAATGTCTGTTCATATATAAATAATGTGTTGCTTGTAATAACGGCGCCTGCTCACAACTTCAGGCTGAAATCAGGCATCACATCCCCCGTACAGTATTTTTCATAAATTGTACTTATACAGAAAACGAAACAACAAAGATTAGTTTTTGAAAAAAACTTATTAACTTTGTCGGCAAAACTGCCTGATATGCAATATCCTTACTCCAGAATATTCTTACACCTGAGTTTCATCTTCTTTTTCGCAGCCGTGCCCTTTCGCGCAAACGCCAATTATATGCAACAAACAAACGGCAAGAAATTTGTCCTTGTCATTGACCCGGGACATGGAGGGCATGACCCTGGTGCAATCGGCAGTTTCGCAAAAGAAAAAAACATCAATCTCAATGTAGCCCTGGCGTTCGGACGCCTGGTAGAGCGGAACTGCCATGATGTCAAGGTCGTTTACACGCGCAAAAAGGATGTGTTCATTCCTCTGAAAACACGTGCGGATATCGCCAATCATAACAAAGCCGATCTGTTCGTGTCCATCCATACCAACTCATTGCCCTCAGGCCGCATAGCCTACGGAGCCGAAACCTATACGCTCGGTATGGCACGTACCGCTGCCAATCTCGAAGTGGCTAAACGCGAAAACAGTGTCATTACCTACGAAAAAAATTACCAGCAGACCTACGAAGGATTCGACCCGAATAAAGCGGAAAGCTACATCATATTCGAATTACTGCAAGACCGCAACATGAAACAGAGTGTAGACCTGGCCAAATGCATACAACAGCAATATACCTCATGCGGCCGCAAAAACAGAGGTGTCCAACAGGCCGGATATCTCGTTCTGCAACGTACTACCATGCCTGCCGTGCTCACAGAGCTGGGATTTATCTCAACCCCTGAAGAAGAGCGTTATCTCAGTTCCGATGCCGGTGTGAACGAACTGGCCCGTGGCATCTATAACGGCTTCATAAAATATCGCCGCATGTACGGCAATACAATCGCTGCAGAACTGCTTCCCACGGAAAAAACATCTATCCCGGAAGTTGTGCCAGTAGCCACGGGTGACACATCCCAGGCTTCTGAGGCCGCATCGGACATATCCCCTTCGTCTAAAGACAAGGCAGAAACGAAAAACAATACTCCGAAAGAAAATATTCCCCAACAAGAAAAAGATATAGTCGTACAACAGCAGAACGGTAATAACGATACCGCTGAAACCGATACTTCGCGTCCCGTTTTCAAAATACAACTGATGGCTGTGGATCGTCCGCTTAAAACCGGCGATACCCGTTTAAAGGGGCTTAAAGGCATTGAATATTACCGTGACGGCAACTTGTATAAATACACCTATGGCAGTTCATGCAACTATACTGAAATCCGTCGGCTTCAAAAGCAAATCTCGCCCAAATTCCCTGATACATTTATCGTAGCCTTCATTGATGGCCAACGTACCGATTTGGCTGCTGCTATCAGAAAGTCTAAGCAATAAATCAACAAGCATATTATTCCCAAAAACGAAATACAAAATTCTCATGAAGTACTTTACCAAAGAAGTAAAATTGGCCCTCACGGTTTGTGTTGCCATTGTTTTGCTCTTCATTCTCATCAACTTCCTGAAAGGCATCAACATCTTCACATCGAGTAATACCTATTATGTCCGATTCAAGCATATAGCAGGACTTGTGGTATCTAACCCCGTCTATGCCAACGGTTATGCGGTCGGCATTGTACGTGACATTGACTACGACTACAGTAGAACAGACAACGTCGTTGTTACCATTGAACTCGACAACGAAATGAAAGTTCCTGCCGGAACTTGCGCCGAACTTGAGTCGGAACTGATGGGCGGCGTGAAAATGAATCTCATATTAGGGGGCAATCCCCTGCATCATCTCACTGTTGGTGACACTATTAACGGAGACTTGCACGTGGGCGCTATGAACAGGCTGGAATCTATGATACCTGCTGTGGAGCAGATACTACCGAGACTTGACAGTATTCTGGCCAATCTTAACCGTCTGACTGCCGATCCGGCATTGCAGCAAACTTTGCGCAACACCGCAGAACTGACTGCAAATCTTCAGGAAACATCGGTGGCTTTCAACAGTATGATGAAAGCCGACATACCGCAGCTTCTGAGAAAAGCCAACAGTATCGGACAGAATATGGAAACTCTTTCCGGTAATCTGGCCCGTATAGACGTTGATGGCACTATACAGAAAGTCGGTACAACGCTTGACGGCGTACAACAACTTACGAATAATCTCAGTTCCACAACAAGCCTTTTAAACACGAAACTTAATAGTCGTGACAATACATTAGGCTTGTTCCTAAACGACCGCGGCGTTTATGATAATATGAACAGTACGATGAAACATGCCGATTCACTTATGATTGATCTCAAGTCACATCCTAAGCGCTATGTGCATTTCTCCATTTTCGGACGTAAGGACAAATAAATTGAAAATATTTCGATAACCTATTCAAACAATACTATTATGAGTTTTATTATTATTATTTTATGCGTCTTAGCTTGGCTTGGCGAGGCATTAAATGATGGTGGAAATGTAAAATAGTACACATTTTAATCCTAATGTATAAGAAATGACAAGCGGGGCAATAATTGCTCCGCTTGTCATTTCATAATAAGAACGAAGAAGTTCGCATTTTTTATAATAGTAGTATCCCAAGAATAAAGAATATTATCTCCAGTATCAGAAATGAATATAAAAGACAGGGGATGTTCAGACAGATGGATGTCCTATATGCAATATGCCTGTTCAAAGAAACTTGTATGAGTTAATGGTAGCTTTCTGCAATTAATGGAGGTAATGAGATGTGTTGATAAGGTGAATTCGGGTCAAGCCGAAATGCCGGTGCATGAATTTTTGGAAAAGTGTTAAATTTGC
>ERZ778513.1867-NODE-1867-length-11386-cov-5.161416_pt1 | contig 11386 bp, 9 predicted proteins | sample MGYA00510345_ERZ778513 | MGnify/ENA primary metagenome ERZ778513 (study PRJEB29527, sample SAMN07138966) | mouse gut metagenome | material: feces | host: mouse | place: China:Nanjing | collected 2016-01-25 ... | reverse complement strand
TCCGCCCCTCGGCATCGAGGAACGCGGTGGAATTGGCCGCGACGACCTCGGCGAATTCGGGGTCGGACAAGGCATCGTAACGCACCAACCCGCAAACATGCATGCGGTTCTGCGTGAGGGTCCCGGTCTTGTCGGTACAGATGACCGTCACGGCGCCCATGGTCTCGCACGCGTGCATCTTACGGACCAAATTATTGGTTTTCAGCATGCGGCGCATGGACATGGCCAACGAAAGCGTAATGCTCATGGGCAGCCCCTCGGGCACGGCCATGACGATGATGGCGACCGAAATCATGAAGAGGTGGAGCACCTGCTGCGAAACGGCGAGCCAGTTCTGCTGCAATAGCCCGCCGAAGAAAAAGGCCTTGAAGAGCATGATGCAGAAGATGGCGACGGCGAGCGAAATGCCGACGCGCCCGATGAGCCGCGAAAGCCGTGCAAGCTGGCGGTTGAGCGGCGTGGGCTCGTCGCAGAGAACCGCGGCCTGCTCGGTGACGCGCCCGGCTTCGGTAGCGTCGCCCACGGCCGTGACGACGAACCGCCCGTATCCGTCGGCGACGGTAGTGCCGCGCAAAACACGGTCGGAGGGATAAGTGGCTTCGGGGTCGAAATGGGCGGGGTCGGCGGTTTTGTCGGTTTCGGGCTCCCCGGTGAGGGAGGATTCATTGACTTTGAGCGAAACAGCCTCGATGAGCTGCCCGTCGGCGGGTACGGTCTCGCCGCTCTCGATAACGACGACATCGCCGACGACGACATCGCGCCGGGGAACGCGCTGCATGGCTCCGTCGCGCAGGACGGTGACGGGAACGTCGTCGCTGACCCTGTTGAGCCTGCGGAACCGCCGCTGGGCGTCCCACTCGAAAAGAAACCCGACGCAAGTGGCGAGGACGATGGCGCAAACGATGCCGACGGATTCGGTGAAATCATGGCGGACAGCCCCGACGACGAACGAAAGCACGGCAGCAGCAAGCAGCACTTTGATAACGGGGTCGCGGAACTTGTCGAGCAGCAGCACCCACGGCGACTGCTCGCGCGGCGGTGTGATGACGTTGACGCCGTGGAGCCGCCGGCTTTCGGCGACCTCGGAAGCGGACAGACCGACGGAACGGGAAGGAATCATAACGAACTTTTTTTCTCCAGCGGGAACTGCCGCGACGACGCATCGAGCCGCACGGCGATAAAAAGCAGGATGGTGAAAGCGATGAGCGACGACCCGCCGTAACTCATGAAAGGCAAAGGAATACCCATCACGGGCATCATGCCGATGGTCATGCCGACGTTGACCAAGACGTGGAACAAGAGAATGGACGCCACGCAATAGCAATAGATACGCCCGAAAGGCTCCTGCTGGTACTCGCCCATACGCATGAGGCGGAGAATCAACAGACACAGCAGCACGAGGACCGCCGCGGCGCCGACGAAACCCCACTCCTCGCCGACGGTGCAGAAGATGAAGTCGGTATGCCGTTCGGGAACGAAACCGTACTTGATCTGCGTACCCCGCAGGAAACCCTTGCCGAGCCAGCCGCCCGACCCGATGGCGATTTTGGACTGGTTGACGTTGTAGTCGATGCCGCGCGGGTCGCTGATGATGCCCAGGAAACTGAGGATGCGGTCGCGCTGGTGCTGCCGGAGCACGGAATCGAAGATGTAATCGGTGGTGGGGAGAAAAATCATGGCGCCGACGAACAGCCCGACGGGCAAAAAGACGCTGCGAATATTGGCCCGGTAAGCGTAAACGGCGATGCCGATAAACGACAAAAGCGTGACGGTGAGCAGCGCGGCGTAGAACGAAACGGCGCCGGGAGCGATGAAGTGGGCGGTCCAGAAAAAGAGCAGACTGCCGAGCGCGAGCGCCGCCAGATAGACCATGCGCGACTGCCACTCGCCGCTCATCATGGCCTCGGAGAGGGTGCAGATGACAATCAGCGCCACCAACAAAACGGCAGGCGAGAGGAGGAACGACGAAATGAACAGCCCGGCGACCAGCAAAATGGGAATGCAAAGCCACTTGTTGAGCCCCTCGCGGTAGAGGACGAAGAGAAACGAACAGAGGACGATACCGGACCCGGTGTCGTTCTGCAAGACGATGATGAAAAGCGGCGCGCAGATGACCGCCGCGACCTTGAACAAATCGCCGGACCGCGAAATGGAGAACGAATAGGAACTCATGACGCGGGCGAGCGCCAGGGCGGTGGCTATCTTGACGAATTCGGCGGGCTGGACACGGAACGACCCGAACTCAAACCACGCCTTGGCACCGTTGACCTCCTTACCGAACAGAAGCGCAGCGAGGAGGAGGGCCAGCCCGGCGAAATAAGCGGGATAGGCGAGCATGTGGATGAACCGCTTGTCCAGGAGCAGGACGACCAGCGCGGCAACCCACGCGATGCCGATCCAGACGAGCTGCTTCATGTAGAAATGCGAGAGGGCGAAAGGAGCGAGCGAATCCTCCTTGTAAGTGGCCGCGAGAATCGACAGGGCCCCGGCGGCGACGATGGCCAGGTAGAGGAGGACCGTCCAGACGTCGACCCACCCGAAGATGTTGCGAAAACGCTCACCGATCATAATAAGGATAATAAATATTCATGTTCTTGATACGCTCGAACAGCTCGGGCCGCCGGATGGTGTCGGTGAGGTAGAACTCCTCCAACAGCGAAGCGATGGGAAGTGCGGCGGAAGCACCGAAACCGCCGTTCTCGACGTAGACGGAGATGGCGATTCTGGGATTGTTGCGCGGAGCGAACGAAAGGAACGTAGAATGGTCCTTGCCGTGGGGGTTCTGGGCCGTACCGGTCTTGCCGCAGACGTCCCAACCCTCCAGATAAGCGTCGGTAGAAGTACCCGCCACGTTGACGCCCCGCCACATGCCCTCGACGATGGGCTCGAAGTGCTTGGGGTCGACCATGGTATAATGACGCTGGTAGAACCGTGCGTCGAGCGAATCGCGCCCCTCGATTTGCTTGACGATGTGGGGGATGTAATAATAGCCGCGGTTGGCGACAATGGCGGCGAGGTTGGCGAGCTGCAAGGGCGTACAGCCCAGCTCGCCCTGCCCGATGGAGAGGGAAAGCAGCGTGAGCGAATTCCAGGAACGACGATAACGACGGTCGTAGAACTCGCGGTTGGGAACGTAGCCGTGGCCCTCGTCGAGGAAGTCGGACCCGAGCTTGCGCCCGAAACCGAAACTGTGGACGTACTCTTTCCAGACGTCGAAACCCTCCTTGGGCCCGTCGTAACGGGGGTTGTCGAGGATGTCGCGGAAGACGTAGCAAAAATAGGCGTTGCACGAAGTGGCGACGGCGAACCGCAGGTCGAGGGGCGAAGAATGGGCGTGGCAGGCCATCCGCTGCCGGCCGGCCTGATACCCCATGTTGCAGGCGTGGAGGTCGGACGGCCGCAGGACTCCCTCCTGCAACCCGATGAGCCCCTGCACGATTTTGAAAGTGGACCCGGGAGGATACTTGGCCTTGACGGCGCGGTTGAACAACGGCCGCCGCTTGTTGCGCAACATACGCATGTAATTGTTGCCGCGCCCGCGCCCGACGAGTTCGTCGGGGTCGTAAGTAGGCGACGAAACCATCATGAGGATTTCTCCGGTCGAGGGCTCGATGGCGACAGCGGCCCCGACCTTGCCGTGCATCAGCTCCTCGCCGAGCAGCTGGAGCCGGGTGTCGATGGTGCTGACGAGGTTGCGCCCGGGTTTGGGCAGCGAATCGTAACGCCCGTCGAGGTAAGAACCCTTGACCTCGCCGTGGGTGTCGACCTCCTGGATCTTGACCCCCTTTTCACCGCGCATGACGGTCTCGTAAGCGGATTCGACGCCTGTGAGCCCGACATAATCGCCGGCCTGGTAATAAGGGTGGCGCTTGAGATACTCGGAAGTGACCTCGGAGACGAACCCCAACAAATTGCCGCCGACCTTGCGGGGATAACGCCGGACGGTGCGGTAGACCATATAGAACCCGCGGAAATTGCACTCGTCGAAACGCAGCTTGTCCTCCTTGGAAATGTAGCTGGAGACGAGCCTCGGCGCACGGGGCCGCATCCGGGCGTTGGCGATTTCGCGGTTGAGCTTGGCGACGGAGAGACCGAGAATCCGGCACATGCGGGCGGTATCGAACCCGCGCTTGTCGAGCTCGCGGTAGATGACCATCAAATCGTAGCATTCGCGCGACTGAACCAGGAACTCGCCGTTGCGGTCGAGCACCTCGCCGCGCGAGGGATACTGGACGACGTGGCGCAGGACATTGGCCTTGGCCAGCTCCTCGTAACGCGAATCGAAGAGCTGCAGCCACGCGAGCCGCCCGACCAGGAGGACGAAGACGAAAATCACTACCCCCTGCAACAAACGCATGCGGGCGAAACCGTCGACGGGCCCATTCATAACCGCGCGACGAATTTGGCGGTGAAGATACGGCCGAGCAGCCAGACGGCGGCGACGGTGACCGACCCGGAAGCGACGATACGCAGCACGGTACGGACAATATGGCTCCACGAAAGCGCCTCCAAAGAGAAGAAGACGGCGTGGTGGACGGCGACGAGGACGATAAGGTAGTTGAGGAATACATGATGTCCCAACCGCTCGGGCGACGGGACGCCGCCGTCGCGCAAGTCGTCGCGGCTATAAAACGAAGCAAGGATATAAGGCCGCAAAAACGCCATCAGCAAGGTAGCCATCGTGTTGATACCTGCGGCCCCCATGAGGAAATCCATAGTGACGCCCATGGCCAACCCGGCGAGCAGGACGGTGACGGGCGCCGTATCGACGGGCAGAAGGACGATGAACGCGACGTAGATAAGCGGATTGAGGTAGATGCTGACCGAGAGGTTGTCGAAGAGGAAGACCTGCAACAACACGGTGACCAGAAAGAGCGACGAATAAGTGACTATGCGATACATGGCGGAATATGGCTACTGATGGCGGAAACGCTCGTCGTTCTCCTGCCGGGCCTGCAAGTCGAGGACCTCGCAGGCGTCGCGGTTCTCGACGAGGATGATGTCGGTGAGCCGGGCGAAATCGGTGGCGAGCTTCAGACGGACGGTATAGGCGGTCCTGTTCTCGTTCATGGAAGCGCTCTCGACCCACCCGATGAGGACGTTCTCGGGAAAGAACTGCGAAAACCCGGTCGTGATGACCCTCTGCCCGATTTTGGGCTCGGCATACTTGGACAGCTCGCCGAGCAAGACGGAATGGGGGTCGACGCCGTCCCAATACACGGACCCGAAATAATCGGTGCCCTCCAACTTGCCGCTGGCTCGGAACGAGGTGTTAAGCAAGGGGATGGCGACGGAATAGCGGTCGGTACAATCGACAATATATCCCAACATGGAGCCGCCGGGAGCGAGCAACGCCATATCGGGAGTGACGCCGTCGCGCAAACCCCGGTTGATGGTGACGAAATTCTGCGCCCGGTTGATGGTATTGGAGACGACGGTAGCGGTCATGACGCGGAACTTGGACCCGCCCAAATCGAGCATGTAACGCTTGAGCCTGTCGATATTGGCGGCCTCGTCGTACTGGGCAAGCCGTTCCTCAAGGAGGGCGACACGGTCGAGGAGGATGCGGTTCTCGGCTTCGAGCCGGAAGTAGCGCCGCACCCCGGCGGAAAACTCGTGGACCGACCCGGCGGCGGCGTTGGAACGCGCGAGCAGGCGGGCCTGCGTGAAGTAGGTGGACCGTGCGTAATACCCGATGGCGAGGGCCTCCAACACGACGAACAACACCACGAGGTAGATACTACGGATGAACTCGATGAGCTTGTGCACGACTTTTACTAATTCAAGATTGCGGACCGTCGGCCCGCAATCCAAAAAACGCTATGTATGACCGGCTTGGAACCGGCAGCTACTTCATGAGGAACGAAAAACGGTTGATATTCTTCAAGGCGATGCCGGTACCGCGCGCGATGGCCCGCAGCGGGTCCTCGGCGAGGTGGAACGGAATGCCGGTCTTCTCGGTAAGGCGTCTGTCGAGCCCCTTGATGAGGGCACCGCCGCCAGCAAGGTAGATACCGTTCTTGACGATGTCGGCGTACAACTCGGGCGGCATGGACTCGAGAACCTTCATCAGCGCGGCGTCGATTTTGGTGAGCGACTTCTCCAAAGCGTAAGCGATTTCGCTGTAAGAAAGGGAGACGGTCTGCGGCAGGGCGGTGAGCATGTTGGGACCCGTGACGACGAAATCTTCGGGCTCGTTGTCGAGGTCGGAGACGGCGGCGCCGACGGAACACTTGATGGCCTCGGCCGTACGCTCGCCGATGCGGATGTTATGCTGCTGGCGGACGTAACTCTGAATGTCGTTGGTGAAGACGTCGCCGGCGACATTGACCGACTCGGAGCAAACGATGCCGCCGAGGGAGATGCAGGCGATTTCGGAAGTACCGCCGCCGATGTCGATGACCATGTTGCCCTCGGGAGCCTCGACGTCGAGCCCGGCACCCAGGGCGGCGGCCATGGGCTCGTAAATCATATAGACCTCGCGTCCTCCGGCGTGCTCGGCGGAATCGCGGACGGCGCGAATCTCGACGTTGGTAGACCCGGACGGGATGCAGATGACCATGCGCAGCGACGGCGCGAAGAGACTGCCCGAAGTCTTGACCTTCTTGAGCATTCCGCGCAGCATGAGCTCGGTAGCGTTGAAGTCGGCGATGACGCCGTCCTTCAAGGGGCGGATGGTCTTGATATTGGGGTTGGTCTTCTCGTGCATGTTGCGCGCCTGGCTGCCGATGGCGACCAACTTGCCGGTATGGACGTCGAGCGCGACGATGGACGGTTCGTCGACAACGACCTTGCCGTTATAGAGGATGAGCGTATTGGCCGTACCGAGGTCGATGGCCAACTCCTGTGTCAAAGAAAATAATCCCATACTGAATGCGAAGAATTTAACAACGGCGCGGACCCGGCGAAAACCCCAAGGGAGAACGGCGGGAAGCTACCCGGACAAAGGTAGGAAAAAGCTGTGAAATAATTTGTATATTTTTTGAGATTTTTTTATTTACTTTGTGTGGCCAAACAACGACTGCATGGAATACAAAATAGGAAAAGAAGCCCGCTGCGCCGTAATCGGCTACGGGAGCTGGGCGACGGCGATCGTAGGGTTGCTGGCGGCTAACGAAACGCGCGTAGGCTGGTACGTACGCAACCCCGAAGTGCTGGAAGCCCTGCGCACCGAAGGCCGTAACCCGCGCTATCTGAGCGACGCGGAATTCGACCGGGAACGCATAGCCCCCACGGACGACCTGAACGAAGCGGTCCGCGAAGCGGACATCGTGGTGCTGGCGGCCCCGTCGGCCTATCTGAAAGAGTTCCTGGCACCGCTGACCGAACCGCTGACGGACAAATTCATCGTGTCGGCCATCAAGGGAATCATACCGGGCGACTACACGACGGTGGTAGAATATATCCACGACCACTACGGAGTGCCGTACAAGCAGCTGGGCCTGCTGACGGGCCCGTCGCATGCGGAAGAAGTGTCACGCGGAAAACTCACCTACCTGACGGCGGTATGCACCGACCTGGAAAACGCACGGGAGATAGGCAAGAAATTCGCAGCCCCGCACATCCAGCTGAGCTACGCCACGGACCTCTACGGCATCGAATACGCGGCGATACTGAAAAACATCTATGCGCTGGCGGTAGGCATAGCCGTGGGGCTGGGCTACGGCGACAACTTCCTGGCGGTGCTGATAGCCAACAGCGCGGGCGAAATGAAACGCTTCTTAGACGAAAGCTACCCGGACGCCCGCGACACGCTGGTATCGGCCTATGTAGGCGACCTGCTGGTGACGTGCTACTCGGTACACAGCCGCAACCGCCGTCTGGGCCTGCTCATCGGCCACGGCTGCACGGTGAAAAGCGCGCTGAACGAAATGACGATGGTGGCGGAAGGCTACTTCGCGGCCGACTGCATCCGCCACATCAACACCCGCCACCGCATCGAAATGCCGATAGCGGAGACGGTCTACAAAATCCTCTACGAAAAAGCCCCGGCGCGCCGGAGCATGAAAGAACTGACGACAAAACTAATCTGATACGACATGAAAACACTCGAACTGGACATCCGCAAAAGCGGCATAACGCCGACCGACGAGATGAAGAAGGCGGCCGAAGCGGCCAATGCCCTGCTGCACTCGGGCAAGGGAGCGGGCAACGACTTTCTGGGCTGGGTACACCTGCCGTCGTCGATAACGGACGCCGACTTGGCGGCCATCGAAAAAACGGCGGCCAACCTGCGTGCGAAAGCCGACTTGATAATCTGCATCGGCATCGGCGGCTCGTACTTGGGAGCCAAGGCGGTGCTGGAAGCGATGAGCGACCCGTTCAAGCAACTGCGCAGGGAGCAGAAAGACCCAACGGTGGTATTTGCGGGGCAGAACATCTCGGAAGACTACATCCACGCCCTGCTGGAGGCCTCGAAAGAGCACTCGGTAGCGGCAATCGTCATCTCGAAATCGGGCACGACGACCGAACCGGCCATTGCGTTCCGGCTGATAAAGGCGGAAATCGAAAAACGCTACGGCAAGAAAGAAGCGGCGGAACGAATCGTAGCGGTGACCGACGCGGCGCGCGGCGCGCTGAAGACGCTGGCGACGAACGAAGGCTACCCGACGTTCGTGATTCCGGACGACGTGGGCGGCCGCTTCTCGGTACTGACCCCGGTAGGTCTGCTGCCGCTGGCTGCGGCGGGCGTAGACATCCGTGCACTGGTGCGCGGAGCGCAGGAAATGGAAAAGGCGACGGACGAAAAGATACCGTATGCCGAAAACCCTGCGGCGATCTATGCGACGGTACGCAACGCTCTCTACCGGAACGGCAAGAAAACGGAAATCCTGGGCTCCTACGAACCGCAGCTGCAATACGTCAACGAATGGTGGAAACAACTCTACGGCGAGAGCGAGGGCAAGGAAGGCAAAGGCATCTTCCCGGCGAGCGTGACGCTGACGGCCGACCTGCACTCGATGGGCCAATACATCCAGGAGGGCGAGCGAACGCTGTTCGAGACGATTATTTCGGTGAAAACGCCTGCGCACGAAGTGAAAGTGGAAACGGACGCAGAAAACCTGGACGGTCTGAACTACCTGGCGGGCAAACGAATCTCGGAAGTGAACCGGATGGCGGAAATCGGCGTACAGCTGGCCCATGTGGACGGAGGAGTGCCCAACATCCGCATCGAAATCCCGCGCATCGACGCGCAGACGATAGGCGGCCTGCTCTACTTCTTCGAGAAAGCCTGCGGCATCAGCGGCTATCTGCTGGGAGTGAACCCGTTCGACCAGCCGGGCGTGGAAGCGTACAAGAAAAACATGTTTGCACTGCTGGAAAAACCGGGCTACGAAGAAGCATCGAAAGCCATCAAGGCAAGACTATAAAACATCGCATTGCGAATCGAAAGCGGACCTCGGTGAGAGGTCCGCTTTTTTGTAGGCAGGAGCGCGGACACTTCTTGCGACCTCCTCCTTGCGGCATAGCATGTTGCCAAGCATCGGTTCATCTGCGGCTCCTCAGAATGACAGAGAGGAACTCCTCGGAATGGCCAATCACCTTTAGCCTTTCACTTTTCACCTTATAAATAAAGTGGCACAAAAAATGCAGCCGGAAACAATCCCTTAGACAAGCAAACCGAACCATGAAACTGCGTCCGCTATTCATCTTGATTCTGTTCGTCGTATCGACGGCCATCCTGGGCTGGATATACTACAAGGCCACCCACCCGCGGCAGGAAAAACCCACCGAAACCTGGCACGAAATCATAGCCGACCTGGACGCCTGCTGCCGCCGCAAACACGTGAAGTCGATGCAGTACGACCACTTCGCGACGATAGCCGAACAGGAAAGCCGCCAGCAAATCGCGCGGCTGTTCCGGGCGATGGCCCTTTCGGAACGGCTCCAGGAACACAACTGCGCAGATGCAATCCAACAATTGGGCGGCGAATACCTGCCGCCGGAGAAAATCGTGGTATTCCGCGGCGACACGGACGGCAATCTCGAACGGAGCATCGCCTATGAACTGCGCACGACGGAAGAATGCAAATGCGGCGAAATCGACCGGGCCATAGCCTGCGACAACCGCTTCGCGGCGCGCCTGCTGACATGGTCCTCGTCGGTAGACATGCGGAACGCGGCGTTCATGCACCTGTGCCGGATACCGGAAGAAACGGCGGCCAACTGGGAATATCTGGTCTGCCCGCGCTGCGGAAACCTCTTCATATCGGTCTACTGCGAACCCTACTGCCCGTTCTGTCTGACGTCGGGCCGCCAGTTCGTCCGCTTCGAGTAAAAAGAAAGCCCGGTCCATTCTATGAACGACCGGGCTTTTCATATATGGTGCGGCGGCTACTCCTCGTCGGCCTCTTTCATGGCGTGGTAGACGTTGGTAACGTCGTCGTCCTCCTCAAGCCGCTCGACGAGCTTCTCGACAGCTTCGCGTCCCTCGGCATCCAGCTCCTTGGTATCGGTAGGCAGGTAAGCCGATTCACCCGAAACAATCTCGAAACCCTTGTCGTCGAGCCACTTCTGAATGGCGCCGAACGACTCGTAGGGAGCGTAGACCGTGATTCCGTCCTCCTCGGGGTAGAACTCGTCGACGCCGAGGTCGATCATTTCGAGTTCCAATTCTTCGGGGTCGGTTCCGGCAGGAACGCTGAATTTGAAGATGCACTTGTGGTCGAACATGAACGCAACGGAACCGCTGTTGCCCAACGTTCCGCCGCACTTGTTGAAGTGCATCCGCACATTGGCGACGGTCCGGTTGGTGTTGTCGGTAGCGGTCTCGACGAGGAACGCAACACCGTGGGGACCGTAACCTTCGTAAACGACCTCCTTGTAATCGGCGGCATCCTTCTCGGTAGCCCGCTTGATAGCCCGCTCGACATTCTCCTTGGGCATGTTCTCGGCCTTGGCATTCTGCATGAGAATACGCAGACGCGTATTGCCGGAGGGGTCGGAACCGCCCGCCTTGACGGCGATTTCGATCTCCTTGCCCAACTTGGTGAACGTACGGGCCATGTGCCCCCAACGCTTCATTTTGCGCGCCTTACGGTACTCGAAAGCTCTTCCCATAATATATTCAGATTTACGATTTCTCGGACTTGGTGGCGCAAAGTTATAAAAACGCGGCCAAAAACGGAAAAATAGAAGCCGAAAAATCAGCGGAGCCAGCAACGGACAAGCTCTGCCCGGCTGAACCGTCGGCGGCAAAGCGCTGCGGGGCTTCGCAAGCAAGACAGCCGGAAGAAGACCATGCGGCACAAAAAAAACAATCTGCTGTAAACCAGCAGATTGAAAAGGTACCCGGAGCCGCATTTGAAATTATAAATTCTATTCGATTATTCTAAAATCGCAAAACGGCGCAAAATAATGTATTTTCGCTATTATACAACGATTT
>ERZ778513.1857-NODE-1857-length-11431-cov-3.625176_pt1 | contig 11431 bp, 10 predicted proteins | sample MGYA00510345_ERZ778513 | MGnify/ENA primary metagenome ERZ778513 (study PRJEB29527, sample SAMN07138966) | mouse gut metagenome | material: feces | host: mouse | place: China:Nanjing | collected 2016-01-25 ... | reverse complement strand
AACAATGGAGGAATGCACCTCTTTCTCCACATCTTCGCCAGCATCTGCTGTAACCTGAATTTTTCATCTTAGCCGTTCTCATGGTTGTTTTGTACACTCTTTCCAAATCCGCCGTGTTTCTCCCTGTAGTCAACGATCGCCTGCGCCCTGCTCTCCCCGATCCCGGACACGGTTGTCAGTTCCGTGACAGAGGCAGTGTTGATATTGACCAGACCGGAATCCTGTGAAACCGTCCCCTGCGCGGCATCTCCTGACAGACCGGGCTGCGGATAGGTTCCTGCCTCCTGAAGCGCCAGGGCTTTCTCCTGCGTCAGGATCACGACCTGCTCCCCATCCGTGATCTGTCTTGCCATGTTAAGGCAGTTCTCGTCAGCCTCAGCCGTCAATCCGCCAGCCAGCTCCACCGCCTCATACAGCCGGCTTCCCTGCCGCAGACAATACACGCCCGGCAGCTCGACCGCCCCGCACACATAGATGTATGCCTGCGGCGGCTCGTCAGTTTCCGCCCCCGGAATTCCGGCATCCGAAAATGACACCTCCGTCACATCGCTGTCCGCTGACTCTGTATCGGCAGATCCCTGCACTGCGGGCGCCTCATTGTCCAGCACCATCGTGATCTCATCCCGCGACGACGCGCATCCGCAGAGCAGCACCGGCTCAAACAGCACAAATAAGAATGTACATATGGCACATACAGACTTTTTACGGTTAAATCTATTCGTTTTTTTCATGGATATCACATACTCCTTCTCAGAGCCCCTCTATGCATACCCACTCATTATTTTATGCTAAAATAGAAGTTATTACAAGTGTGAATTTTGACATTTCAGCCCAATTTTGCCCGAATCTGCCGGTACGCCCGATCCGCGATATCCCGGTTCTGTGCAAACAGGCGGATCGCCGCCCGGAGCGCCACATCCGTTGCGCTCACCGTCCCCGCCGCATCCGCGCTCCTGATCGTGCGCACATACTCCGCCTTTCCTGTCTGACCCTGCACCTCGTCCTCCGTCAATACCGCCCTGACCGCATCGGCTGCAAGACCGTTTAGCTTCCTGAAATAGTCTATGACCGCCGCATAATCATCGATCTGGTCCAGAAAACAGCGCCCGTACTCCGCAAGCTCCAGATTCGCCGTCGACACCGCCTGCAGGCAGAGCTTGCACTCGCCGTTGAGATCCGACGCCTCCATCAGAATATCCGGCCTCTGTTTCAGGACAGCTTCAAAATACGCCTTCGCCCCCGCCGCATCCCTTCTGCGAAAGAATGCCGCCGCCTGTTCTGTGACTTCCCTTGTCTCGCTCTTCTCACCGATCACCGCAACCCTGCACTCAAATGCCCGAAGACGGTTTGCCGTCACCCACACATAAAGCAGGAATTCCGAGATAAAACCAAATACCCTCCTGTGATAGTCGTCCTCAAAGGTGAGGTCGATGCGCTTCTGCAGCTCGGAAAATATCGTAAAGAGCCATTTGCAGTATTCGTCATACAGTTCTTTCTTCGCCACCATGATATTGCCAAAATACGTCCGGTTCTGATGCACCAGCGTGACAAACGTGTCATGGTATTCTGGGTAGAGCTCCCCGATGATGCGCCCCGTCTCATCGAGCGTGCCGACCTTGTGGTGCGCGCCAAACCCTTCCCTGTAAGTGCCCGGTAATTCAAGCAGTTTTGTCGTGACGATATCGTACTCCGCCAGGATCTGCTCGTACTCCGCCTCCGAGAAGACATACCCCGCCTCGCTGGTGAGAAACCGGCGGTAATGGCAGATCCCCACACAGTCTGCGTCCCGGTAATTCTTCCACACCCAGTAGACGCCGGAGAGCTCCGCGTAATAGCAGTTCAGCTCCGAGATGTTGTCACCGGTATCGTCTCCAAGGTAGCCAAAATCCTCCTTCGCATTCCTGTGTCCGACGTGGAGCGGTATATACATCGGGTCGCCGGGAACCTCAAATCGTTTGTGTGTCATCGCAAAGATCCTAACGGACATAAGCGCTCTCCTTCCTGAATCATATATACTGCGCGTCTATTTTGACCTGCAGCGTCATATTCTATTATATAGTCTTGCGGGATTTAGTTCAAGAGGAGACACCATGGATTTATTGAGCAGATTCAGTTCCACCATTTCCAACAAAAGCAAAGACGTCGCAAAGAAAGCAAAAGAGCTTGCCGAGATCTCAAACCTGAACAGTCAGATCGACTTGCAGGAGGAGATCATCGACAAGCTCTGTCTGGAGATCGGAAAAACAGTCTACGAAAAACGCGATCTGTTCCCGGACAGCGCACTGGCGGAAAAATACACCGCGGTCACAAATGCCTATGCCGAGATCGCGCGGCTCCACTCCGCGATCATCACGGCGAAGGGCGCAAAGCAGTGCCCTGGCTGCGGCATCGAGGTCGCCCTGGGCAACGCCTTCTGCCCTAGCTGCGGGACAGCCGTGCCGGCGCCAGAGCCCTATGTGGAAAATATCGTGATCCCACCCGACAGTGTCATCTATTATCCCAACGTGGATCCTAAGACGTCAGACCGCAGTTGAATTCATTTTCTTCCGGTTCCTGGCATCTCCCACGCCATGTGGTCTGTGTGCAGCAGCATATGCGCCCTGTGGGACAGGGGCTTTTCCATGAACTCATCATAGAGCCGCTGCACATCCTTGTTCTCGTGCGAGAAGCGGACAGATGCCGTCTCATCCAGCGCCCTCAGGCTCCTGTCCCGCTCCGCGGCAAGCTCGCAGCCGTCCCGGATCGGCTGTCCGCCGCCGCCCACACAACCGCCCGGACATGCCATGACCTCAACAAAATCATAGCGGACCTCCCCGCGCTCCAGCGCGTCAAGCAGTTTTCTCGTGTTGCCAAGACCATTCACGACAGCGGTCCTGACTGTGAGATCCCTGATATGGTATTCCGCTTCCTTCCATCCAGGCTGTTCCCTTGTACTCCTGACTCCGCAGAAAGCGTCCGCATCCGGATTCTCCCCGGTGATCAGATAATACGCCGACCGCAGCGCCGCCTCCATGACACCGCCCGTCGCGCCAAAGATCACGCCGGCGCCCGTGCCGTCTGCCATGGGATCGTCACACGGGATATCCTTAAGTGTGCCGGGGTCAATGTGCGCCATGCGGATCATGCGCGTCAGCTCCCTCGTCGTGAGCACCACGTCCACATCATGCCCTGCGTACTCCTCATAAAAGAGCTCCATATTGCGCTCGCCCTTTTTCGCCACGCACGGCATGACGGACACTGTCACCATATCCTCAGGAACGACGCCGATCTTTTTGGCAAAATAAGTCTTCATCACCGCGCCGAACATCTGCTGGGGCGATTTTGCCGTAGAAAGCCGCGACACCAGATGCGGATACTGTGATTTCACAAAACGCACCCACCCCGGACAGCATGATGTGAACATCGGCATCTGCCGCGTGTCGCCCTTCTGGAAACGCTCCACAAACTCACTGCCCTCCTCCATGATCGTGAGATCGGCGGAAAATACAGTGTCAAACACATAGTCAAACCCGATCTTCTTCAGCGCATCGGCAATCTTCCCCATCGTGGCTTCCTCGCGGGAAAGTCCAAACGCTTCTCCCCACGCGGCGCGGACTGCGGGCGCCACCTGCACGACAGTGACCTTCTTCCTGTTCTCGATCGCCCACCACGCCTTCTCCGTGTCATCGCGCTCCCTGAGCGCGCCTACCGGGCAGTGTGTGATGCACTGTCCGCACAGGGCGCAGTCAGACTCCTCGATCTTCCTGTTTCCGGACACGTACACACCGGTGCGCGATCCCGTCCCTTCCACGTCCCACACGCTGACGCCCTGCACTTTGTCACAGACGGAAATACAGCGCATGCACTTGATACATTTGTCATTGTCACGGATCAGCGGGAAATCCTTGTTCCACAGGAGCGGCATCAGCTCTTTCCTGTATGGCACCTCGAGAATGTTCAGATCCCTGGTGATCGTCTGAAGGGAGCAGTTTCTGTTCCTGGCGCAGGTCACACAGTTGCTGTTGTGCTGTGAGAGGATCATCTCAACGGTCTTCTTGCGGTTCCTGCGGACTTTGGGACTGTTGGTATAGATGATCATGCCATCCTCCACCTCGTTGTTGCAGGAGGTGACAAGCTTCTCCCTGCCCTCGATCTCCACGACACACACACGGCAGGCGCCGATCTCATTGATATCTTTTAAGAAGCACAGCCTGGGGATCGGAATGCCTGCGTTTTCTGCCGCCTCCATGATCGTGCTCCCCTCTGGTACTTCGACTGCCTTCTGGTCGATCATAAGCTTTACCATACTGTATTTCGCCCTCCTTTGAATATTCCATATCCGAAATGGTCGCAGCGCAGACACCTTGAAGCCTCCTGCTTGCACTCCGCCTCCGACATCGGAAGTTCCACACCGTCAAAATCACACACCCTCTGACACGCCTCGCGCTCTGTCATGTTGACGCGCCCGCAGGGATTCCGGTCGGACAGATCGGGCGACGGCACATCGACGCCGCTCTGTATCACATGATGAAATCCCAGGTACTCGTCTATATTGGCCGCGATCACCTTCGCCGCGCCGATCGCCCTGATCACCGTCGCCGGCCCCGTCGCGCAGTCGCCGCCCGCAAACACGCCGGGAAGCAGGTCAAATCCGCCGTGCCGCCCAGTCTGTATCACACCCCTGCTGACCGGAACGCCCGCGTCCGCGAAATGCTGCGACTCGATATCCTGCCCGATCGCCACGATCACTGTCGTGCATGGGATCAGCAGATCCGTCTCCCCGGTGTCCTTCACACTCGCACGTCCGTTTTTAATGCTGCTGATCATCTGCGGCCGCACCCACAGCCCCCGCGCGCTGTAGTCATTGTCCGTCTCGATCCGGACAGGCGCTCTGAGTGTCGCCACTTCCACGCCCTCCGCGACAGCCCCATCGATCTCATCGCGCAGCGCCGTCATATCGGCAACACGCCGGCGGTAGACGATCGTCACTTTCTTAGCGCCGAGACGCACCGCCGTGCGCACCGCGTCCATCGACACATTGCCGCCGCCGACGACACAGACCTCCTGTCCCTTGAGGTCGACCGCATTTCCCTTTCCCACGTCGCGCAGAAACTGTACTGCCGAGATCACGCCGTCCGCATCCTCGCCCTCGACGCCGAGCTTTTTGTCCGTGCTGGCGCCGATCGTGATGAGCACGGCGTCATACTGCTCGCGCAGCTCATTGATCGTGATGTCAATGCCGATCCTGAGACCGTATCTCACCTGCACGCCTGTCTCCAATATCGCATTGATGTCATCGTCGAGCCGGTCCTTTGGCAGCCTGTAGTTCGGAATGCCATAGCGGAGCATGCCGCCCAGCCTGGGAAGCATCTCGTACACGACAACCTGATGCCCCATCAGCTGCAGATAATACGCAGTGCTCAGCCCCCCTGGCCCACCGCCCACGATCGCCACCCTTTTGCCCGTGGACGGCTGACACGCCGGCGGTTCGACTTTTCCCGCAAGATCCGCCGCCATGCGCTTCAATCCCCTGATGTTGACGGCATCGTCGACCATGTTCCTGCGGCATCTCGCCTCGCAGGGGTGCTCGCAGATAAAACCGCAGGTAGTCGGAAAAGGATTGTCCTTCCGGATCAGCCGGATCGCGTCCTTGTATCTGCCTTCGCGCACGAGCGCTATGTAACCGGGTATGTCCACACCGGCAGGGCACAGCGACACGCACGGAACCGGCTGCTGGTAATTGCAGTTGCAGCGCCCCAGCTCGATGTGCGCCACATACTCATCGTGAAAACCGATCAGTCCCTTGTACACCATATTTGCCGCCTCATAGCCGATGGCACAGTCGGCGGACTCCATGATACTGAGCGCCGTCTCCTTCATCTCGTCCAGGATTCCTAATGCAGCCCGCCCGTCCAGGACATCCGATATCATATTTCCCAGCTGCCGCAGGCCGACACGGCAGGGCACACATTTCCCGCATGTCTGCGCGTGACACAGCTCCAGAAATGCCTTTGACATGTCTATGGGGCAGAGTCCAGACGGGCTCGCCTCGATCCTTCTCTCCAGATCCTTATAAAGCTGCTCCACAACGACCTGCGCTCTATTCGGCACGGAAATCTCAAGTCTGCTCATTGATTACCTCCTCATTTTGTAAAAAATATCCGGTCTCCTACATAAATATAAAAGAAAATAAAAAAAGCATGTAAGAGACTATGTAAGCTCTTACATGCTATTGTACACGGACTTTTTCCGTTTTGCAACCATTGATATTATTTAGACAATCCGCCTCTAAACAATATGATCAGAGATCTCCGCCAGCGCCATCTCCACGTGTGGAAAACAGCGCAGACGGATCTCCACTGCATCCGTTCGGCTGAACTGACGCATAACAGCTCCTAAGCCCTCAAAAATGCCCTGTAGCCGCGCACCGTCTCATACACGTCCGCCTTGCTGACAACCTCGAACGGCGCATGCATGTTCATCACGGACACGCCGCAGTCGATCACGTTCATCCCGTACTCCGCCATGAGGTGCGCTATGGTTCCGCCGCCGCCCGCATCGACTTTTCCAAGCTCTGAGAACTGAAACATCACATCCGCATCGTCCATGATCTTCCTGATCCATGCCACATACTCCGCATTGGCATCACTTGCCCCACGCTTTCCACCCGAACCGGTGTATTTGTTGAATGCAAGTCCCTTTGCCAGAAAGGCGGCGTTATTTTTCTCAAAAGCACTGGCATAGAGCGGATCAAAACCTGCGCTGACATCCGATGAGAGCATCCTGGAGTTTGCCAGCGTGCGGCGCACCAGAAGCTGGGAATCCCTTTCCGCCGCCGCGACAAGCTCTGCCACCGTGTTCTCAAAAAAGCGGGACGCCATCCCGGTGGCACCCACATTCCCGATCTCCTCCTTGTCGGCAAGCAGACAGCAGAGTGTTGCGTCCGTGATCTCATCCGCCATGTCGAGCATCGCAAAGAGTGACGTAAAAGCGCACACCCTGTCATCATGCCCATATCCGAGGATCATGCTCCTGTCAAACCCCAGATCCCTCGCCTTTCCTGCCGGAACGATCTCCAGCTCCGCCGAGAGCAGATCCCCCTCCTCGATCCCGTACATATCCGCGAGGATCCGCATGACATTCGCCTTGAGCGCCTCTTTCTCCTCCTTTTCCAGCTCCTCGCTCTGTTCGAGCGGGCAGTTCCCGATCAGCAGATCCAGATTCTCGCCGGCGACCACCTCCGCCGCTTTCTTCGTCATCTGCTCTCCTGCCAGATGCACCAGCAGATCTGTGATCACAAACACCGGATCCTCCTCCCGCTCACCGATGCAGACTTTGACAACAGTGCCATCCTTCTTTGCGATCACGCCATGGATCGCCATGGGGATCGCAGTCCACTGGTATTTCTTGATACCGCCGTAATAATGTGTGTCAAAGTACGCAAACCCGTCCTTCTCATACAATGGATTGGGCTTGATATCGATCCTCGGTGAATCGATATGCGCACCGAGAATGTTCATCCCCTCAGACAGCGGTTTCCTCCCGATCTGAAAAAATACAGCGCTCTTCCCCATCTGTACTGCATAGAATCTGTCGCCCGGCCTGACAGCCCTGCCTTCCCGCACCGCGCTGTCCAGGTCTTTATAACCTCTTTCCTCCGCCATCTCCACAGCGAGCGTCACACACTCGCGCTCTGTCTTGGCCTGATCGAGACATCTCTTGTATCGCTCGCAGACCCCGTCTGCTTCCTTCCTGTCCTCCTGTGTGTACCTAAGCCATAAATTGTCCTGTTTCATAATATCCTCCTGTTTGATCCTATCCCTTTCCCAGAGTGTGTTGTCTGTATTATAATCCCGACCGCCCTGATCACAGACTGAATTTGTGCGCCTGCTCCATCAGCTCCTCCGCGACTGCCGAAAGATTCTGCGTCATGCCCGTGATATCGGAGATGACACTGTCCTGTGTCTCCACCGCCGCCAGCGCTTCCTCACTCCCCGCCGCATTCTCCTGCGATGCCGCCGAGATCCCCTCGATCATCTGTACGATGATCTCCTTGCTGCCTGTCATGTTGCTGCTGGACTCATAGAGTGTGCTGACACTCGACTGAACGCTCTCAAGACACTGCTCGATCTGAATAAAATTCTCCTTTGTCTCCCCTACGCTGCGCTCCTGTTCCTCAAAGATCTTCTCCATGCTCTCCATATTCTGCGTCGCGTCCGCAGTCTTCTCCAGCAACTTCTGTATGATAGTGCCGATCTCATTTGTCAGACTGTTCGTCTCCTCCGCAAGACCTCTGATCTCTTCCGCAACGACTGCAAAGCCTCTTCCTGCATCTCCTGCTCTCGCCGCCTCGATCGCCGCGTTGAGTGACAGCAGGTTTGTCTGGTCCGCGATATCATTGATCTTCTGGCTCGTCACCTCGATCTTCTGCGCCTGCTCGTTGTTCTGCTGCATCGCTTCCCGCACGATGGCAATACTCTCGCGGCTTCTGGCCGTCTTTTCGATCAGATCCTTTATCGCGGCAAGACCGTTATTCTTCACTTTATCCATCTGATCCGCATTGCTTCTGAGATTCTCGGTATCACTGATGTTGCGCACGATCAGCCCGTCGAGCTTCGAAACCTCGTTGGCGCTGGTCGTCGTGTCGCCAGCCTGCGACATTGCCGCGTTGCTGAGATCGTTCATCGTCGTGCTAATCTCAACAGAAGAGCGCTTTAGCTGCATCGTCTGATCCGCAAGCGTACCCGCATTCCGGGACAATACTGTCGACGACTGCTCGATCTGCTGTACAATATTGCGCAGATTCTCAAACATCATGACAATATTCCTGCTGATGCTCCCGATCTCATCCTTTCTCGTCGTCATGGCGCGCACACTTGCCATGTCCTCCTCCGTCAGATCATAGCGAGCGATCCGGTGGATCTCCGCCACAGTCTTCTTGAGCGGTATCACCAGAAGGAACTCCATGAGCAGCGCCAGCAGGATCAGGGCGATGATCCCCACTGTGAGACTCACGATCGTCGCCGTCCTGACTGTCCCCATGATCTGTGTCCGTGCCTCCTCCATGGTGATCCCGGCGACTCTCACAACCTCTTCTTCCATCATTTTGCAGGATATGACATTGTTGACAGAGAACGCGACCGTGAGAATGATAAACATAAAAACAGTGATGGTTACTATAATGGAAACTTTTTTGTAGGTTCTGCTCTCCATATGTATATATCCCCCTAATCATTTTTTGATATTCACATCTTTACTACTAACAGTATAGAGTATTTTCCGTACAATTTCAAGTCACAGCCTCAAGTCCCTTTCCTGATATGCCATCCAGGCAGCTGCACGAGAATGATCGCCGCAAAGACCAGCGCGCAGCCTGCAAGCTCCCGCGCGGTCAGCGCCTGATGGAGAAGCAGCCAGCCCGCCAGAACGGAGATCACGGATTCCAGACTTAAGATCAGGGAAGCAACCGTGGGGTTCATGCCCTTCTGGCCGATGATCTGGAAGGTGTACCCCACGCCGCTCGAGAGTGCACCCGCATACACGATCGGCAGCCACGCCGCGAGCAGATCCGCCATGCGGGGCTGCTCCAGCAGCATCATCAGAATCGTGCCCAGCACTGCGTTCACTGCAAACTGCACACAGGAGAGCTCCACTCCGTCCACCAGCGGCGAGAAATGATCCACGACCAGTATGTGCAGGGCAAACACCGCTGCACAGCCGAGTATGTAGGCGTCGCCCTTTTGCAGCTGAAAATCACCTTTTGTCATGCAGAGCAGATAGAGTCCTGCCAGCGCAGCCGCCACCGCGATCCATACCTTGACGCCTGTTTTCTTCTTCACAAAAATGCCAAATACAGGCACGAGCACGATATACATCGCCGTGATGAAACCGGCCTTTCCCACTGTCGTGTACTTCATGCCAAACTGCTGGAGCGCACTCGCGGCAAAGAGACATATGCCGCAGCATCCCCCTCCATATATCAAGGACCGCCGGCCGCTCCGCCGCTTCCCGCCTTTTTTCCTCTGTCTCCTCGCTGCTGCGACCCACGGCAGCAAAACCGCCAGCGCGACCACATTGCGCGCCGTGACAAAAGTGTACGGCCCCACATAGTCCATTCCCACACTCTGTGCGACAAATGCAAATCCCCATATTGCTGCTGCCATGAATAAGATCATGGACTGCCTTAGTGTATATCTGTTCATAATCGTAACTTCCTGATTCCTGCCTTTTTTGCGATCGCAACAGTTGATCTTATCCCAGACTGCTGCAGTAGTCTTTTGTTTCAAATACAATGAAATTATATCACAATACCTATCGTCTCACAAGAAAATATCAGCCGCAATAAGATACTGAAAATAAGATAATGAAATAAAATACAAAAAACAGGGCTGACGAACCTCGGACAATACAGTCTGACGTTCTCACACCCTGTTTTGTGTCTCTGTAAATAAAATTCCTCAGCGCCGCTGGCAGTGCTCGCAGAAATAGATCGTCCCTCCCATATAGTTTGCCTTGTGGATCTCGTACCCGCACCGGACGCACGGTTCGTTCAGCGAGTTTTTGCTCATCTGCGTGATGTAACCTCCCTTTTGTCCGAAGAGGTCCCTCTCCGTGTCGCGCCCGCCCTTTGCTGCCATCTCCCTTATGATCTTGCAGACAGACTCATATAAAATATGAAAATCCTCCTCCGACGCCTCCTGCATCGGATAGCGCGGGTCGATGCCTGCATCCCACAGAATGTCCTGCAGCGCACCGTTTCCAAGCCCGGGTATGCGCTGCTGCGTCGCGAGAAACGCCTTTGCCGACAGTCTTTTGCCTGACGCCGGATACAGCGACCGGAAATAGTCGTATGTGAATCCGTCCGTGAGCGGATCGGGCTTTGTGCTGGCGGAAACATAATAACCGTCCGTGCACTGCCCCCTGGGACATATGGTGATCCCGCCATACATCTGGATCGACACAAAGATTCCCGTCCCATCGTCAAAACAGACTAGATAGTCACTTATGATCTGGATCATGGTCGTCTTGCCGCTGGCGCTGTCTCCCTGGATAATCGTAATATTCCTGCGCAGATTCAGCTCATAGCGCAGTCTCTTTGTGGAAACCAGAACTCTTATGTTACCCTTCAAAGATCTCCACCTCCTGAAATTCCCATAGAAATTCGGCATAGTTATGGATCACGCTGCCACTGTTTTTGATACATATCTCAAAAGGCTCCTCAAACCGCATCTCATATCCAAGCCTGACAGTGATGTCCTGTCTCTTTCCAATCTCCAATATCCATTTCGCACAATTATCCCCACAGGCAGACGCATTGACAATGAGCTTCGGCTCCTTATACATGATCATAAGCGCTTTCACACCGCCTGACAGCCTCTCTGGCGCAATAATCCCGAGAACCGGACTTTGAATAGCGTGTGCCGACAATACCGTGGAGCCATCTACATCCTGC